>ERZ835051.1509-NODE-1509-length-23666-cov-4.876244_pt1 | contig 23666 bp, 24 predicted proteins | sample MGYA00519575_ERZ835051 | MGnify/ENA primary metagenome ERZ835051 (study PRJEB31850, sample SAMEA3708769) | human gut metagenome | biome: human gut; feature: human-associated habitat; material: faeces | place: China | collected 2014 ... | reverse complement strand
GCGCGGCGGCCGCCTGCAGCCCCTGAACAAGGCCCTGCAGGCTGAGCTGCTGGACAGGCTCAAGGACACGGAGGTAAGGGTATGACGGACTACACCATCAGTTCCAAGCTTTCCAACGAGACGGTTTATGCCTGTTACCGCGGCCGTTTCTGGCGCTGGGACGGCAGTTTCTGGAAGGAGAGCCACCTCATGACGCAGAAATTCGAGCGGGCCAGAGCGGCAGACAAGAATCTGACTCCGCAGGCATTCCTGACCAACGGCGCGGAGTTCGCCCCACTGGACGAGTACGAAATCGACTGCGCAATGCTGGACGCGTTGGAAAATGCCAAGCCCTGCAAGAACGCGCCCATTGAACCGGTGAAGGAGGAATCCGAATGTCAGACGTCGACCCCCGCAGCATCCCCTGCGAAGAACTCATCGGTCCCTGCCGCGAATGCGGACAGTTCTTCTGTGGCCCCTGCTGTCCAGTCTATGACTGCTACCGAAGCTGTAACATTTGATTTTGGCGCAGACGACCAGACCAACGCCCTGTTGTTGCAGGATGCGCAGACCTTCATCACCGGCAACATGGCCCGTATCATGGCCGCAAAGCACGCTCACGACCTAACCGCAAACCACTATCAGGGCAGCTGGGGCAAGTGGTGTGCCGCCGTCGGCATCAGCCGGGACACCGGTGACCGCATGGTGAGCGTTGCCGCACAGTGCGGCAACATCCAGCTGGAAGGCAAGTCCATTCTGGACGTGCAGCCCCTGAAACTGCTGTATGCTGCTGCCAAGCCCAGCACCCCGGAGGTGGTCAAGCAAGCCGTTTTTACCGGTGACATCACTACTTACAAAGAGTATCAGGAGCTTATGGCCCAGCTCAAGGCCGAAAAAGAGCGCGCCGACTCCGCCGAAAAGTCCGCTCAGAACGCCCGCAAGGAAAATGCCTATTTCAAGGAGCTGGTGAAAAGCGCCGAAGCCCAGACCCATAAGGATGCGGAAAAGCGGGAAGAAGCAGAAAGCCGCTATGAATCCGCTCTTGCCGACATCCGCGGCCTGAAAGAACAGAACGCCGAGCTTCAGCAGAGCTACCACGATGCAGACGAGGGTCGCATTGCTGCCCGGCTCCAGTGCCAGAAGGCCGAAGGCGAGCGCGACAAGGCCGAAGCCCGGGCCAAAAATGCCGAGGGCCAGCTTTCCGGTTCCCGGCAGGTGGCCGAAGCGGCCAAGCTCCGGGCCGACAAGTTGCAGGAAGAAAATGCGGCCCTGAAAAAGCAACCCATCGCCGCCGTGATCGACGAAGAAGAGGTAGACCGGCGGGCCAAAGCTCTGGCTCACCAGTGGGACGAGGAAGAACTGGACCGCCTGGCAGCAGAAAAGGCTTGGGGCCTTGCAGATGCCCGGAATTCCGAACTTGCCAAGGATAACACTTCCCTGCGCAAACAGCTGGCCACACTCCAAGCCCGCGCCAATGACAATACACAGGCCGATTTTGAGACCGCCAACTACTGCGCCAGCCTGTTCCGTTCGGCATGGGACACCTGCAAAGGCAGCTATTCCCGCCTGACCGGTGAAGATCTGGAGAGCACCTTCCAGACCCTGTGCGGCGCACTGAACAGCATCATGGAAGAAGCTTCCCTGCTCTGCCGTCAGCCCGCAGATTATGACGGAGGTGCAGCTGATGAACCCGATGTATGATCTTGCACTGGACGGCTACGGCCCGCCGCTGGAGCCGCCCGACAACTATTACTTTTTGCCACGCGAACAGGAAGCAGAACAGGAGGACCCCGAAAATGACGAATGAATTGACCGTCCGGGTGGAGCACCCGGAACTCCCTGCGATCCGGTGGAACGAAGCCGAGGTGCAGCAGAATCTGACCGAAATGCTGGCCGCCTACACCGGCCGCGTCTACACCCCGGAGACCATCAAGGATGCCAAGGCCGACCGCGCCGCTGTAAACAAGCTGGACAAACAGCTCAGCGATGCCGCCCGCAGCGCCAAGGCTTTTTACATGAAGCCGTTGGAAGAGTTCTTACAGAGTGCCAAGCAGATGCAGGGCCAGTGTAAGGCTGTATCCGGCGCAATCGATGCTCAGGTCAAGGCTGTGGAGGAAGCCGAGCGGCAGGATAAGCAGGACGCGCTGCGGGCTGTCTATGCCGACTGCATCGGAGAGTTGCTGGATCTTATTCCCTTCGACCGCCTGCTTGTGCCCCAGTGGCTGAACAAAACTTACGATCTGGCAAAGGCCAGCCGGGAGCTGCGCCGGGATGTTGAAACCCGGCGGAAAGAGTTGAAAATCATTCAGGACACCTGCGGCGAAGATGCTGAAGCCTGCAAGCTGGGATATCTTCGTGTGCTGGATCTGAACGCCGCGCTTGCCGAACACCTGCGCCTGCAGGACAACCGGGAAAAGCTGCGCCGGGCAGAAGCAGAAAGGCAGGCCGCAGAACGTGCCCGCGCAGCCGCGCCGGCAATCATCCCTCCCACCGAGGAAGAGCGTCAGCTCAAGGTGGAAGCTGAACAGAGCGCCCAGAACAACGCCTTTATCACCGCTTCCGGTCGGCTGGACTGTGAAGTTCTGCAGCGCTTTGCAGCACCTGCACAGCCGGAACCCCCTGCCCGCAAGCAGTATCGTTTCTGGGTGGAGTTCACCCGCGAGGATATCGCATGGTTCAAGCAGGGAGCCGCAGAGCGCGGTTTCCTCTATGGTTCTATCAAATAATTTTGGAGGTATTTACTTATGGCACTCACTCGTTCCGGCGCACCCGCGCCTACTTCGTCCGTTTCCAACGCACAGGCTTCGGCAAACCGTTCCATTCAGAATGCCAACCGTGCAGGCAGCGCCGCTATGCAGGCCGCGTCTCCGTCCGTGCCTGTGGAGATCACCGGTGCCGATGGTCAGCACTTCACCGTGAGCTTTGGAGACGTGCGCAATTTCATTTGCCCCAAGGCTACTGACGCCGAATGCAAGATTTTTTTGGAGACCTGCAAGCAGTATCACCTGAACCCTTTCACCAAGGAAGCCTATCTGATTCACTACGACAACAAGAACGAGGATACCGCAAGCACCATCGTGCTGGGCAAGAACTGCTATATGCAGATGGCTGAGCGTCACCCTGCTTATGATGGTTTTGAAGCCGGTGTGATCGTGCTGACCGCAGATGGCCAGCTGCTGAACCGTGAGGGATCTATTGTCTATGATGGAGACGGCGGCGAGACCCTTCTGGGTGGCTGGGCGAAGGTCTACCGCAAGGATCGCACCCGCGCCAGCTATGAGGAAGTCAAGCTCAGCGAGTACGATACCGGCAAATCCCTCTGGAGCAGTAAAAAGGCTACCATGATCCGCAAGGTGGCGCTGGTGCACGCCCTGCGTGAGGCTTTCCCGTCTACTTTTGGCGCTCTGTACGATGAAAGTGAGGTCTCTGTCCATGTAGATGCCGAAAGCACCGCCCGCGAAGTAGCTGAGGATCTGCCAGTGCTGGATCCATTTGCAGGCTCCCACCGTCACCGCAAGACGGCAGGCACCCTGATCCCTGCCCCGGATGCACCCTCTGCAGAGGAAAGCGCCGATGATCCGTTTGGTGGTGATGATGCATGATCGTCCAGACCAAGAACGGCATCATGCTGCACGGTGAAATCGCCAAAGACCCGGTACTTCGGGATGTAGGACAAAAGCGCGTGCTGAAATTTGACTTGAAAGCCAGCCGCACACAGGATGAATCCGGAAAATGGCAGAGCTTTTTTGTGGGCGTGAACCTCTGGCATGGCATCGATCAGTGGGACGGCATGCTGCAGAAAGGCGATCAGGTCACGGTTTTTGCTCAAAAGCTGAAAGAGCGGGAGTATAACGGCAAAGTCTATTACGACGTGGACGCGGATGATGTTCAGCCCGGCGGGCTTGTAACGTTCCGCTGGCTGCAGCAGATGATTGACCTGATGGCACAGCCCGGCCCTCCGCCAGAACCTGCAGAGCCTGAAGCAGTCCCGGCAGACCTTCAGGGTGCGCAGATGTACCCCGGTGAAGCTCTTGCGGATTACGCACCGCGCAGCACTGCTGCACCCGAAGCAGCCCCCTCTGCCGAGTATGACCTCATCAACGATGATGCCGACGACCTGCCGTTCTGACCTCGCAAGCTGTGCTATCCGGCTATACGGGCATTTCACACGAAAGGAGGTCGGGCTGTGGGCATCGACACAACACGCGGCTTCGTAGCATTTCCCCGCGGTCTGATCGACTGGGAATGGTATACCGAACCCAACACCGCCCGCCTGTTCTTTCATCTGCTGCTCACGGCCAACTGGCAGGAAAAGCAGTGGCAGGGCATCACCATCCACCCCGGAGAACTGGTTACAAGCCAATCTCAGCTGGCAAAACAGCTGAATTTGTCAATTCGGAATGTTCGGACTGCTTTGGAGCACTTGCAGGCGACAGGCTATGTGACAGTCAGAACCGGGCCAAAATACAGCGTTGTTTCAATCAATAATTATAATTTGCTCGTTGGTGCTGACAGGCAAAGTGACAGTCAGGCGACAGGCAACCGACAGGCTGCCGACAACAACTTAACAAATATAACAAAGAAACCATTAAAACAATCGTCGTCTGCGCGTGCGCGCGAGACTGCCGGGACGAGGACGACGACCCATCCTGCAGTGGATGAATTTGAATCCTGTATCTGCAAGCTGAGTGCCACCAGTAAAGCTGAGCTGATGGCCTACGCGGATCGGCTGGGTTCAGAACTGGTCTCTGCCGTAATCCTGAAGTGTTCTGATCTGGGCGGGCACAGCTGGGCCTATGTCCGCAAGGCGCTGGCAGAAGCTGAATCGCAAGGGTGCAGGTCTGCCGAGGAGTACCGCCTGACGAATCCGATCGGAGCCGGACGGAATAAACGTGTAGACCGAACCGAGCCTAGCGGGAACGACTGGCTGAAGAATGCCACGCGGCGCAGGCCGCTGATAAAAAAAGAAGCAGCAAAGGAGGACGCATCCGATGTATCGGAACCCTGAACACTACCCGGACCCGACGGCGGGTGCCGCCCTCTGTCAGCTGCGCAGAAAGGAGAACCGTTTGAATACCGGAAAACAGTTTGAAGCGGACTGGAAGAAGTCCATGCCGCCGGATGCCTGGTGCTATCGGCTGAAGGACAGCGCCGCTACCTACTACGGCGGCAACGAAAACTTGAGCTTCTCTGTGGACAACATCTGTGACTTCGACGTCTACCGTTACCCCATGCACCACTATTTTGAACTCAAGACCATCGAAACACCCAGCATCCCGCTGACGAAGATCTTTGGAAGCTTTGACCGGGACAAACAGAAATATCATAAGCTCAAACATATCACCGACATGGTCGCTGCGGCTTCCTACAAGGGCCAGACGGCCCATGTGGTGATAAACTACCGCGGCAAGGTGAACCGCACCTTTGCCGTGCCCGCCAGCGCTGTGCTGGAGTACATGCAGACCCAGACCCGCAAAAGTATCCCGTGGCAGTGGGCCGCCCTCAACGGCATTGAGGTGGAGCAGCACCTGCTGCGGGTCCACTGGCGGTATAATGTGGATGGGCTGTTGAAAAAATTGGAAGGAGATAAAACGAATGAGTCGTCCTCGTTATGATTGGTGGGCCTATGTCAAAGGAATGATTCGGCGTTATCCGAGCCTTTGTGCAGAGGAAAAAGCGTTACATGATATCAGCATATCCCCTGACTTGAGTGGACTTCCTCATGGAACTGGTAAACACTCCGATCCTGTGGCAAATGCAGCTATGCGCGAATTGCCTCCAATCAGCCGACATGAGATGGAAGCCGTTCAAAAAGCTCTTGAAGCAACTCGATGGTTGGACAATGGAAAAGATCGGTTGCAGATGATAAAAATGGTTTTCTGGGATAAAAAATATACAGTTGCAGGAGCCGCGCTAAAGTTGGGTTACAGTGAGCGTACAGTCGTTCAATGGCATGGAGATTTCATACGATTGACCGCTCACAATTTCGGACTTATGTGAGATGAATTTTTTTCATGTATTGAAGTATCCTTCAACAGATGGTATTATGAATTCAAATAATTTGCTGAAAGGATGTTCATTATGGCTGGCTGGGATGATATTTTACGAGAATTAGGAGATACGCCTTCTCAAACCGATATTGTTCGTCGCAAATATTTAAAGGCGCTTTCAAACTATACCGGCCGCAATACCATCGCATACTATTCTGCTTTTCTAACACGTTCTGTTGCTGGAACTGATATCAATGATTCCGATATGACTGGTTTTATGAACGCATTGAAAGGTATGGACTGTTCAAAGGGCCTCGATTTAATTTTGCATACCCCTGGTGGCTCTCCGGCAGCAGCAGAGGCTATTGTAAGTTATTTGCGCAGTAAATTTCATAATGATATCCGAGTTATCGTCCCACAAATCTCTATGTCTGCTGGTACTATGATTGCTTGCGCAGCAAAAGTAATTATCATGGGAAAGCAATCTAGTCTCGGTCCTATAGATCCGCAATTCAATGGAATTCCTGCATATAATATTAAAGCCGAATTTGAAGAAGCTAAGGCGGATTTGGCTGTTCACCCTGAAAACGCTCAATATTGGGCTATCAAATTGCAACAGTACCCTGCAGCTTTCATGAAAACAGCGTTAGACGCAATTGAACTTTCTAGTAATCTGATAACAGTTTGGCTTGGAAGCTGTATGTACAATAGTTCTATCCCTGAAGAAAAGGCTATCGTTGAAAACATTGTTCAGCAGTTGAATGAGCATGACCGTTCTAAAACGCATGGCCGACATTTTAATATCGATTTTTGTCGTGATATCGGTCTGAAAATCGAAGAAATGGAGAAAGACAATCGTTTACAGGACAAGATATTGAGTGTTCATCACGCCTACTTGTTGTCACTTTCCAATTCCGATTCAATTAAAATTATCGAATGTCAAAATGGAAAGGCTGTAATCAACCATTCTAGAGCATAAAAGTCGAGTTTGTATATTAGGAGGTTTTGTCCATGAGCACCGATTTGAATAAGCAAGTAGATGACTTATATAAAATTCTTCAAATAGTCGATACGTCTCGTCCGATTTCTAACAGCCTGCATATGGGTGTGCTTAACAATACTCTTCACAGTGAATTTTCTGCTCAAAAAAGTCCATCGGAGGGCATTTTATTATCAAACAGCGTAAAGGAAGTCAAATTTTTGCATTAAAAATCCTTTATTCTAAAATATAATATTATTATAGAAACTCGCAAGACATTAACTGGCCTTGCGAGTTTCTGTTTACGCAGTCTCCGAAGTGCATCCTCCACAGGCGTCATCGATTACTTCCTTACTCGACGGGATAGCTGCTTCTCACTGACACTTCGCGGACTGCTTCTATTATGCCGCCTGAGCGCAGTTTGGAGCGCGGCGCGTGTGTAGACACGGCTGGTTCGATTCCAAGGGCGGCACCACAACGCCGTGCCCCGTCACGGCAAACGCCTGACGCATGGGCAGACATGCCCGCTCGTGGCTGTATGCAGAGTGGTGGTTGACCTCCTTACCAGCCCGAGCAGGCTCTGCATACCACGGAGGCCACAGAATCCGCAAGCCGGTTTGTGAAGTTTCCCGGCAGGCTGTGCGTCAACCGCCAGCATGGAAACGTGCTGGCTTTTTTGATATTCCCACGCCGTCCATCCGGGCGGCTTTTTGATTTTACGGCAAGAGAGGTGGTGACGTGGCCAACGAAGAAAATCTCATCCCGTTCAACGAACGAACGGAGAGCGAACAGAGACAGATCGCCCAGAAGGGCGGCATTGCTTCCGGTGCGGCCCGCCGCCGCAAGCGCAGCATGAAAGAAGCCGCCGACTACTATCTCAGCCTGCCGGAGACCGACCGCCGCCGGGTGAATGCCCTGCTGCGGGATGAGGTGGACAATGAGGATATCGACAATCAGATGTCGGTGGTCATGGGCATTACTGAAGCCGCCAAGCGCGGTGATGCCCGTGCCGCCGGGGTGCTGCTGAAGATGCTGGACGAGGAGACCGTGCAGGAGGACCCGGCGGCGGATGCACTGGAAGCTGCCCGCAAGCTGCTGGGAGGTGTGGACAGTGCCATTGACTGAGTTTCAGCAGGAGTTTCTTCGCAATTGCTCCCACCGCTGGAACGTCAAGACTGGGGCCACCCGCTCCGGCAAGACCTATCTGGACTGCGCTGTTACCATCCCCAAGCGCGTCTGCGCGGCCCGGGACGAGGGCCTTTGCGTCATGCTGGGCAACACCCTCGGCACGCTGGAGCGCAACGTGCTGGAGCCCATGCGGGCCCTCTGGGGTCCGGAGCTTGTGGGCGTGGTGCGCACCTCGGCGTCCGGCAACATCGTGCAGCTGTTCGGCCGCAAGGTGTACGTGCTGGGTGCCGATAACAAAAAGCACATTGCCCGCATTCAGGGTGCGGCCTTCGAGTACGCCTATGGGGACGAGATCACCACATGGGACGAAGGTGTATTTCAGATGCTGAAAAGCCGTCTGTCCTGTCCGCACAGCCATTTTGACGGCACCTGCAACCCGGATAATCCTCAGCACTGGTTCAAGCAGTTTCTGGACAGCGACGCGGACATCTACTGTCAGGCCTACACCATCGACGACAACCCCACTCTGCCGCCGGAGTTCGTGGCTCAGCTGAAAAAGGAGTACGCGGGCACGGTCTACTATAACCGCTTCATCCTCGGCCAGTGGGCTGCAGCGGGCGGCATCATCTACCGGCCCTTTGCGGACAGCATTGCCGCCGGGGATGGGCGTTTCCTCTGGCTCACAGCCAACCCCTGCCGCCCGTGGCGCATCCACATCGGGGTGGACTTCGGCGGCAACGGCTCCCGGCACGCATTCGTGGCCACCGGCATCCTGCCCTACTACGCGGGGGTCGTGGGTCTGGCATCCGCCCGCATCGACCCGAAGGATCAGGACGCTGACTACCTCGCCGCGCAGCTCATCGATTTCTGCACCGCCGTGTTCGCGCGGTATGGCGAGATCCACTATCTTTTCTGCGACAGCGCCGAGCAGACCCTCATCAACCACATCCGCACCCGGCTGCGGGCCTGCCCGCTTTCCTGGCTGGCCGACCGGGTGCAGAACAGTGCCAAGATCCAGATCATCGACCGCATCCGCCTGACGTCCATCCTGATGGGCGGCGGGCGCTTTTGGTATATGCCGGAAGCTGCCACCCTACGGGACGCGCTGGCCACCGCCCTGTGGAGCCAGAAGCACCCCGGCGTGGATGAACGTCTGGATGACGGCACCACCGACATTGACACCCTCGATGCCTTCGAGTACACCATCGAACGCGATTACAGGAGACTGACTGCAAGATGAACGTTGCCGCTTTTATTGAATACCTGAACAAAACCAAGGGCCTGCAGATCGACGCCTCCTATTATGCCAAAATTGAAAAATGGCGGCAGTGGTGGCAGGGCTATGTGCCCAGCGTGCATAATATCAAGATCACGCGGGAGGACGGCGAACACAAGCGCCGCCGGGCGTCCCTGCGGATGCCCAAGCGCGTGTGCGAGGACTGGGCAAATCTGCTGCTCAACGACAAGACCACCTTCCAGATCGGCGACGCAGCCACCGCCGCCTACCTGCTGGGCAGCGATGAACAGCAGACCGGGGGCCTTTTGCGGCAGCTGCATTTCTGGGAGAACGCCAACAAGCTGGTGGAGAAAGCCTACTGGTCCGGCACCGGCGCTTTCGTGCTGAGCGTGGAGGGCATCAAGGGCACAGACGGCCAGCTGGAAGCAGACCCGGATGCCCGCATCGTACTAGACTACGACCCGGCATCCTGCATCCTGCCCATCAGCGTGGAGCGCGGCGTCGTGACCGAAGCCGCATTTGTATCGGAATGTCTGATAGACGGCAGGCCATGCGCCTATCTGCAGACCCACACGGTCAGGGACGGCGGGTACACCATCACCAACGAATGGTTTGAGATCGGTCAGGGTCAGGACGGTGCACCGGTGTTCACGCCGCGCAAAGCGCCTGTAGGTACGGTGACTGAATTGCAGCCGGAGGGCTCCCCGCCGTGGTTCAGCCTGTTTTCCCCTGCTGCCGAGAAGAACATTGACGGCGGTACGGGTCTGGGCATGGCCGTGTTCGCGGAAGCTCTGGACGCCGCGCAGGGCGTAGACCTTGCCTTTGACAATTACCGGCAGGACCTTTACCTTGGCGGCAAGAAGATCTTCTACGACCGCAGCCTGTGCAAGGTGGTGATCGGTGCCGATGGCCAGCCGCATTACATCCCGCCCGACGACATGAGCGCACAGCAGTTCTTCTCGCTGCCCGGCAAGGAGGCCAGTCTGGATGCCGCGCCGGAGTGGCACGAGTACAACCCGGATCTGCGCACCGAGGACAATCACCGGGCCGTGCAGGATATGCTGGATCTGTTCAGCTTCAAGTGCGGTCTGGGCTGTCACCGGTACAGCTTTGAGCTGGGCAAGGTGGCCACCGCCACCGAGTACACCGGCAGCCGGCAGGACCTTGTGCAGAGCGCCAACAAGAACCAGATCCCCATTGAAACGGCGCTGATCGGCATTCTGCGGGCCATCCTGTGGGCGGCAAAGAACCTGCTGGGCGCACCGGTAGACCCGGAGACCAGCATTTCCGTCAACTGGGACGACAGTTACATCGTCAGTGAGCAGGAACGCACAAACCAGCTGCGGGAGGACGCCATTGCGGGCCTTGTGCCCCGCTGCCGCTACCTCGCCGCCCGGTACGGCCTGAGCGAAAAGGAAGCCCACGCATGGGCCGAGGAAGCCAAAGCGGACAGCCACACTGACGAAGCCCTCACCTTCGGGGGTGCCTGATGCTGCCGCCGTCTTACCTCGACCAGATGCCGGATGCCTTTGTGCAGCTCTGGCAGCAGGTCGAGGACGAGATCCTGCAGGACGTGGCCCGTCGCATCGGCAAGATGGACGCCGTGACCCCCACCGCAAACTGGCAGCTGTGGCGCTACCAGCAGACCGAGGCGCTGCGCAACGACGTGGTGAAGCTGCTGGCGAAGTACACCGGCAAGAGCGAAACGGCCATCCGCAAGCTGCTTTTGCAGGCCGCCACCGAAGCCATGGAGCGGGAGGATGCGATCTATTACCACTACGACATGGAGCCGCCCCCTTTTGAAGAGAGCGCCGCCCTGAACAATTTGTTAGACGCCGGTGCGCGGCAGACCTGCGGCACATGGCAGAACCTCACCGCCACCACGGCAAACACCGTCACAGGGGCCTTTGAGCGCACGCTGGACGCCGCATGGCTCAAAGTGAGCACCGGTGCCTTCGACTACAAAACCGCTGTCAAACAGGCTGTGGACAGCCTTGCAGACGAGATGCCCATGGTCACATACCCCAGCGGGCATAAGGACAGCATCGAGGTGGCCGCCCGCCGTGCCGTGCTCACCGGTGTAAACCAGACGACTGGCAAGCTGCAGGTGGCTCGCATGGACGAAATGGGCTGCGAATTTGTGGAGACGACCGCCCACGGCGGTGCCCGTCCTTCTCATGCAGAGTGGCAGGGCAGGCGCTTCCACCGGGGCGGCGCGGTGGATTACAAGGGTAAACACTACCCGGATTTTGAAGCTGCCACCGGCTACGGCACCGGCGCAGGCCTTTGCGGCTGGAACTGCCGCCACACCTTTTTCGCGGTGTTCCCGGAGCTGGGCGACCCGCCCCAATGGACGCAGAAGCAGCTGCAGGAGCTGAACGCCCGGAACATCGAGTGGAACGGCAAAAAGTATACCGCCTACGAGATATCCCAGATGCAGCGTTCCCGGGAGCGGAACGTCCGCCGCTGGAAAAAGCGTTATCTGGCCGAGGACGCCGCCGGGCTGGACCCCACCGACGCCGCTGTGCGCCTGAGAGCCGCCCGCCAGAGCCTTGCAGAGTTTGCACAGGCCACCGGTGGCCGTGTGGACAGCGCCCGTGTCAGCGTGCCGAAGTTCGGCAGGAGCGAAGCCAGCAGGGCAAGCGCACAGGTACGGAAGGCATCCTCTACATACAGCAGCTTGAACACAAAGGCGAAACCTGTTACAATGCAGTCAATCGCAAATGTTAAGGCATTCAGCTGTGACACACTGGATGCCGCCGGGCAGCAACAGCTGAAAAACGCCCACAAGCGCCTTCTCATGGTCGCTTCAAAGCAGCCGGAAAATGTTGAAGTGGGCAGGGTGTTCGACATCAAGATGAAGCCGCTGACGAAGGATATCACGGGAAGCGCCGAGGGAAGTTCTGTTCAGCTACCCAACTTTGATACCCCGTATGTTGTTATCCACACACACCCTGCCTGCGGTATTTTCTCGCACGGTGATTTGTCGAGTTTCACAAGAAACAAAAATTTGAAGCTCATGACGGCCATCGGTCACAATGGTCATATCTATGCTGTTGAGAAAAGCATCCATTATGATGCTGCCGCTGCAAACGGCATCATTTGGAACCTGAATGCCGAAATAAACCGGCTGAAAAATATCCCTCGCGCGGAACTGTCAGACGAAAAGCTTCTTGAACAGGCAGAGAAGCTGATCCGACAGGCTATCGGAGACCTTCAGGAAAATGGAGTGAAATACTATGAGTAACTGGCTTACACCGGAACGCATTGCAAAAATGCAGAAGTGGCTTCTTGAACATCCGATCGACCACAAGTATGATGAAATGTGCGACATGCTGGACAGCCCTGCCCCGCCAGAACAGCTTGCTTCCCGTGCTGCATATGAAGCTTTGAAAGAAATTAGCAAGCTTCCGCCCGGCATCGAATAACCTTAACCACCATCCACCCGGACGGTGGTTTTCTTTTGCCCATTTTTAAGCACTGTGCAAAATTTGCCCAGTGCTTTTTTCATGCCGTTTTAGCTCATGTTGGTCAGAGCAGCTACCTCGTAAGCAGCAGGCCGCTGGTTCGATTCCAGCAAGCGGCACCATGCGGCGGGCGGCGCGTACCCCGCCCACGACCGAATACTGACAGAGAACAGTGTAAAAAACTGAGGTCTCACACACGAAAGGAGTTTCCACCCATGAAACGTGAAGACGTGAAGAACAAGATCCCCGGCATCACCGATGAACAGCTGAACTGGATCATGCAGGAGAACGGCGCAGACATCAACCGTGAGAAGTCTGCCGCCACGGCCCTGCAGACCCAGCTGGACAACGCAAACGCCCAGCTCAAGACCGCACAGGACGGCCTGAAAGCCTTTGACGGCGTGGACGTGGCAGGCCTGCAGGAGCAGGTCACCAAGCTGAAGGCCGACATGAAGGCGCAGGCCGAGGGCTTTGCCTTCGATAACGCCCTGAATGCCGCCATCATGAGCAAGAAGGGCCGCAGCGTCAAGGCGGTGCGTGCTTTGCTGGATCTGGACGCCCTGAAGGGCTCTGCCGACCGCAGCACCGACATTGCCAAGGCGCTGGACGATGCCACCAAAGCGAATCCGTGGGCCTTTGGCGATGTGCAGGACGGAGAAAAGAAGAACGCGGGCACCTACTCCACCGGTGCTGAGCACGGCGACCCGATGCACGGCGAGGACGATGTGGATCCGGTGGAAGCGTCCTTCAAAGCCATGAACCCCAACATCAAAATTTAAGGAAAGGATGATTTTTCATGCCCCATATTGCAAGAGAGCGTTATTCTGAGCTGGTAGATGCAAAGCTGCGCGCCACCATCGTGAAGCGCGTCGGTGTCATCTGCAACAACCGTTACGAAGGCAGCCCCAAGGCCGGTGCTGTCAAGGTGCCTGTCCGCGACACCGAGGTGACGGTGGCCGACTACAACAAGAAGACCGGCACCGCTATGACCCACGGCGACACCAGCTTCCTGACCGTGAACATCGACAAGGACAAGGCTGTGAACGAGCTGATCGACGGCTTTGACGCCGAGAGCGTGCCCGGCCATCTGGTGGCCGACCGTCTGGACAGCGCCGGTTACTCGCTGGCCCTGCAGATGGAGACCGACGCTTCTGCCGAGCTGGTAACCGGCGGCACCGCCATGGACAGCACTGCTGCCCTGACCAAGGCCAACATCTATGACACCATCGTGGACGCCCGCACCAAGCTGTCCGAGACCCACGTGCCCACGGATGGCCGTTGGCTGCTGGTCTCCCCTGAGACCTATGCCCTGCTGCTGAAGAGCCCGGAGTTCATCAAGGCGTCTGCTCTGGGCGACGCCGTGGTGCAGACCGGCGCGGTGGGCCGCGTGGCAGGCTTTACCGTCTTTGAGGATACCACCCTCGGCGAGAAGGTGGACTTTATCGCGGGCCACCCCAACTGGTTCACCCGCATCGAGGAGTGGAGCGAGCCGGTGGCCGTGAACGACCTGAAGGGCAGCGGCACCTTCATCGGTGCCTGTGCTGTGCAGGGCCGCAAGATCTACGCCCACAAGGTCACCAAGTCCCAGACCGTCCTCGTCAAGAGCCACGCCTGAGGAGGTCTGACCCATGCTCTACTGCACCTATGACCAGTATGCGGCGGCTGGCGGTACAGTGCCGGAAGCTGTCTTCGGTGTGCTGTGCAGCCGGGCTTCCCGCATGATCGATGCCGCCACCTTTGGCCGGGCCGAACCCCACGCCGCCGGGTGCGAGGCCTGCCGGGAAGCATTAGCGGACGCCTGCGCCCAGATCGTCGGCCTGCTGGCCGCTGCATCTGCGGCGGGTGCTGTGCCGGGTGCTGCCAGCGTCTCCAACGACGGCTACAGCGTCACCTTTGGCAGCAATGCCAGTGTGACCGCCGCTGCCCGGCAGGAAGCCTATGAGATCATCCGCACCGCGCTGGGCAGTGACCTGCACGGCCTGCTGTACAGGGGGATTTTGTGATGCAGACAGCCGTTACTGTGGTGAACCTCATCCACGACACCGCCACCGAGACTGACAGGCCGGTGTGCTGGGTGTTCCCGGGGTGCAGCTGGCGGGAATGCCGCTCCACCTCCGGCTCCGGCACCGCCAAGGACCCGGAGCGCACCACCCACATCCGCATCCCGGCCAGCGTGTGCACCATGGGCTACCTGCCCTATGCCCAGTGGGCGGCGCTGTCTGCAGCGGAAAAGGCCAAGCACTGGACCCTGAAACGCGGCTGGAAGCTGGTGCAGGGCGCGGTGCCTGCCTTGACCGAAGCCGAGTATGCCAAACTCGAAAAAACGCACCTATGCTGCACGGCAGCGGCTGTCTCCGATAACCGGGAGCCGCTGCTGCCCCACTGGCACGTGGAAGGGAGCTGATCGTATGAGCGCACCGGTTTTTGATTTCAAGATCACATTCCGTCCCGGCTTTCAGGCCGACATGGACGCACGGTTCGCAAGGCTGCAGTTTGCCTTTTCACAGAAAGTGGTCGATGTTGTGGACAAATATGTGCCGCTGGAAACCGGCGCGCTGAAGAACAGCGTGAATCAGGCATCCAACTTTAAGGAAGGTCTGCTGGTGTACAATACGCCCTATGCCCGCAGGCAGTATTATCTGCATGAACGGGGCACCGACCTGCACGGCGCGAAGGGCGAAACGGAACGTCACCGCGGTTCCTACTGGGGACAAAACGCCATTGCCGACCACAAGGACGAGCTTGAAAAGTTCGCCCATGATGCCGCAAAGCAGTTTCTGGGAGGGAACAAATGAGCGAAACCGTAAAGCCCACCATTGCCGCCCTGCGGGCATGGCTCAAGACCTGCCCGCTGATCGCCGACGAGCAGGAAGCCACCGGCGCGGCTTTCCGCATTGCCGGACTGGAAGAAGAATCCACCGCCTTTTCCATCGAGGACAGTCCCGGTGATCCCATCATCACCAAGTACATCTCCGGCTGGGAAATGGCGAAGAATTACCTCTTCCTCAGCCGCCGGGAGTACAGCGAGGTGGATGCCGTCAGCATCCAGAACAGCGGCTTTTTCGAGCAGCTCACCGAGTGGGTCATGCAGCAGGATGCCCGCCATAACCTGCCCGACCTCTCGGCCTGCGGCGGGGGCAAGACCCCTACCGGCATTGCCGTGACAAACAGCGGCTACATCGTCACAAACAGCGCGGGCAGCTGTAAGATGCAGCTGCAAATGCGCCTGACCTACTACATGCCCAAATGAAAGGAGTTTTGATATGACCGTAGCGGAAGCTATTACCAAGTCCGGCATCACGCCCAGTGCGTCCTATACCGGCATTGAGACGGCCAACGATTTTGTGCTGGCGTTCCAGACCGACAAATCTAAGCAGAGCAAAGAAGCTGACTGGATCGTCTGCGCCGACCACGTCAAGGAGCACTCCGGCTCCCTGAACGCCACCACCGAGGATTCCCAGTACATCCGCACCGGCAACGTCACCGACAAGACCGGCACCCAGCGCACCCTTGCTGTCAACGGTGACCGCTGCGTGGGCGACGCATTTCAGGATTTTGTGCTGAGCCACAAGATCGTGTACGGCACCGGAAGTGATGTGATCGTGCCCTACATCTATTTCAGCCTGCGCACCGGCAAGGGCGAGAAAGGCAGCGCTGCCATCATCGTCACCAGCGATGTGGGCGGTGCAGCCGGTTCCAAGGCCACCTTTGCCTGCGACGTGAAGGCCATCGGCACGCCGGACGAGTTTGACTACAACCCCGCCACCCAGTCCGCTGAGCCTGCCAAGGCCGTCAAGGGCTGATTTTTTTTCAAACACAGTCCCCGCTCCGAACCGGAACGGGGATCTTTTATGCCGTGAACAAAGCTTATTCCTCCGGGGCAGAACCGGGGCACGGCCCAAGAAAGGAGCCAGAACATGGTTATTTGTGGACAGGAATTTGAGTTTTCCCTGATGAACGCCAACGACCTTGACCGCTTTGAGGACGCCAACGAGCGGATGCAGCGCAGGAGCGCCGAGGAAGCAGAGCAGTTCCAGCGCGGCGGCGTCCGTCTGGGCGACCATGTGCGTGCACAGGCACGCATTGCCATGGACTGCATCGACGAAATCCTCGGTGCAGGCTCGTCCGACCGTCTGGGTCTGGATGAAAACAACATGGCCCCCATCTATGACGTGATTGAGGAACTGGGCAATGCCTTTGCCGCCGAGAAGCAGCGCTATGCCGCAAAGCCTTTCCAGCCCATGAACCGGGAGCAGCGCCGCGCACAGGCCAAAAAGGGCAAGCACAATCCGCCTGTAAGCTATCCCGCACCGCCTGCCTCCCGGATGGTGGAGCGGGTGGATGCGCAGGTATCCGCAAAGCAGAAAACCGAGCGGCTGATCGATGCCCGGCAGGCTATGAATGCCCTGCGGGATGATCCTGATGCCATGCAGCAGCTGGCGGCATACGCACTGCAGATCGCCGCAGAGCGCCATGTCTGATCTGCTGCTGGACGAGTTGCCCACCCGGTGGCATGGACACGAGATCATCCCGGATTTCCGGCCCATGGTCTGGCTGGTCAACACCTATGTGCGCGGCCAGACAGGAGATGATCCCATCGGTTTTGCGGTCAGCGCTCTCTGGCGTTTTTACAAAGACCCACACTGTTTTCTGAACGACCCTCAGAAGATCATCGACGCCTACGGGTACATGATCGAGTTTTATAAGGCGGGCGAAAAAGCAGCCGAAAGCGCCGCAGCTGAAAGCAGTACCGCGCCCTCTTCCGGTCTTGCCTTCGACTACCAGTGCGATGCCGGTTACATCGTGGCGGCATTCCAGCAGGCCTACGGCATCGACCTGACCCGCGAAAAGGTGCACTGGTTCCGGTTCCGGGCGCTGTTCGCCGCCCTGCCGGAGGATACCCTCATGGCAAAGATCATGAGCTGGCGCACCATGGATCTTTCGGAATACGAAGGCTCCATGCGCGACCGCTACGCCGACCTGCAGGAGCGCTTTGCCCTGCCTGCTGAGCTGAGAGGGGGTGCCGCCCGTGTCGTGTCCGTCGAAGAGCATGACGCTGCGTTCCTTGCGCGGTTCCGGCACTAGCCGCGCCCCGGTGCCCTGCCCCTATTGCGGCCGGGCGCTGCCGGTGTGGGCAGAAAATGCCGCATCCGCCCATGGCCTGTGGGTAAAATGCAAAAATCCCGCCTGTAAGCGGGAGGTAGAGATCAAGTTATAACAGCCTGTGCCCTTGTGCCCGCGCTCCGAATGAGAGGTGGACACAGTGGCAGATTTCAGCATCACCGGTGAAGTAAGGCTGAACAGCGACCCGGCAGAAAAAAGCACCAGTAAGTGGACGATAGCCGCCGGGCAGATGATCGCGGACTTTGCAAAACAGGCATCGTCCAAGCTGGCCGAGGTGGTCAAGAGCGGCGTGGACTACAACGCCACCATGGAAAGCTACCTGACCAACTTCAAGGTCATGCTGGGCAGCGAGGAGGCCGCCGCCACAAAGCTTTCCGAGATCCGCAAGATGGCGGCATCCACGCCCTTCTCGCTGGATGATCTGACCAGCGGCACCCAGACCCTTTTGCAGTTCGGCATTGCGGCAGACGACACCACCGGCGTGCTGCAGCGGCTGGGTGATATCTCTCTGGGCAACGCCGAAAAGCTGCAGACCCTGACCCGCGCCTACGGCAAGATGTCCTCGGCGCAGAAGGTCACGCTGGAAAACGTCAACATGATGATCGATGCGGGTTTCAACCCGCTGAACCAGATCTGTGATGCCACCGGCGAGAGCATGTCCGACCTGTACAAGCGCATTTCGGATGGCAAGGTCAGCTTCAGCGAGCTGGAAGCAGCTGTGGAAGCCGCCACCAGTCAGGGCGGGCAGTTCTACAACGGTATGCTGGAAGCCAGCCAGACCTTCAGCGGGCGCATGTCCACCCTGAAGGATAATGTCAGCGCCCTGACCGGTGAGCTGACCAGCGGCCTGTTTGCAGCTCTGGGTGAGCTGGTGGTCAAGCTGAACGAGGTGGTGGTCTCCTTCCTCGACAGCGACGAGAAGATGGCCCAGCTCAAGGAGACCATCGGCATTGCGACTGCTGTTGTGGCCGCTGCCGGAACGGCATTCCTGACATACAAGGGCTATGTAGCCGCCGCTACTGCAATCGAAGTGATCCACACAGCCGCGACCACGGCCATGACCGCTGCTCACAAAGCCGCCGAAGCCGGGGCGACCGGCCTTGCAGTCGCGCAGGCAGGTTTGAACGCGGTTCTCAAGGCGAACCCCATCGGCCTTGTAGTGGCGGCGCTGGCGGCTCTGGCGGCAGGCCTCGTGACGGCCTACAAGACCAGCGAGACCTTCCGCAATGCCGTCAACTCCGCATTTGCGTCTGTGAAAAAGATCGCACAGAACGCCATCGGCACGGTGGTGGACTGGATCAATGAGCTGGTCGCCAAAATCAGGGGCGCGGCGGCTGCACTGGCAAACCTGAAAAACGGTGTCGGTGCGGCACAGGACGCCTACAACGGCTACATGGACAACTATAACAAGCGCAAGAACGCGAAACAGTGGGACAGCTCCCACAAAGACCTCGAATGGGACGATGACAACGGATGGGTCCCGAAAGGCACAAGCAGCTCCGGCAACGGCAGCAGCCGTGCCGGGAGCCAGACAGCCGCGAACCCCTACCCTGCCATCACCAGCGGAGCCAAGAAGGCCAGCAAGGCCACGAAGCAGGCCGCCGCAGAAGTCGTCAAGTCCATCTCGGACACCACGACCGAAATCGACGGCAAGATCACCCGCACCACCGAAAACATCACCGAAACGCTCTCCAACGGCAAGACCCAGCAGAAGCAGGTCATCACCGAGACTTCCCGGCAGATGGTGGGCGGTGTGCTGAAGGACATCAAGACCGTCACCAGCATTGCCGCCGACGGCACCAAGACCGTCAAGCAGACCATGGAGACCGTCCGCGAGACCGCCAAGACTGTCACCTCCACCTTTGAGACGCTGGCAGACGGGGTCAAGACCACCACCCAGACCGTCACCGAGACCCTGACCGACGGCACCGAGACCCAGAAGCAGGTCATCACCGAGGTCTACGACGACGTGGTGGACGGTGCCCTTGTGACGGTGGAGAAGATCAAGACCGTCGCCGCCGACGGCACCGTGCAAGTGGCCGAGCAGATCAAAAAGTCCAGCGCGGAAACCTTTGACGGCCTGTGGAAGGAGATCCAGACCGAAGCAGACAGCGGCATACTTGGCACCTTCGATGACCTGTACACCGCCGTCAAGAATCAGGACTGGCTCTCCGTCGGCAAGTGGGTGGCAAACACCATCTACGGCGGTCTGACTGCCAACCAGAAGAAGCAGGTCGATGATTTTGCCCTTGGCATCGTGACTAAGCTCAACAAAGCGCTGGGCGGTGCCCGCGATCAGCTGGTGCAGGGAGCTATCGACCTTGGCGGGCAGATCGTGAACGGCCTGACCGGCGGCTTCTCTGAGGTCTGGCAGCAGGCACAGGGCCTTGGTTCCACCCTCGTGTCGGTCTTTCAGGGCCTGCAGGGGCCGCTGAGCACGGCGGCTCTCGCCATCAGTCAGGGCCTGAGCGGCGGTCTGCTGTCCAGCTTCCCCACCATTTTTGCGGGCGTCGCTTCCCTGATCGGCGCGGTCGGTGCAGCCTTTGAAGGCCTGCTGGCCGCGATCTCCGCCGCCCTGAGCGCTACCTTTTTTGGCATCCCGATGGGCCTGATCGTGGCAGCGGCAGCGGTCGCGCTGGGCGTTGCCATTGCGGCCATCGTTGCATCGCTCGGCGGCTCTAAAAAGAACGTAAGCCACGGCGGCGGTTCCTCTGGCGGCGGTTCGTCTGGCTCTGGCAGCATGGGCAGCGTGGATATCACCACCGGCACCGGCAGTCTGGAAGATGCCATCAACGCCAACACCAAGGCGCTGGAAAAGACCAACTCTGCCCTTGCCGATATGATCCGGCAGGCGGGGGCGCTGGTGCTTTCCGACAACATGCGTCTTGGCAGCACCGTGGCCGCTTCCGGCACCGCACAGGTGGTGTCTGCTGCCAACAGCTACCACCGCGAGGGTGATACCAACATCACCCAGAACTTCTACAACGGCCACGACACCGCCGCCGCACAGCAGCGGGAAGCCCGCTGGGAAGCCGACAAGGCCAAGGCCCGCAAACGATGAAAGGAGGACACTGTGCTATTTAAGGACCATCTCAAAATCGTGACAGATGCCGGTGCCGTCCTGCATCTGGGCTGGGACTACGATGCCCCCTACCTTCTCGACCCGCTGAACGGGGCGGATGTGGACCTGCAGACCGCGCAGGGTGTCAATCAGGTGGGCGACACAGTGGAGGGTCAGAGCGTCTCCGGCGTGTCCCGCACCCTGTCGGTCGTGTTCTGGGGCAGGGATGCGTTGACCCATGCAAGAGCTTTTACCAAAAAGCTGCCCTACTTCACCAAGGGCACCCTGTACTTTGGCGACCACTATTTCACCCGCTTCGTGCTGCAAAAACTGCCCTATTTTTCCAGCTACACGCCGCAGCCGCGCTGTTCGCTCATGCTCTACAGCGAAAAGCCCTTCTGGTACGACCTCAACGCCGTCAGCAGCGTGCTGGGCGGGTACGAAAAGGCGTTTAGCTTCCCCGTCTGCTACGACAGCCACATCTACGGCATCAAGCGGGACGGCACGGCGGCAGTGCTGCGCAACGAGGGCAGCTTGCCGGTGCCCTTCACGGCCACCCTGCGGTGCGACATGCCGGTGACGCATCCCAAGGTGGTGGACCTGCAGACCGGGGCCTTCATCGGCTTTGACCTGACCCTGCAGCCGGACGAGACGCTGGAGATCTACCGCAGCACATCCGACCGGCTGGCCTGCACCCTGACCCGGGCAGGCGTGACCGAGAACATCTTTGCAAAGCTGGACGAGGACAGCACCCTCACCGAGCTGCAGCCCGGCGATAACGTGCTCTCCATGCAGGCCGAAAACGGCTCCGGTTACCTGCAGGCATCCGTCAGCTTTTACCCGATGGAGGCGGGCATTCTGCCCGAACCGCTATGCGAATAGACGTTTTGGACGCAGACACCCTTGCCCGCGTGGGCTGGGTGGATGTGTGGGTGTCTTTTTACTGGGACAGCCCTTACTACTCAGAGGGCAGCTTCACGCTGGAAGTGCGCCCCACCGCCGAGAACTTGCAGCTTTTGCAGGAGGGCCGCTGGCTGGTGCGCAGCGACGAAAGCCCCCGCATCCCCATGCGCATCTGCGCCCGCGCCAACCAGAACGAGGACTCGAACCTTGTGGTGTCCGGCTACCCGGCAACATGGCTGCTGACAAAGCGCGTCTCTGCTGTGACGGTGAAGAACCAGAACGCGGAATCCGCCATGCGCAGCCTTGTGAGCGCCGCAAAGCCATGGCCCCGCCTTGCGCTGGGCACCGAGTACGGCTTTGACACCACCTTTGAAAAGCAGACCTCCGGCGGCAGCATTTTCGACTACTGCCAGACCATCGGGCAGGCCTGTGATCTGGGGTTCCGCATCGTGCTGGACGGCAAGGGCAGCAAGAAAAAGCTGCTCTTCGAGTGTTTCCGCCCCACCTTCGACCCGAACCGCCGATACAGCCCCCAGTGGGGCAATCTGCTGAATGCCGGGTGGAGCTTTGCCGACACCGACTACGCCAACGTGGCCCTTGTGCAGGGCGCTGGCGAAGGTGACGAGCGCGCCACCGTCTGGGTGGGCGATGTGAACGCTACCGGCTCCGACCGGCGGGAAATGTACGTCGATGCCCGTGATGTGCAGCCGGAGGACGGCGAGACCAACACCAGCCAGAGCTATCTGGAAAAGCTGGCTGACCGGGGCGGCGAAAAGCTGCTGGGCCAGCTGCGCACCGGCAGCATCGAGTTTGACGTGGACGATGATACCCTGCAGGTGGGCGACGTGCTGAGCGTCAGCCTGCCCCAGCTGGGCTACACCGCCATGGTGCGGGTAGCCGACATCATCACCCAGAGCGAGGACAGCGGCACCACCCGCACCATCCGGCTGGGCACGCCCACATGGCACAAGACCTGAAAGGAGGACTTTATGGCTGATATCATCACTTACCCCGAAAACGGCATTACCTACGATGCCGACGACGCTTCGGGTTACCTTGCCACCCGCCTGAGCGGCGTATACAGCGCCGAGGAGGATTTCTCCGTCACGGCACAGGGCGGCCTGAGCGTACAGGTGAGCGCCGGTCAGGCATGGGTGCGCCCGGCGCGGTTCAAGGGCCGCAGCATCATCATGGAGCAGCCCACCACCGTGGTGCTCACCGAAGCGGACCCTGTGCGCAGCCGCATTGACCGTGTGGTTCTGCGCTACGATGCCTCCGCCAAAAAGACCAGCCTGCAGGTGCTGGAAGGTGTCCCGAATTCTGCCGGGCCTGCTGCCCCGGCCATCACCCGCACCGAGCTGATCTACGACCTCTGCCTTGCCGAGATCAAGCGCCCTGCAGGCTCCACCGCCGTTACCGCCGCCGACATCTACGACACGCGCGCAGATGAGACCGTCTGCGGCGTGATGCGGGATGGTGTGCATGGCATCCCCACCGGCACGCTGGTGCAGCAGTGGAAGGCCGTGATCGAATCCATGAGGGGTGGCAGCTTTTACACCCGTGCCGAGGTGGATGCGCTGTTGAAAAGCTTGAAAAGCGTGGATCCTTTTCCCGTGGGCAGCATCTACCAGAGCACCAGTTACACCAGTCCCGCCGCACTGTTTGGCGGTACATGGCAGGAGATTGCGCAGAACCGGGTACTGATGGGTGCTGGCAGCGGCCACGCAGCGGGCACCACCGTGGAGGCCGGACTGCCGAACATCACAGGCTCTTTTGTCGCGGATGTAAAAAAGGGTGA
>ERZ835051.1487-NODE-1487-length-23942-cov-6.341776_pt1 | contig 23942 bp, 19 predicted proteins | sample MGYA00519575_ERZ835051 | MGnify/ENA primary metagenome ERZ835051 (study PRJEB31850, sample SAMEA3708769) | human gut metagenome | biome: human gut; feature: human-associated habitat; material: faeces | place: China | collected 2014 ... | reverse complement strand
TACGCCAGACCCAGGCTGGCGGGGGGCTGATTCTCCTTCTTGTTCCGCAGGGAGACAAAAATCAGCACCGCGATGGTCACGAGATACGGCAGCATGTTGAAGAGGTACGTGTCCCGCCGGCCCAGGCCGGGGATGATGAGGTACACCCAGAACAGCAGGCCGAACAGGTAGGAGCCCCAGATAGCGTTGACTGTCCGCCAGGTGGCGAAGATCACCAGCGCCACGGCCAGCCAGCCCAGGGACTCGATGGTGCCGTCGTTGGCCCAGGTGCCCTTGATGTAGTCCATGGTGTAGTACAGGCCGCCGAGACCGGAGATACCGGCGCCCACGCAGGTGGCCAGGTACTTGTTGCGGGAGACGTTGATACCCGCCGCATCGGCTGTGGCAGGATTCTCACCCACGGATCGCAGGTTCAGGCCCGGCCGGGTGCGGTTGAGGAACAGCTGCAGCACCACGGCCAGCACAATGGCCAGATATACCATGAAGCCATAGCTGAACAGCAGCCGCCCAGGAAGCCCCAGGTCCGACAGGCCGGGGATGGTGGCCCGGTACACGGCGCTGGTGGCGGCTACGGAGATCTGGCCCACGCCGCCGGCCATGGAGTTCAGGGTGCCGCCGAAGAAGTTGGCCACACCGCCGCCGAAGATGGTCAGCGTCAGACCGGTGACGTTCTGGTTGGCCCGGAGGGTGATGGTCAGGAAACTGTACAGCAGACCGCCCAGGGCGGAGGCGGCGAACGCCGCCAGCAGAGAGATCACCAGACACACGAAACCGGAGGGATCGGGATTGTTGAACTCATAGAAGAAGGAGGCCGCCAGTCCCGCAATACCGCCCAGATACATGATCCCGGGGACGCCCAGGTTCAGGTTGCCGGATTTCTCTGTCAGGATCTCGCCCATGGCGCCGAACAGAATGACGGTGCCGAACTGGATAGCAGACTGAATCAGCTGAACAATTTGGTCGACGCTCATTTGGCCCCCTCCTTTCCGCCCCGCAGGATGATGCGGTAGTTGATGAAAAATTCGCTGCCCAGAATGAAGAACAGGATGATGCCCGTAATGATATTGGAGGCGTAGTCATTCAGGTTGAACTGGGAGGCGATCTGAATGGCGCCCTTCTGCAGAAACACCAGCAGGAAGGAGATCAGGATCATCACAAAGGTGTTGAACTGAGCCAGCCAGGCCACGATGATGGCGGTGAAGCCACGTCCGCCGGCGGTGGAGGTGGAGATGGTGTGGCTGGCGCCGGCCACGGCGATGAAGCCTGCCAGACCGCAGATGGCGCCGGAGATAGCCATGGTGCGGATGGTGACCTTCTTCACGTTGATGCCGGCGTACCGGGCGGTGTTCTCACTGTCGCCCACCACGGAGATCTCATATCCCTGCTTGGAATATTTCAGGTACAGGAACATCCCCACCGTCAGCAGCAGCACCAGGACAACATTCAGGCCGTATTCCTGGCCGAACAGCTCCGGGAACCAGCCGTCCTTGGTCCGCTGGTTGATGACGCCCACGGTATTGGAGCCCACGGGATTTTCCCACAGGGCCACAAAGTAGCTGGTGAGCTGGATGGCCACGTAGTTCATCATCAGGGTGAACAGCGTTTCATTGGTGTTCCACACAGCCTTGAAGGTGGCGGGCACCATGCCCCACGCCGCACCAGCCAGCAGGCTGACCACCGCCATGATGACCAGCAGCAGGGGGGTGGAGATATCGCCGCCGAAGGCCCGCATAAACCCGGCGGTGACGATGCCGCCGATGAGGATCTGTCCCTCGGCGCCGATGTTCCAGAAGCGCATCTTGAAGGCGGGGGCCAGCCCCACGCCGATGCACAGCAGCATCATGGCGTCCCGGACAGTAACCCAGCTGCGCCGGGGGGTGCCGAAGGCGCCGTCAAAGATGCCCTCGTACACCTGGAAGGGGTTCAGCTTGGTGACGGCGAAGATGAAGATGCCGCTCACGACCAGGGACAGCAGCACCGCGATGATCCGGATGGCCCATGCCTTGGGGCGGGCGATGCCGTCCCGCTTGGCGATGCGGAGCAGAGGCTCCCTGTGGGTCTTACCCTGTGTCATGCCTCCTTCGCCTCCTTTACAAAGCGGGTCATCAGCAGGCCCACTTCCTCTTTGGTGGTGGTGCGGCCGTCCACAATACCGCTGACCTGGCCGCCGCAGAGCACCAGGATCCGGTCGCACAGCTCCAGCAGCACGTCCAGGTCCTCGCCCACATAGATGACGGCCACGCCTTTCAGCTTCTGCGCCGTCAGCAGGTTGTAGATGGTGTAGGAGGTGTTGATGTCCAGGCCCCGCACCGCGTAGGCGGTCATCAACACCGAGGGATTCTGGGCGATCTCACGTCCCACCAGCACCTTCTGCACGTTGCCGCCGGAGAGCCGGCGGACCGGCGTGTTGATGCTGGGGGTCAGCACATCCAGTTCCTCCTTCACCCGCTCCGCCAGCTGGCGGGGCGGCTTGCGGTCCAGCAGGGGTCCCCGGCCGGAACGGTAGGTCTTGAGCATCATGTTGTCCGCCATGCCCATGGAACCCACCAGTCCCATGCCTAGCCGGTCCTCCGGCACAAAGGCCATGGACACGCCGATGTCGTGGATCTGCCGGGGATTCTTGCCCAGCAGCTCCAGCATACACTGGGCGTAAATGGCGGTCTTGATGGCCTCGCACACCACGCCGGGCGCATAGTAGAAGCCCAGATACATATCACGGGGCGTTTCCAGCGTGCAGCCCAGATCCTTGCCGAGACCGGGCGCATTCAGGCGGTAAGCGCACAGCTCCACAAGGTCTTTGCGGCCCGCAATGTAGCCGCCGGTGGGAGCGATGCCGCCGCCGGGGTTCTTGATCAGGCTGCCCACCACAAGGTCTGCGCCCATCTGACAGGGTTCCTGCGTCTGGGTGAACTCGCCGTAGCAGTTATCCACAAAAATAATGATGTCCGGGTTTGCGGCGCGGGCGGTATCCGCAATTTTTCGGATCGTTTCCAGATCAAAGGCATTGCGCTGCAGATAGCCGCGGCTGCGCTGGATGTGGCACACCTTTGCACCGGGGGCCTTTTGGGCGATCAGGTCATAATCCGGGGTGAAGTCGGCTTTCAGCGGAGCTTCATCGTACCGGATGCCGTAATCCATCAGGGTGCCGGTGCCCCTGCCCTTGCCGTCCAGACCGATCACACCTTCCAGCGTATCGTAGGGACGGCCGGTGGCAGCCAGTAGGGTGTCCCCTGCCCGCAGCAGGCCGAACAGCGCCACAGCCAGCGTGTGGGTGCCGCTCTGGAACTGGCTGCGCACGAGGGCATCCTCTGCGCCCATCACCTCGGCAAAGATCTGCTCCAGCTTTGCGCGACCGGTATCCCACAGGCCGTAGCCGGTGGTGCCCAGCATATCGGTGGAGGACATCTGGGTATCCGCAAAGGCTTTCAGCATTTTGAGCTGGTTAAAATCGCGGATCTCCTCCATATGGCGGAAGTAGGGCTGGCACAGCTCCATAGCCTTTTCGTCCAGCGCCAGAACTTCGGGTTTGTAATTGAAAAAGTGGTTCAGCATTGACATTATAACGGTTCCTTAATTTTATAGATTTTATAGAGCGCAGGCTTTCTGTCGGAATGACTCCTTCAGCCGCACTTCGTGCGCCAGCTCCCTCAGGGAGGGAGCTCCTGACGAAACCAGAACGTTTCACTTATGCAGAAAGCTTTTCCGTCCTGCCAAAGGCTCCCTCATTGAGGGAGCTGGCAAAACCGTCAGGTTTTGACTGAAGGAGTTTGTTCATATCTTGCATATTCCCCCAGCTTTTCAAAGCCAAGCCGGGTATAAAAGTGCACCCGCTCCGGGCTGCAGAGAAACACCGGGTGCTCCCCCTTGGCGGCAAGCTCGTTCGCCATCTGCACAATGAGCCGCCCGCCGATGCCCTTGCCCCGCAAAGGCCGGGCTGTCTGCCCGCAGGCCATGTAGGCCTGCCTGTTCGCAAGGGCATAGGCCCCTACCGTGCAGATCGTTTCACTCCCCTGCCGCAGCGCCCACACAAGGGCTTTGCCGCGGGTGCGCTTTGTGCAAAGCTCGGAGTAAAAGTCCTCCTGCTTTGCCGTATCCGCCGGGTAGAGCGCCCGTGCCACATCCATGGCAGAGGGTTCTCTGTCAAGGGTCAGTCCGGCCCAGAGCGTCTCGTCTGCAGCAGGCAGCGGCAGAGCCTTGCCGGGTGCAAGGCCGAATACAGTCAGCGTTTCAGCTTTGCACCACCCGGCAGGCGGTGGGCATTCGTTTTCGTCTAAAATGATGCTTTCACACCCGCAGAAAGCCAGAAAGCTGGCCAGCTCTTCCGGGTTTGCGTGCCCTGCTGCCCATGCGGTGCTGCCGCTGAGTTCCAGCGCCAGTGTAGGTCCTGCGTAGAATCGCCACGGCTGGCTTTTGCTAAAAAGGGCAAGATCCAGCGGCAGGGTCGCCCCCAGCACCCATTTCCCCCGGCAGGCATTTAAAAAGCGGGCGCGGTGGGCTTTTGTGCTGACCTGCGCGATCACTTCAGCTCGTTGACGATCTTCTTGAACTCGCGGCCGCGCACCTCAAAGTTGGGGTACAGGTCAAACGATGCGCTGGCCGGGGACAGGATGATGATGTCACCGGGCTTTGCGCAGGCACGGGCCAGCTCCACAGCGTGCTGCATGTTGTCGGCATGCTGGATGGGCAGCTCTGCTTCGTTGAAGTTCGGGTCCTCGCGCACAGCCTTTTCGATGCGGGGGCCGGTGGCACCCATCAGCACAAGGTTCTTCACGTGGGCCACCACTTCCGGTGCCAGCGGCTCATAAGGAATGTGCTTGTCGTAGCCGCCAGCAATCAGAATGACCTTCTGGTTAAAGCTGCGCAGACCGGCAATGGTGCGCGTCGGGCTGGTGCCGATGGAGTCGTTGTAGTACAGCACGCCGTCCAGCGTGCGCACCGGCTCAATGCGGTGCTCCACACCGGTAAAGGTGCTGCCCACCTTCTGGATGGCTTCCACGGGCACCTCGCCCCACACGGCAGCGGCAGCAGCCAGCAGGTTTTCAATGTTGTGCAGGCCGCGCAGCTTCACGTCCTTCTGGGCCAGGAAGGGGGTCACAACGCCATCCTCGGCCATGCAGAGCATGTTGTCCTCCTTGCGCAGGAAGGCACCGTTGTCGGTATCGTGCAGGCGGGTGAACCACACCTGCTTGCCCTTGCAGTCGGACTGCATGGAACGGCTGATCTCGTTCTCATAGCCCAGCACAGCGCGGCAGGGCTGCTTCTGGTACAGCAGGATGTTGCGCTTGGCATCAATGTACTCCTGCATGTTTTTGTGGTGGTCCAGATGGTTGGGGGTGACATTGGTCACCACGGCAATGTTGGGGCTGGAATGCATGCTGATGAGCTGGAAGCTGGAAAGCTCCACCACAGCCACATCATCGGGAGCCACCTCGGGCAGCATGGGCAGCAGAGCTGCGCCGATGTTGCCGCCCAGATGCACCTTGCGGCCTGCGGCCTCGTAGAACTTGGAGATCAGGGTGGTGGTGGTGGTCTTGCCGTCGGAGCCGGTCACGGCTACGATCTCGCAGGGGCAGAAGTCGAAGAACAGCTCCACCTCACTGGTGACCATGGTGCCTGCGGCCATGGCATCCTGCAGGGGCTTTTCAAAGTAGCCCACAAAGCCCGGGGTGCGCATGATGATATCCTGACCCTTGAAGCCATCCAGATAGTTTTCGCCCAAGCTCAGGTCGATGCCCAGCTCCTTGATGGTTGCAGCGTAATCGCCAAAGTCCTCCACGCTCTTTTTCTGGTCGCACAGGGTCACATGGGCACCCATCTCCACAAACTCCTTGATCAGGGTCTTGTGGCTGACACCGGCACCAATAAAGGCCACTTTTTTGCCTTTGATGAGTTCAATCAGTTTCTGCTGATCCTTCTGCATAAAAACAGTTCCTCCTCCATAATATCGTATTCAGAACGCACCTCAAAACGGGTGCAGAGATGTTTCGCTGTACCATTATAGTCCATTTAGCCGCAATTGGCAACGGAAAAACGCCCTTTTTGCCCCAAAAAGCAAGGTAAATTCACAATTCTGCAATTGTATTTTGCCGCTGTTTCTGCTACACTTGTCGAAGCAGAGTGCTTTTTGTATACAAAAAGCCTTTTTTCGCAAATACCATAGAATGAGGTCATCCCCTTGAAACAGTTCTTCCGTATTACCGCAGCAGTGCTTGCTGCTGCGTTCCTGCTTGCGCTCACCGGCTGCGGCAGCAGTTCCAGTGCGCCAAGCTTTACATGGTTCGTGGATACCATTCCCGCAAACCTTGACCCGCAGGTAGCTTCTGCTGCCCCGGACGTGATCGCCTGCGAGAACCTTTACAGCGGGCTTGTCCGCAAAAAAGCGGATGGCGAGATCGTGCCCGATCTGTCCGAGAGCTGGACGGTCTCCTCCGATGGCAAGACCTACACCTTCCAGATCAAGGACGGCCTGACCTACAAGGCCGTTAAGGGCGCTTCCACGGATCACACCATCACTGCCGAGGACTTTGTGTTTGCATTCCGGCGCATATTCCAGCCGCAGACAAATTCCCCTTATGCCGTGGAGTTTGCCGCCCTTGAGAACAGTGCTGCCGTGCTGGCTGGCACAGCCGATGCCAGCACGCTGGGCGTTTCGGCCGCCGGCCCGCTGACGCTGGTGTTCCGCCTGAGTGAAAAGGACGACAACTTCCTTGCCAAGCTCACCCTGCCCGGTGCCATGCCCTGCGATGAAGCATTTTTTGAGAGCACCCGCGGCACCTACGGCCTGACCGCCAAGACCACCCTTTCCAGCGGCAGCTTCTATCTTTACAACTGGACGGCCAGCGGCCTGTTCCTGCACCGGGATGTCTCCTCCCCCATGATCGGCAGCCTGCGTCTGGTGCAGAACACCGGCAGCACCGGAAAGAGCGCCGCCCAGCTCATTGCAGACGAAAAATGCTCCGCCGCGCTGGACGACACCGGCGAGGATACCTCGCTGCAGTCGGTGGATTACTCCGACACCACCTGGGCACTGCTGTTCAACAGCGCCGAAGATTCTGTGTTTGCCGATCAGGAACTGCGGCAGGCGCTTGCCGGCATCGCCCGGAAGAATGTGGATGTGCCCTCTTCCGGTCTGTACACCGCTGCCGAGGGTCTTGTGCCCACCGGCCTTTCCGTGGACGGCATCGATTACCGCAAGTCTGCCGGGAACCCGCTGCCCACCATCACCGACCCCCGTACATTGTACCTGAATGCACGGCAGGGCATGGCCAGCTCGGATTTTTCCGGCGTGACCATCCTGCTGCCGAAGGAAGCCGGCCTGACCGAACTGGCCGAGCAGATCAACGGCGCATGGCAGAAGGACTGCTCCCTCTTCTTCTCGGTGGAAGAGGTGCCGCAGGAGGAGTTCGACAAACGCCTTGCAGCGGGCAGCTACACCATTGCGCTGGCTCCCATCCGCGCCGAAGGCGGCAGCGTATACCAGATGCTGCAGCAGTTCACGGCCGAGGGCGGCGGCCTGACCGGCTGGTCCGACCCCATCTACTCTCAGCGTCTGGCCGAGAGTGCCCAGCAGACCGGCAGCGCCCGCTGTGCCCTGCTGGCCGATTGTGAGCGCCAGCTGCTGGAAGGCTGCGCCGTGGTGCCGCTGCTGGGCCAGAACAGGCGTCTGCTGGTGGCGGACGGCATCACTGGCCTTGTGTTCGACCCCTTCACGCCGGTGCTGGACCTGACCGATGCCCAGAAAAACTGACATTCTCCGGCCCTTGACAATCCCGTCCCTCTTTGCTACAATAAATGAGCAACTTGCAGGGTTAGCTCATCCGGTAGAGCGGCTGCTTCCCAAGCAGCAGGCGGCGGGTTCGGGTCCCGTACCCTGCTCCAAAAACAAACGGCAAACCGTGGAATATCGGTTTGCCGTTTTTGCTTACAGCCGCTCCCTGCAAAATACGAAAGGACTCTGCCATGATCTTTGTTCCCCTGCTGCATTACTTCAAATGCAAAAATTCCTACAGCGGCAACGAATACGGCCTGCGATACCGGATGATCCCCGGCAAGCGCACCGTGCCGGACCCGGACGGCGGCGAGGGTGCCGCAAAGGAGGAAAGCATCCTCACCGTGGACTACTGGCCGGACCCCTGGACCATTGAAAAGACCGACCCTGCCCTGCGGGTGCAGAAGGTGTTTCCGCTCACCGACGAGGGCCGGGAGGCCACAGCCGCTTTTTTGCAGGACGCGTTCAATGCCGATCCTGACCGCTGGAAAAACTGTCCCAGCATGATGGACAGCGACCCGTGGGAGCCGCCTGCTGCCGAAGCCGAGCCGGACAAGCCGAAGGAATAAAACATGATCTATCGTTTAAAAGAACTCAAGGGCGATACCATTGCAGTGCCGCAGCTGGTGTTTTCCAAGCTGGGCATCGCCGAAGAATACAATGTGCGCGTGGCTCTGTATGTGCTGGCGACCGGCATCACCGACCCGGACAAGATCTGTGCCGACCTCAAGCTGCGCAGCCGCATCAGCGCCGAGAGCGCCCTCTCCTTCTGGGCAGGCGCTGGCCTGCTGGAGCGGTACGAAGAGAACGCTGCACCGGGCGAGGAACCCAGCGCCCCCGCACCCATGACCTGGGCCGAGATCGCTGCGGCCAGCCGCACCGACCCCATGATCTCCAGCCTGATCGACTGCGCACAGACCGGCTTTGCCCGTCCGCTGACCCACAGGGAGATGGAAAAGCTGGTCAACCTTTATATGCAGGAGGGCTTTGCGCCGGAGACCGTGATGCTGTGCACCGCCTACGTTGCCAGCACCGGCCGCAGCACCATGGCCGCCGTAGTGCATGAGCTGAAGGTGTGGCGCACCGAGGGCGTGGAGACCGGTGAGCAGGCCGATGCCCACCTCAAACTGCTGGCACTGCGCCAGAGCCGCGAGCAGTATGTCAGCGGCCTTCTGAACATCCCGGAAAGCGAGCTGACCCTTGGCGGGCGCAAGGCCATTGCACGCTGGTACGAGGTTTACGGCTACGACGATGCCATGGTGCAGGAAGCTGCTGTGCAGGCCGGGGCCAAGCGCGACCTGTGGTACTGGAACAGTATCCTCAAAACATGGAACGCCAAGGGCCTGCGCACCGTGCACGATGTGCGCAGCCCGGTGGCTGCTGCAGGCGCAAGCCGGAACCTCCGGGTAGACCGCGAAGCCCCCAGCGGCAACGATTTCCTCAAGAACGCTGCCCGCCGCCGTCCGTTGAAAAAGAAGCCGGAATAAGGAGGAGCCATGCGTACCAAAAACGAACTGTATCAGGAAGCCATGCGCACCGTGGTCGCCCGGCGGCAGATGGCCAGAGCCAGAGCCGAGGATGCCCGCGCCGAAGCCGAAGCCGCCATTCCCGCCCTGCGCCATGCAGAAGAAGAGGTGCGGGTGCGGGGCATCCGCTGCGCACTGGCCGGTGCTGCGGGCAAGGACCGCACCGAAGCTGCCGCCGCCCTTGCCGATGCAAAGCAGAAGCTGACCGCCCTGCTGGCACAAAGCGGACGGCCCGCTGATGCACTGGAGCCGCGCTTTATCTGCCCCAAATGTCAGGACACCGGCAGCGTGAATGGCCGCACCTGTGAGTGCGTGCACAAGGTGATGCAGCAGCTGCGCCGCAAGGAGATCGAGGCGCTGTCCAGCCTGTCCATTGCCAGCTTTGACACCATGGAGCTGCGCTATTACCCGAACCGTGCTGATGAAAAGGTGGGCGGTGCCATCCGCCCTTACATGGCCGATATGCTGGCAGACCTGCGCAGCTACGCGGAAGAGTTTGACCACCACAGCGAGAGCCTGATGCTGTTTGGCAATGCGGGCCTTGGCAAGACCCATGCGGCCCTTGCCATTGCGGGCATCGTGCTGGAAAAGGGCTACGATGTGATCTATGTTTCCAGCCCGGACTTTTTCTCCAAGCTGGAAGGGCTGCACTTTGGTGCAGACCCGGCAGGCGAGGAGGAAACGCTGATGCAGACCGCTGCCGGGGCCGATTTGCTCATTCTGGATGATCTTGGCTCGGAGTTCAACTCCGCCTTCCTCATCAGCAGCCTGTACAGTCTGCTCAACAACCGGCTGGGTGCAAAGCTGCCCACCATCGTCACCACCAACATCACTGACGGTGCTCTGCTGGAAAAGCTGTATACCGAAAAAATTTCCAGCCGCCTTTCTGCCTTTGTCCCCTGCCTTTTTGCAGGCGATGACATCCGCACACAGAAAGCAGCTGAATAAAACAAACGGCAATGCAAATGCATTGCCGTTTGTTTTATTTAAAACTCTAATACCGGACTCATTTCGTTGCGGCGCTGTGCCTGCACGATGCAGTCCTTCTCCGGCACAACGCCCGCCGCGCCCAGCGTGTTGAACACGGTCTGCAGGGCAAGCGCAGGCGTGTTGTTCTCCTGCGAAAGATGGCACAGCGCAAACTTTTTGCACCCTTCCTGAATGAGTTCCAGCAGCTTTGCCGAGCACTCGTCGTTGGAAAGGTGGCCCCGGGTGCTTTCAATGCGTGCCCGTAAGTAATAGGGGTACGGCCCGCTGCGCAGCATGTGCAGGTCGTAGTTGCTCTCCAGTGCCACAAGGTCGCAGCCGGAAAGCGCCTCGTGCACCGGCGGCGTGAGCACGCCAAGGTCGGTTGCAATGGTCATGGTCTTGCCGTCCGGGGTGTGGATGCGGTAGCCCACACAGGGCACATCGTGGCTGGTGGGAAAGCTCTGCACGCCAAACGCGCCCACGTCCTCTTCCCTGCCTTCCAGCTCGTGCAGCTCACAGCTGGCCGGTACAATGCCGTTGCTGTCCAGAAAATCCAGCGTTGCCGCTGCACCGTACACCGGCAGCGTGTTCTTTTTGAGGAAGGTGGAAAGCCCCTTCACATGGTCGCTGTGCTCGTGGGTGACAAGGATGCCGTCGCAGTCACTGACGGCAAGGCCCAGCGCCTTGAGCGCCGCCGAGGTAGTGCGCACGCCCTTGCCCATATCCACAATGAGATACCGCTGCCCGCAGCGCACCACACTGCTGTTGCCGGAGGAACCCGAATATAACGAGATGAATTCTGCCATGAAAAACCTCTGATACACTCAAAAACAGCCCGCCGCATATGCAGCAGGCTGTTTGCTTTTTATAAGTTACAGTGCCTGATCCAGTGCAGCGGGCATACGCTCCACCTTGCTGATGTCTGCACCCAGACCGCGCAGCTTTTCCACGATATTCTCGTAGCCGCGCTCGATGTGGCCGATCTCCTCGATCTCACTGGTGCCGTCTGCCATCAGCGCAGCCACCACCATGGCAGCGCCTGCACGCAGATCCAGTGCGCGCAGCGGTGCAGGGGTGAGCTTATCCACGCCCTCAAACACAGCCACCTGACCGTCCACCTGCACGTTGGCACCCATCTTGCGCAGCTCGTCCACATAGCGGAAGCGGTTATCCCACACGCTCTCGGTCACGGTGCTGGTGCCCTTGGCCACGCTCAGCAGCACGCCCATCAAGGGCTGCATGTCGGTGGGAAAGCCGGGATGCGGCATAGTGTTGATCTTCAGCGGCAGAATATCGCCGGTGCGGCGCACACGCACAGCATCGTCAAATTCTTCCACCTCCACGCCTGCACGGCGCAGCTTTTCGGTAATGGGTTCCAGATGCTTGGGGGTGACGTTCTTCACCAGAACATCGCCGCCGGTGGCAGCAGCAGCCACCATGTAGCTGCCAGCCTCGATCTGATCCGGGATGATGCTGTAGGTGCAGCCGTGCATCTTTTCCACGCCGCGCACCTTGATCACATCGGTGCCTGCGCCGCGGATGTTCGCACCGCACATATTCAGGAAGTTTGCCAGATCCACCACATGGGGTTCCTTGGCACAGTTTTCCAGAATGGTCTGGCCCTTGGCCATTACAGCGGAGAGCATACCGTTCATGGTAGCGCCCACGCTGACCTTATCAAAGAAGATGTGTGCACCGTTCATCTCCTTGGCGCGCACGCTGATCATGCCGTAGTCCACGCTGTCCTCTGCGCCCAGAGCACTGAACACCTTCAGGTGCTGGTCAATGGGGCGGGGGCCGAGGTTGCAGCCGCCGGGCATGGCCACCTGAGCCTTGCCAAAACGGGACAGCAGTGCGCCCAGAAAGTAGTAGCTGGCGCGCATCTGGCGGGACAGGTCGTCCGGGACGTTGGTGCCGGTCAGATGGGTGGTGTCGATCTCGTAGGTGTTGCGGTTGATCATTTTGATCTGTGCGCCCAGAACGCTGAGGATCTTCAGGCTCACCGCCACATCACTGATATCCGGCAGATTCTCGATCACACAGACATCCGCTGCCAGAATGGTTGCAGGCAGGACGCCCACCGCCGCATTTTTGGCACCCGAAATGGTAACTTCGCCGTGCAGGGGCTTGCCGCCCGTAATAACAAATTTCTCCAATTTTATGATCTCCTTGTCGGAGGCCCGCAGCCGCAGGCCTGTTAAGGTTCCTGAAAGCATTTTCCATAAAAGCTGCCTGATGTGCATGGGCCATAAGGCCGTACACGTACAGCTATCTTATTATACACAACTTTCACAAAAAAGCAAAGCCCCACTTGGTGTTGTTTTATTATTTTCTGTTTTGCCCATTTTCGCGCAGGATATTCCAAAATTTTGATTTCTTTTTCAGGTATTTTACAAAAATCAGATACATTGCTGTTGCGCTTTCTTTACCAGATGTGGTCTTCGCACCGAGTCTCAGTGATCCAGCCCAGCTGGTAGGCAGCCACCAGCTGCTTGAGGTCGTGCACACGCTCCCGCAGCACCTCGCCCTCGTCGGTGTCCTCCACGAGAATGCGATGATTTTCGGTCTCCAGAATGTTTTTCTGGGAAATGATATCCAGATTATCCTTCACCGCTTTCTCGGCACTTTCAAAGGGCTGATGGGTGCGCAGGGACATGGTGCGGCTGGAATACACCAGCGTGTAGCCCGCAATGCCGGTCTTTTCGTGGTAGGCACGGCAGAAACCGCCGTCGATCACCACCAGCCGTCCGCCGCCCTTGATGGGGCTTTCGCCGTTCTTTTCCCGCACCGGCACGTGGCCGTTGACGATGTGGCTGGCACCGGGCAGGCCAAACTCGGCCAGAATGCGGCGGCAGACGGCCTCATCGTTATACCATGTATAATAGGGGTCCTTCACCTCGGTGTGGGTGGAAGCGTCCTCTACATAGAGCCGCTCGAAGGTGGTCATGGCACTGCGGCCAAACAGCGGCGAAAGCTTGCCGCACCACAGATACCACAAAAAATCCTGTCCGCTCTGGCGGGCAGCGCTGCCTTCCGGTGCATAGTAGCCCCGGCGGGCGCGGGCATCGCAGTAGTCCATCAGTGCGCGGCCGGAGTAGTAGCGACCCTCAAAGCGCTCCATGGCAAAGGTGCCGCGGCTGGTCATGGGCACAGCGCCATGGTAGAGCAGGTTGCCGTTCTCAATGTGGTACACGCTGCCCTTTGCATAGAGAAATTCCACATGCTGCTGCAGTTTTTCGCTCTGGCGGAAGGACTGCACCAGCTTGCGCAGCACCAGCTGTTCATCCGGGTGCAGTGCGGCCGGGTCGGCGGGGTCCACCGTGGGGAACGAGGTATCCCGCAGCGGATACTCCTTTTCGCCGATCTTTACCGTGTGCTTTTCCCAGTCGATGCGGCGCAGATAATCTCGCTCCTGCATCTGGAAGTCCGGGTTGCGGTCGATGACATGGCACTCCAGCTTGAACATCAGAATGCTGATGGCCTTGTGCATCACGGCACAGCGGTGCAGCATTCCCCTGGTGTAGGGGCCGCGGGCTGCATCGGTATGAGACATCCAGATGGAAAGATCATCATTGCCGTAGAACTGCTCGGCCATGCGCTGCAGATGGCGCAGGTTGATGCCGTAGCAGTCCTCCAGCATTCCGTGGTTATGATAAGCCAGCGTGGTCTTGAGCACCGTGCAGATGCAGATGGGGCTGCCCGCAGCGGCACCCATCCATACTACATCGTGGTTGCCCCACTGGATATCCACATTGTGGTGGCTCATGAGCAGATCGAGGATGATATCCGGGCGTGGGCCGCGGTCGAACAGGTCGCCCACGATGTGCAGCTTGTCCACTGCCAGATGCTTGATCAGCTCGCACAGCCGCACGATAAAGCGGTCGGCGCGGCCATTTTCAATGATGCTGCCCACGATCTGGCCGTAGTACAGATCCTTGTCGTGATCCTCAAAATGGGCGTGGAGCAGCTCGTCCAGAATGTAGCCGCAGCTGGCAGGCAGGCATCTGCGCACATGGTCGCGGGTATGCTTGGAGGACACCAGACGGCAGATATCAATGAGCCTCAGCAGCGTTTCGGTGTACCACTGATCCAGCGCTTCCTCGCTGGTACAGCGTGCCTTGAGCTGGGGCAGCTTTTCGTTGGGGTAATAGATCAGCGTTGCCAGCTCGGCGCGGGTATGCTTCGGCACGGTATCGCCCAGCACCTGATCTACTTTTTCGCGAATGACACCGGAAGCGGAATTCAGAATATGCACAAAAGCTTCATTCTCGCCGTGCAGGTCGCTCATGAAGTGCTCGGTACCCTTGGGCAGCTTGAGCAGTGCCTGCGTGCTGATGATCTCGCTGGCTGCCGCCGCCTGCGAAGGATAATCCCGCGAGAGCAGGGTCAGGTACTTGAGATTATCGCGGATCTCATCGGTTTCGGTGCGCATGGTCTCCTCCATCACAACGTTCTCTCTGCCGCAGTCCGCCACAAGGACCTTGCAAAGATGTTGCTTTCCATATGTATTATTTTTTCCTTATCTTATAGTATAGCACGTCCGGGGCGAAAAGTGGTATACTGGGGCTGACAAACTTTCAGCAAAGGACTTTGGATATTATGCCGAAAAGCGATTTCGTCTCCGTTCCCTCTTCCTGCACCCTCTGCCCGCGCCGGTGCGGGGCCGACCGTGCTGCCGGACGCACCGGTTTCTGCGGCGCGGGCGGCACCTTAAAAGCAGCCCGCGCTGCCCTGCACTACTGGGAGGAGCCATGCATCAGCGGCACAAAGGGCAGCGGCACGGTGTTCTTTTCCGGCTGCACCCTCAAATGCTGCTTCTGCCAGAACTATCCCATCAGCGCCGAGGGCCTTGGCAAGGAGATCAGCGTGGAACATCTGGCAGAGATTTTCCTGAATCTGCAGGAGCAGGGTGCCAACAACATCAATCTGGTCACGCCCGGCCAGTGGCGGCCCTGGATCATTGCCGCGCTGGATATTGCCCGGGCTAAGGGCCTGCATCTGCCCATCGTATGCAACACCGGCGGCTACGAAACGGTGGAAAGCGTGGAAGCATGGCGCGGATACATCGACATCTGGCTGGCCGACCTGAAATACGTCTCCTCCGCCCTCTCGGCAGAGCTTTCCTCTGCACCGGACTATTTTGCGCAGGCAAAGCCCGCCATTGAAGCCATGATGGCACAGGCCGGGCACCCGGTGTTCAATGCAGAGGGCATCCTGCAAAAGGGGGTCATTCTGCGGCACCTTGCCCTGCCCGGCCATGTTGACGACAGCTTTGCGGTGCTTGACCAGATGGCCGCGTGGAACGATGCAGACCCCGAGTGCGTCATCCCCAGCGTCATGAGCCAGTACACACCGTTTTATAAAGCCACAGAGCACGGCATCGGACGGCGCATTACCACCTATGAATACCGCCGGGTGGTCAACTATGCCATGGACAAGGGACTGGCGCAGGGCTACATGCAGCAGAAGAGCAGCGCAAAGGAAGAGTATACGCCTTCTTTCGATTTGACAGGGGTATGAATTCGTCAAATCTCCCAAAAAAGGCCGATTTTTTTCTCTTGCATCCTCACGGAAGTGCTTGCAATCCCATCCGGGCCGGATTATAATGGATACAACGATGTGTTAACAGAACTCTGATGAGCTGTAAATATCAGGAGGAGCGTTATGGAACATTTCAACCCGATCCTTGGCAACGATACCACCGGCCAGAAATTCATCACCTGCGGTGAGATCATGCTGCGCCTGACCCCGCCGAACTACGAGAAGATCCGTATGGCATCCGGCTTTGAGGCCAGCTACGGCGGCAGCGAGGCCAACATTGCACTGGCACTGGCTAACCTTGGTGTGGACAGTACCTTCTTCAGCGTGGTGCCCAACAACAGTCTGGGCAAGAGCGCCGTGCGCTGGCTGCGTTCCAACGACGTGCACTGCACCCCTATGATCCTGACCGAGCCGAACGAGACTCCTTCCAACCGTCTGGGTACTTATTATCTGGAGACCGGCTACGGCATCCGCCCGTCCAAGGTCATCTATGACCGCAAGCACAGTGCCATTACTGAGTACGATTTCTCGCAGGTGGATCTGGATGCTTTGCTGGACGGCTACGACTGGCTGCACCTGAGCGGCATCACCCCGGCACTGGCACCCAACTGCCGCGCCCTCATTCTGGATATGCTCAAGGTCGCCAAAAACAAGGGCCTGACCGTCAGCTTCGACGGCAATTTCCGCTCCACCCTGTGGAGCTGGGAAGAAGCCCGCGATTTCTGCACCGAGTGCCTGCCCTATGTGGATGTGCTGCTTGGCATTGAGCCGTACCACCTGTGGAAGGATGAGAGCGACCACTCCAAGGGCGACTGGAAGGACGGCGTTCCTCTGCAGCCCAGCTATGAGCAGCAGGACGAGATTTTCCAGCACTTCATCGAGCGGTATCCCAACCTCAAGTGCATTGCCCGCCATGTGCGTTATGCGCACAGCGGCAGCGAGAACAGCCTGAAGGCCTTCATGTGGTACGATGGCCACACCTTCGAGAGCAAGCTGTTCACCTTTAATATCCTTGACCGCGTGGGCGGCGGCGATGCCTTTGCCAGCGGCCTGATCTACGCCATGCTGCACAACTACAGAGCCATGGATATGATCAACTTTGCGGTGGCAAGCAGTGCCATCAAGCACACCATCCACGGTGATGCCAACATCACCGATGATGTGAGCACTATCCGCAACCTGATGAACATGAACTACGATATCAAGCGGTAAGTTTTATCGCCGTACAGAGAACGTCCGCCGGGTCTCCCCGGCGGGCGTTGCTTTTTCTATCAGATATACCGCCCGGTGATGCTCTCCGGGTTCTGTCTTACCTGTTCCGGCGTACCTGCCGCCACGATGCGTCCGCCGGCATCGCCGCCGCCCGGCCCCATATCCACAAGGTAATCCGCATTGCGGATCACATCCAGATCATGCTCAATGACCACCACGGTGGCACCGTTCCCGATCAGCTTCTGGAACACGCCCAGCAGGGTCTGTACATCCAGCGGATGCAGGCCGATGGTGGGTTCATCGAACACGAACACACTGTCTGCCTGCCCCTTGCCCATCTCGCTGGCAAGCTTCAGCCGCTGGGCTTCGCCGCCGGAAAGGCTGGGTGTCTCCTCGCCAAGGGTCAGGTAGCCAAGGCCCAATTCTTTCAGTACCTGCAGGCGCTGGCGCACAAGCTTACAGTCCGCACAGGCTTCCAATGCAGTGGACACATCCATGTCCATCAGGTCGGCCATGGAGGCTGGTTCGCCGTTCGCCGTGGGCAGCTTCACTGCCGCCGCTTCCCGGCTGTAACGCGAACCGCCGCAGTCCGGGCAGGGCACTTCTACGTCCGGCAAAAACTGCACATCCAAACTGATGACGCCGGTGCCGTCACAGGTGGGGCACCGCAGCTTACCGGTGTTGTAGGAGAAATCGCCCGCCTTATAGCCGTGGTCTTTGGCATCCTGCGTTTTGGCAAACAGCTTGCGCAGCTCATCGTGCACATTGGCATAGGTGGCCACGGTGGAGCGCACATTGATGCCGATGGGCGTTGCATCGATCAGCTTCACCTGCGCGATTTCCTCGGCCTCCACGCTTTTCACATGCGCTGGCAGGGCTGTGCCGTTCACCTTTGCCTGCAAGGCCGGGACCAGGCTTTCCAAAATCAGGGTGGTCTTGCCGCTGCCGGACACACCCGTAACCACGGTCAGCCGCCCCTTGGGCAGTTCCAGTTCCAGCGGCTTCACAGTATGGATGGCCGAGGTTTCCAGATGGATGCGGCCCTGTGCAAACAGCTCATTTTCCGGCACATGAGGCCGGGCGTTCACCCCCGCCCTGCCTGCAAGAAACGGGCCGATCTGAGAAGCCGCGTTCTGTTCAATTTCCGGAATGCTGCCCTGCGCGATCACATGTCCACCCTTTGCACCGGCTTCCGGCCCCATCTCGATCAGCCAGTCAGCTTCCTTTAAAATTTGGGTATCGTGATCCACCAGCACCACTGAGTTGCCGTCGGCCACAAGGTCGTGCATCACATCGGTCAGGCCTTCAATGTTAGAAGGATGCAGGCCGATGGACGGCTCGTCCAGCACATAGAGCACACCGGTGGTACGGTTGCGCACCGCGCGGGCCAGCTGCATCCGCTGGCGCTCACCGGTGGAAAGAGTGGAAGCGGAGCGGTCCAGCGTCAGGTAGCCAAGGCCCAGCGAGAGCAGCCGTGCCGCTGCCGTCTGGAAGGATTCGCAGATATTGCGGGCCATGGGCCGCATCTCTTCTGGCAGACTGTCCGGTACACCCGCCACCCAATCGGTAAGCTGCACAAGAGTCATCTGACAAGCCTTGTCCAGCGTGATGCCCCGCAGCTTTGGGGTACGAGCCGCATTACACAGCCGGGTGCCGCCGCAGTCCGGGCAGATGCCTTGCCGCAGGAACTTTTCCACCCGCTTCATGCCCTTTTCATCCTTGACCTTGGAGAGGGCGTTCTCCACGGTATAGGTGGCATTGAAATAGGTAAAATCCAGCTCCCCGGCCTGATTGGAATTTTTGTTATGATAAAAAATGTGCTTTTTCTCCGCCGGGCCATGGAAAACGATATCCTTTTCCCGGTCGGTCAGGTCGCGGAAGGGCACATCGGTGCGCACGCCCATCTCCCGGCAGATATCCACCATCAGCGACCACATCAGGCTCTTCCACGGGGCCACGGCACCTTCGTCGATCGTAAGAGAATCGTCCGGCACAAGGGTGCTCTCGTCCACGGTCATCACCATGCCGGTACCGCTGCAGGTGCGGCAGGCACCCTGACTGTTGAAGGCAAATTCTTCAGCGGAAAGCGCGCGCACGCTGGCACCGCACTGCGGGCAGAGCAGCGGCTTTTCTGCCGCCACGGCAAGGCTGGGTTCCAGCCAGTGGCCGCACTGCGGGCAGGGATAGCTGGAAAGACGGGAGAACATCAGGCGCAGACTGTTCAGCAGTTCCGTGCCGGTACCAAAGGTGCTGCGGATGCCCGGCACAGCGGGCCGCTGATGCAGTGCCAGTGCAGCCGGAACATACAGCACTTCGTCCACCGATGCCTTTGCCGCCTGCGTCATGCGGCGGCGCGTATAGGTGGAAAGTGCGTCCAGATACCGGCGGGAGCCTTCGGCGTAAAGCACGCCCAGCGCAAGGCTGGACTTGCCCGAACCGGACACACCCGCCACACCCACGATTTTGCCCAGCGGCACATCCACATTCACGTTTTTCAGGTTGTGCACCCGCGCGCCGCGGATCCTGATATGGTCGACCATCTTCTCTCCCCCCTGCCGTCACTGCTTCTTTTTTAAATAGTATCCAATGCCAATGGCATCTGCCAGCGCCCAGCCGATGGGCACGCTGAGCCAGATGCCAATAACGCCCAGCGGCGTGGCCGAAAGCAGATAGGCCAGCATCAGCGGCAGAGCAAACAGCAAAATGCTGCCGGTGATGGGGCCTTTGGTCAAACTATGCTGCATTGTTTCCGATTCTCCTTTTTATAACGCTGTTTCAGCCGGTGCACTGGCTCTGCCGCCGTCCCGCCTTGAAAGAGACTGCTCTCTTCCTGCAAACTTCTGACGGTACTCTCTGGGCGTGCAGTGCTTGATCTCCCGGAAGGTCTTTGTAAAGTAGCTGGTATCCGAAAAGCCGCAGTCGGCACCGATCTCGCCGATCTTCATGCTGGTGGAAAGCAGCAGCTCGGCGGCCTTTTCAATGCGGTACTGCTTGACATACTGGATGGGTGTGATCCCCAGCAGCTGCCGGAAGCTGCGCAGGCAGGCGCTCTCACTCAGGGCCACGCAGTCGGAAATGCGCTCCACGTTCAGTTCCTCAGCATAATGCTCTTCCACAAAACGCAGCACCTGTTTCATGCGCTGGGCCGCGATCTGCTCCTGCTGAGAGACCTTTGTTTTTCCACCCTCGCACTGCATTCCCAGCAGATGCACCGCCGCCGAAAGATGGTACCGCGCCTGATTCTCATAGTCAAAGACCTCTTGGGCCACTGCGTCCCAGACTTCCCGCAAATGGCAGAGCACGGCCTTCTGCCCGTCGTCTGCCTCGTTCAGCAGAAAGAACGCCGGTGCTCCCGTCTGAAGCAGCGGGTGTACGAGCTTTTGCCAAAAGATGGTATCCATGCCGCCGATCAGGCGCGGATGGAATACCCCGGAATGCAGCAGGGCATCCCCGATCTCAGCCTGCTCCACCGCATGGAACACTCCGGAATTGACAAACACGCCCTGCCCGGTCTGCAAAACCAGCCGGGCTTTGCTCACGTCCACCGCCAGCGGGCCTTTTACGGCAAGGATGTATTCAAACTCTTCATGCCAATGCCATGCTACCGAGTAGCTTTTGAGGTCCTCTTCATAGCAGGCAATAGGAAACAGTGCGCTGCCGTGCTGCACCAGTTCCCTGCCCTCGTCATCCGCCACAACATCCGGCAGGCAGTTGAGCCCGCCCGCTGCTGCACAGCTGGTCTGAAATGCCACGATCAGCCATCTCCTTTCCGTCAAGGTGCACATCCGCATCCGCGCCGGTTTTGTTGTATCAATCGGGCGTTTTTATCCTAATATTCCGCTCTGATGTGTGATATTATTACATCAGCAAAGTATAAGATGCATTGCAAGTATAACACGCTTCCCGGAGGAACTCAAGATTTATGGTACAGCTTCTGCTTCCGATCATTTACATCTCGTTCATCAGTCTGGGCCTGCCGGATTCCCTGCTGGGGTCGGCGTGGCCCTCCATGTATCCGGTGCTCGGTGTGCCGGTGTCCTATGCGGGGCTGATTTCCATGATCATCTCCTTTGGCACCATTGTTTCCAGCCTGAACAGCGACCGGCTCACCCGTGCGCTGGGTACCGGAAAAGTGACCGCCCTCAGTGTGGCCATGACAGCTGCCGCGCTGTTCGGCTTTTCGGTCTCCACACAGTTCTGGATGCTCTGCCTGTGGGCCGTGCCCTATGGGCTGGGTGCAGGCAGCGTGGACGCGGCCCTGAACAACTATGTTGCCTTACATTATAAAAGCCGCCACATGAGCTGGCTGCACTGCATGTGGGGCATCGGCACCATGATCAGCCCCATGGTCATGGGCCGGGTGCTGGCAGGCGGCGGGCCGTGGACATCCGGCTACCGGTACATTGCCCTGTTCCAGATCCTGCTGAGCGCAGTGCTCTTTTTCAGTTTGCCGCTATGGCAGAGCCGTACTGCAGGCACCGACACCGAAACTTCTTCGACGCAGGCGTTGAGCCTTGGACAGGTATTCCGTCTGCCGGGTGCCAGAGAGGTGATGCTGTGCTTCTTCTGCTACTGTGCATTGGAGACCACGGCCGGTCTATGGGCCAGCAGCTACCTCACACTGACGAAAGGCGTTGCCGCCGGCACTGCCGCCAGCTTTGCCAGCCTGTTCTACATCGGCATCACCGCCGGGCGCGCCGCCTGCGGCTTTTTGACCCTGAAATTCAACGATACGCAGATGATCCGCATGGGTCAGTGCATTCTGGCCGCAGGGGTGCTGGCTCTGCTGCTGCCCGGGCCGCAGATCCTTGCCCTGAGCGGTCTTGTTCTGGTAGGGCTGGGCTGTGCGCCCATCTATCCCAGCATCATCCACTCCACGCCGGAACACTTCGGCGCGGACAGATCGCAGGCGGTCATCGGCATCCAGATGGCAAGCGCCTATTTGGGCAATCTGGCCATGCCGCCGCTGTTCGGCCTGCTGGCAAACAACATCACTCCGGCACTGTTCCCTTTTTACCTGCTGGCACTGCTGGTGCTCATGGTATTCATGCACGAACAGCTGGTGCGCAAAACAAGCTGCTGCTAATTCTGCCATTCTCCTATTTTATATACAGCAAAAGGCTCCCTGTCCGGTCTCGGGCGGGGAGCCTGCTGTTTTAAAGGAGTTATTTACAGGATGCACCGGCTGATGGCGTTGGCGACCGCAAACAGTTCCTGCTGGCCGATAAAGCCGAACTTTGCCTCGTGTGCGTCCGCAAAGCAGACGGTCAGCTGCGATGCCTGCACCGGGTCGCCAAAGCCTGCCGTCTGGATCCCGAAGTGCAGCACCTTGCGGTACGGCAGCACAAAGATCTGCTGCCGGGTTCCAGTAACGCCCTGCATATCCACCATGATGATGCGGTGGGTGGTAAAGATCACCTGATCGCGCACCGTCTTGTAGGCACCCACGATGCTCTCACCGTCCAGCAGCAGCGCGCGGGCATTTTTGCAGATATCCTTTTCCTGAAGGCGGATGAGGTTTTCCATTGGCTTATCACGGAATTCCATGGTTTTTGTCCCCTTTCCTGCGTGGTTTTCTGCCCTTATTGTAGCATTCCTGCAGGCGGTTTACAAGATGTGCTCTCGCCTTTTGGGCCGGGCTGTGCTATACTGTATGCCAAAGAGATTCTTATAAAAACGAGGTAACTCCCATGGAGATCATCATTCATCAGGCCATTCTGCACGTGCTGGACACCACCATGGATGCGCCTGTACTCAGCGGCAGCGGCATGGAAATGACCGCCGAAAAGACCGCCTATTTCCAGTACCACATCGAAAAGCTGCTTGCAAGCGACGATATCCGCCAGTGCCGCCCGCTGCCGGATTCCGCCTTTAAAAACGAGCTGGAGCACAACCACGATTTTGTGGACCTCTCCTGCCGCATCGCGGGCGTTCTGTTCGACTACATGCACGCGCACACCACCATTCCGGGGGCAGACCTTGCCGTGGTGGATTTTACCCGCGATGGTGAGCCGTGGCTGGGCATCCTGAAGTTGAACTACAAAAACGGCTACACCCACTACACCGAGAATGTGGAGGGTGCCCCGGTGAACTCCATCATACAGCAGCGGGCCTGCCTGCCCAGCCAGAGCGGCAAGGTGGAGGAAGGTGCCCTTGTCAACCTGACCGATTACTCCATGAAGCTGCTGGAAAAAAAGTTCGACATCGACGGCCACAAGGATTTTTACCTTTCCACGGTAGTGTTCCAGTACACCACCGCCCAGCCGGAAAAGAAAAAGCTGCAGGCCATTCAGGAAGCCGCCGTGCAGGCCGTGCAGGAAAACTACGCAGATCAGCCCCACGTAGAGGCTCAGGTCGCGATGCTGATCGCCAATCAGGCCGCAGACAACGACAATCAGGTATCCATCCAGCAGGTGCGTCAGCAGTTGGAAGAGGAATATCCCCTTGCCGCCGTGCCCTTTGATGATTATGTGGAAAAGAGTGATGTGCTGGAAGCGCCTGAGCAGCCCGTGACTGTGACCCCTGCGCGCATCCGCCGCATGGAGAGCCGCAGCATCCACACCGCCAACGGCATTGAGGTGAAGATTCCCACCGAACTGCTCAACTCGGACAACGAGGTGGAATTTCTGCACAGCGACGACGGCAGCATTTCGCTGCTCATTAAAAATGTGATCCTGTAAGAAACGATTTAAAATTGTCTCCGCGCACGGATCGCGCTCCGACAATATCAGCGGAATCATTATTTTCATATTTGCAAAAGCCGAAAAATCTGCGGATTTTCCGGCTTTTCTTTTTTCACAGGAAGGAGCCGTAACGGGAAACAACAAAAAAGCCATCGTTTTTGCATTTCTGCATCAACGATGGCTTCGTATTGGAGCGGCCGACGAGGCTCGAACTCGCTACCTCCACCTTGGCAAGGTGGCGCT
>ERZ835051.1457-NODE-1457-length-24247-cov-3.629216_pt1 | contig 24247 bp, 20 predicted proteins | sample MGYA00519575_ERZ835051 | MGnify/ENA primary metagenome ERZ835051 (study PRJEB31850, sample SAMEA3708769) | human gut metagenome | biome: human gut; feature: human-associated habitat; material: faeces | place: China | collected 2014 ... | reverse complement strand
CGGTCCGAACAGATTCACGCCCGTGTCGGTGCCCAGCGACCAGTTGTTGTGCTTGCCCGAACCGTTGATGCCCTTGAAGGGCTTTTCGTGCAGCAGGACGCGGAACCGGTGACGGCGGGCGATCTTGTCCATCACGGTCATCAGCAACTGGTTATGGTCGTTGGCGAGGTTAGCCTCCTCGTAGACCGGCGCCAGCTCGAACTGATTGGGAGCCACCTCGTTATGACGGGTTTTGACCGGAATGCCCAGTTCCAGGCATTCGTATTCGAGGTCTTTCATGAATGCCATCACGCGGGTCGGGATCGCACCGAAATAGTGGTCCTCCAGCTGCTGGTTCTTGGCCGACTCGTGGCCCATGAGCGTACGGCCCGTGAGCATCAGGTCGGGACGCACGGCCCACAGGCTTTCGTCCACAAGGAAATACTCCTGCTCCCAGCCCAGATACGACACGACCCGCTGCACGTTCTTATCGAAGTAGCGGCACACCTCCGTCGCAGCCTTGTTCACGGCCGTGATCGAGCGCAGCAGGGGCACCTTGTAATCGAGCGCCTCGCCCGTATAGGCGATGAAGACGGTCGGAATGCAGAGCGTCGTATCGACGATGAACGCCGGTGACGTCGGGTCCCACGCCGAATAGCCGCGGGCCTCGAACGTATTGCGGATGCCGCCGTTGGGGAACGACGACGCGTCCGGCTCCTGCTGTACGAGCAGCTTGCCGGAAAACTCCTCCAGCACAGAACCGCAGCCGTCGGGATCGGCGAAGGCGTCGTGCTTCTCGGCCGTACCGCCCGTCAAGGGCTGGAACCAGTGCGTGTAGTGGTCCGCGCCGTGCTCCAGCGCCCACTGCCGCATGCCCGCCGCGATGCTGTCGGCTACCTCGCGCGTCAGGCGCGTGCCGTTTTCCATCGTATCGACCAGCGCTTCGTAAGTCGCCTTGTTCAGGTACTTGCGCATGGCGGCGCGCCCGAACACCTTCTTGCCGAAATAGTCCGACGGACGTCCTTCGGGGGCATTAACCTCGACGGCGGTGTGGTTTATAGCCGCATCGACCATCTTGAATCTGAGTAATGATGACATAATCAACTGAATTGGATTAGTGTTCCGAAAAACATACGGGCAGGGGAGAAACCGAAATAATTGCTAAACTAAAACCTAACCTGAAATTCAACGGACAACTGCCTCGCGGCAGGCTCTCTCCGACCTAACTAACCGGAGGCTTCTCCCCCGCCGCCGTATGTATTGTTATCTGGTTGCAAATGTAATTATTTTTCCGTTACGTTGTTTTTACAAAAACGGCTATTTTTCGAAAAACACCGATTTTTTTCAACATTTTCCGAAAAACAAGGCCATTTTTCAACAACAAACCCGAATTTTCACGCCATTTTCCGGAAAAACGCCTCAATTTTTCACCGAAATCCCAAAAATCGCAATTTTTGGTTTTTCCGAAAAACAGAAGTAATAAAGAACATATTTCAACTATTTCACCTCCGACGGAATCGACCGTTCAGCCCGCTGGCGAAAGTAAACGAAATGCACCACATTATAAAAAGAAATTATATAGTGTTATTTTATTAACAATTTCTTGTTTCAATCATTAATAATTTTGTACCTTTACAAGCAATTTTGAAACAACACTTATACTAATCTCTAAATAGTTATGGCAAATACCAAACGTGAAAAGCTGTTCACCGAATTCCCGCCGGTCCCGACCGAGAAGTGGGAGGAAGTGATTACGGCCGACCTGAAAGGTGCTGATTACGAGCGCAAACTGGTATGGAAAACGGGCGAAGGATTCAACGTCCGTCCCTACTACCGCGCCGAGAACCTCGAAGGCATCAAGTTTCTGGGCTCGCAGGCAGGCGAGTTCCCTTACGTACGGGGTACACGCGCACACAACCGCTGGCGCGTACATCAGACCGTAAGCGTCGTATGCCCCAAGGAGGCAAACGCCGAGGCGCTGAAGATCCTCAACGCAGGCGTCGATTCGCTCGGCTTCTGCATCGCGTCGGAGGCTTTCACCGCCGCCGACCTCGACACGCTGCTTGGCGAGATCTGCATTCCGGCCGTCCAGCTGACCTTCTGCGGTCAGAAAACGGCCGACGTAGCCGAGCTCGTACTGGCGAAGATCGAAAAAGAGGGCATCGCCAAAGAGGATGTCCGCATCGCGTTCTGCATCGACCCGCTGGTCAAGGGCCTCTCGACCAAAGGCGACTTCTGCTCGCCCAACGGCGAGAAGTGCTTCGCCCGCATCGCAGAGCTGATCCGCAAGACCAAAGAGTACAAGCACATCCGCGTGGTGACCGTATCGGGTCAGATCTTCGGCAACTCCGGTTCGACCATCGTCGAGGAGCTGGCCTTCGTCCTTTCGGCAGGCCATGACTACCTCGTACGCCTGACGGACGCGGGGCTGACGATCGAGGAAGCCGCACGCAAGCTGCGCTTCTCGTTCTCGGTAAGCTCCAACTACTTTATGGAGATCGCAAAATTCCGTGCGGCGCGCATGCTGTGGGCCAACATCGTCAAGGGCTACAATCCCGAAAAGAACTGCGCCTGCAAAATGCAGATCCACGCCGAGACGTCGAAGTGGAACCAGACCGTATACGACCCCTATGTAAACATGCTGCGCGGCACGACCGAAGCCATGTCGGCCGCAATCGGCGGCGTATATTCGCTGGAGGTTACGCCCTTCGACGCATCGTTCGAAAACCCGACCGAGTTCTCGAAGCGCATCGCCCGCAACGTCGAACTGCTGCTCAAGCACGAGTCGCACTTCGATCAGGTGGTAGACCCGGCCGGCGGTTCGTACTACATCGAGAACCTCACGCAGTCGATCGCCGCCGAGGCGTGGAAGCTCTTCCTCGAAATCGAGGAGAAGGGCGGCTACACCGAAGCTTACAAGGCAGGTTTCATCGCCGAGCGCATCAAAGCGTCGGCCGCAGCCAAGGACAAGAACATCGCAACGCGCCGCCAGATACTGCTCGGCGCCAACCAGTATCCCAACTTTACGGAGGTCGCCGGCAAGGAGATCACCGCCGAGTCCGTTACGCGCAAGCAGGCCGAGGGCAACGTGCTCGTTCCCTACCGCGGCGCCATGGCGTTCGAGGAGATGCGCCTGCATGTCGATCGCAGCGGCAAGGAGCCGAAGGCATTCATGCTGACGTGCGGCAATCTGGGCATGGCCCGCGCCCGCTCGCAGTTCTCGTGCAACTTCTTCGCATGCGCCGGCATCAAGGTGATCGACAACACCTACTTCAAGTCGATCGAAGAGGGCGTGAAAGCCGCGCTGGAGTCGAAAGCCCAGATCGTCGTGGTCTGCGCCAGCGACGACGACTATGCCGAGGCCGCTCCCAAAATCAAGGAGCTGCTCGGCGGCAAGGCGATCCTCGTGGTTGCCGGAGCGCCCGCCTGCGCACCCGAACTCGAAGCGCAGGGCATCACCAACTTCATCAACGTGAAGTCGAACGTCTTGGAAACACTTAAGTTCTACCTTAAAGAGATGGGAATCTAATCATGAGAGCTAAATTTTCAGAACTGACATATGACGCAGGCCAGCAGAAGAGCTGCTGCGCCTCGAAAGGCTGCGGACAGGTCGAGCCGTGGCTGACGGCCGAACGCATTCCCGTCAAGGGCGCCTATACGGCCGAAGACCTCGAAGGCATGGAGCACCTGAACTACGCGGCAGGTATCGCCCCCTTCCTGCGCGGTCCCTACTCGACGATGTACGTGATGCGTCCGTGGACCATCCGCCAGTATGCGGGTTTCTCGACCGCCGAGGAGTCCAACGCATTCTACCGCCGCAACCTCGCCGCAGGCCAGAAGGGTCTGTCGGTGGCGTTCGACTTGGCGACGCACCGCGGTTACGACGCCGATCACCCGCGCGTGGTGGGCGACGTGGGCAAGGCCGGCGTGTCGATCTGCTCGGTCGAGGACATGAAGGTGCTTTTCAACGGCATTCCGCTCGACAAGATGTCGGTGTCTATGACCATGAACGGCGCCGTGCTGCCCGTGCTGGCCTTCTACATCGTAGCCGGACTGGAGCAGGGCTGCACACTCGACCAGCTGGCCGGTACGATCCAGAACGACATCCTCAAGGAGTTCATGGTGCGCAACACCTATATTTATCCGCCCGAGTTCTCGATGCGCATCATCGCCGACATCTTCGAGTACACCTCGAAGAACATGCCCAAGTTCAACTCGATCTCGATTTCGGGTTACCACATGCAGGAGGCGGGCGCCACGAACGACATCGAGCTGGCCTACACGCTGGCCGACGGTCTCGAGTACCTGCGCGCCGGCGTCAACGCAGGCATGTCGATCGACGCCTTCGCACCGCGTCTGTCGTTCTTCTGGGCCATCGGCATGAACCACTTCATGGAGATCGCCAAGATGCGCGCCGCGCGTATGCTGTGGGCCAAGATCGTGAAGCAGTTCGATCCCAAGAACCCCAAATCGCTGGCCCTGCGTACCCACTCGCAGACTTCGGGCTGGTCGCTCACCGAGCAGGACCCGTTCAACAACGTGGCCCGTACGGCCATCGAAGCCATGGGCGCCGCACTGGGACACACCCAGTCGCTGCACACCAACGCCCTCGACGAGGCGATCGCCCTGCCGACCGACTTCTCGGCGCGTATTGCGCGTAACACGCAGATCTACATTCAGGAGGAGACCAACATCTGCCGCGAGGTCGACCCGTGGGCAGGTTCCTACTACATCGAGACGCTGACCAACGAGATCGCCCACAAAGCCTGGGAGCGCATCGAGGAGGTCGAGAAGCTGGGCGGTATGGCCAAGGCCATCGAGACCGGCATTCCGAAGATGCGCATCGAGGAGGCGTCGGCCCGCAAGCAGGCCCGCATCGACTCCGGCGAGGAGAAGATCATCGGCATCAACGAATACCGTCTGGAGAAGGAGGCCCCGATCGACATTCTCGCCGTGGACAACACGGCCGTGCGCGAGAGCCAGATCAAGCGACTCAAGGAGCTGCGCGCCAACCGCGACGAAGCTGCCGTGAAGAAGGCGCTGGCCGCCATCACCGAGTGCGTGAAGACCAAGCAGGGCAACCTGCTCGAACTGGCCGTCGAGGCCGCCAAGGTCCGCGCCTCGCTGGGCGAAATCTCCGATGCCTGCGAAGTGGTCGTAGGCCGCTACAAAGCTGTTATCCGTTCCATTTCAGGTGTTTACTCTTCAGAAGTGAAAAACGACAAATCCTTCGAGCGCGCCAAGGAGCTGTGCGCCGAATTCGCCAAGAAAGAGGGCCGTCAGCCGCGCGTCATGATCGCCAAGCTCGGTCAGGACGGCCACGACCGCGGTGCCAAGGTAGTTGCCACGGGTTACGCCGACATCGGCTTCGACGTCGATATGGGCCCGCTGTTCCAGACTCCCGAAGAGGCCGCCAAGCAGGCCGTCGAGAACGACGTGCATGTAGTGGGCGTCTCGTCGCTGGCCGCAGGCCACCTGACCCTCGTGCCGCAGATCATCGCAGAGCTGAAGAAGCTCGGCCGCGAAGACATCATCGTCATCGTCGGCGGCGTGATCCCCGCACAGGACTACGACCAGCTGTATAAGGACGGCGCCGCCGCCATCTTCGGCCCCGGTACGCCGATCGCCACCGCAGCTATCAAGATACTCGAAATTCTGCTCGCCGACTAAAGCGACTGAAAGCAATAGCGATACCCTCCGGTTTCCCGGAGGGTATTTTTTATCCGTTCGGGGAAAAGAGCGGAAAGGCGGACTATGACGAAATTCCCTGCTTTCGCAAAAACCGACCGATTTACACGAAGCGCACCTCCGAAAACAAAAGGAGCTGTCTAACAAGTCCGATTTTTAGAATTTCACCCCCGTCAGATAAAACTCTGGCAGGGGTGATTTCCAATTTCGGGGACTTGTCAGACAGCCCCTCTGCTTAAATCCGGTGCGAACGGCCTACATGCACGCTTCGAGTATCCGGCGCGCCGCGGCGCCGTCTACATTCTGCGCTTCGCCGTACTTGACGCCGGAGGCATTGAAGCGGCGTTCGATCTCCGCGATCGTCGTTTCGCCGATCCCCTCCTCCGAAAGCCGGGTCGAAAGCCCCAGCGAACGGAAGAATTTTTCGGTGGCTTCGAGCGTACGGTCGATGCGCTCCTCTTCCGAACCGTCGGCAATGCCCCAGATCCGTTCGCCGTATTGGAGCAGTTTTCCGCGCTTCTGCTCCCGGAGCACGCGCAGGGTGCCATTGATGACAATCGCCAGCGTCGCACCGTGTGTCAGTCCGTGCAGGGCCGTCAGCTCGTGACCGATCATATGCGTCGCCCAGTCCTGCGTCACGCCCATGCGGATCATGTCGTTCAGCGCCAGCGTCGCCCCCAGCATATATTCCGACATCACGGCATAATCATGCTGGTTCTCCCGGATTTTCGGAGCGATTTCGATCACCGTATGCAGGATGCCCTCGGCCCAGCGGTCCATCAGGCGCGACTGGCCGGGCGTGGTCATATACTGTTCCAGCACATGTACGAAGGTATCGGAGAGCCCGCAGGCGATCTGCCGCTGCGGCAGCGAGTAGAGGGTTTCGGGATCGAGAATCGAGAAGACCGGATAATCGCCGTAAAAGGCGTACTTCTCCTTGGTTTCCTGACGCGAAATGACCGAACCCGAATTCATCTCCGAACCCGTAGCCGACATCGTGAGGACGGTGCCCAGCGGAACGGTTTTATCCGCCTGCCCCTTGAGCACGATATCCCACGGATCGCCGTCGTAGAGCAGGCCCGCAGCGATGAGTTTCGTACCGTCGATGACCGATCCGCCGCCCACGGCCAGCAGGAAGTCGGAACCGTTCTCACGGCCCAAAGCCACGGCCTCGCGGACCGTCTCGACGGAGGGATTGGGTTCGATGCCCCAGAACTCGACCCAGTCGCGCCCTTCGAGCGCCTTCAAGACCTGATCGTAAACCCCGTTGCGGCGCACGCTGCCGCCGCCGAAGGTAATCATGATCTTCTTGTCGGCAGGGATCAGTTTGCCGAGTCTGGCGATCTGTCCTTTGCCGAAAACCAGTTTCGTAGGATTGTGATAAATGAAATTATTCATAACGGTATGCGATAAGTTTTAATACGACTCCTAAATATACGCAAAAATAACAAAAAGAACGCCGGAATACTCCGGCGTTCTTTTATGTCTCGAAAATCGGGTTTAGAAATATTTTCCGCGCAGGTCCTGAATCTTGGCCATCTGCTGGATAGCCTGCACCGAGAACTGCTGGGCCATGCTCTCGGCCATAGCCTGCGCACGCACCTTCTCGCCTTCGGCAGTCTGCTTGTCCGAGGTCTGGATGTCATCCACCTCGAAGACATATACGCCGCTCAGACCTTTGACCGGAGCCGAGAGAACGCCTTTCTCGGTCGTAGACGAGATAGCGCCGATCAGACGGGGCTCGAAACCGGGACCGTTCACATAGAAAGCCCCGAAGGTCACGTTGTCGAAGTCTGCGACTTCGGTTCCGAGACTCTTGGCCTGCTCGTCGAGCGTAGAGCCGGAGAGCTCCTTCACGATATAGTCGTACTTCTTGTCGCGGAGTACCTGAGCACGGATCTGTGCCGAAACCTTTTCGAGGGGAGCGAATTCGTTGTCGTCGATCTCGGTCAGCATGGCGATCACATAATCCTTGCCTACCGGGAAGATTTCGGAAACATCGCCCACCTCGGCGCCGTAAGCCCAGCGGGCGACGTCGCGCGAATCCTCAAGACCCCGGATCGTACGCTCGCCCTGCGCCAGCGACGCGATGCGCGGCGTAACGGCGGCAGCCGAAGCGGCCTCGTTGAACGCTTCGACCGAACCTTTGGCGTTCACCGAGAAGGTGCCGGCCTGATTGTGGATGTCGCGGCGGGTAGCGGCCGAAGCCTCGACCGGGTAGGTGATCGAAGCGACCTGAACGTGCTTCGACGGTTTGTCGGCACGGTAAACCTGCATCAGCTGAATGGCGTCGCCGGAAGCGATCTTCACGATATCGCCGGTTTTCGCATTGGCAAGCGCCGCAGCGAATTCGCCCGAAAAGGCCGAGAACGGCATGACGCCCACCTCGCCGCCGTTGGCGGCGGTAGCGTCATAAACCGAATACTGCGCAGCGACCTGAGCGAAATCGGCGCCGCCCTTAAGTACGGTCAGCAGGCTGTCGGCCAGCGCCTCCTGCGTATAGGGAAGTACGATGTGGCGGATGCCCATCGAGTCGGGAACGATCTTGGTATCCAGCGCGCGGGCCATCGTCCACTCGTTGTTCTTGAGCACGGGACCGTAGGTAGCGCCGTCGAGCAGGGCCTTGGCCTCCTCTTCCGAAAGCTGCTTCGCCGAGACGTAGTTGTCGGCGATCTTTCCGTTGCGGTTGGCGCGGACAAACGACTTCAGCTCTTCGGTGGCGGCGAACTGCGCGCCGACCTCGGCGACGCTCTTTTCGAGCGCCAGCATGTCGTCGTCGGTCGGAGAAACCTCGAACACGACATACGAAAGCGCACGCGACGGCGTCTGCTTGAACATGTTCTTGTGGCTGTTGTAATACGCCTTGATGTCGCTCGACTTGAGTTGAATCAGCGAATCGGGAACGGCCGAGTATTTCTTACCGGCCCACTTGCCGGCATAGGTGTTGTTGGCGGAGTTCACACCGTTGGCCACTTCGAGCGAATTGACATACACGCCGCCCTTGATCAGGCCGAGGAACTTGGCGACCTCGCGCTCCATGCGGGCCTGCTCGTTGAGCTGCGCCCAAGCCTGCTGCGCCTGCGCGTTGGCTTCGGCCTCGGAGAGGAACTGGTGAACGGCGGCGACGTTGTACTCACCCGTGCGGGGATCCGCGAAGGCATTGTAGAAAGCCTGCGAAGGATGCCGGCCGCTGACCATCGACATACGTTCGGGTTCGGTAACGCGAAGGCCCATCTTGTCGAATCCGGGAGTCAGCACGTATTTGCCGATCAGGGCCTGCCATGCAGCGTTGGCAAGCATCGCCGACTGCTGTTCGTTGCTCTCCTGAGCACCGCTCTGCGCCTTGACCTGCTCGTACTGGTTGTAATACTCCGAATAGTTGATCTTTTCACCGTCGATAACACCGACCCGGGGGTCGTTGCCTGAGAAGCCCATTTCGGTCTTCAGGGAGAGAATGAAAGCCAAGAGGGCGCCTGCGATGACAATCGACAGCACGATGCCGAACTTGGTGCGTAAAGTGTTTAAACTTGCCATATAAATTGTAAATTATTCGTATTGTTTCGAATTAGCAGTCAAAGGTAGTAAATTTATTCGGAAAAGGCCCTTATTATGCCATAAAAATTCTCACAACTTCCGGACCCGCGCCAAGTCGATCCGCGAACGCGTCGTACGCAGGATTCGCACCTGCAGACCGCCGACGAAAACGGTCTCGCCGGCCGTGGGAATCCCCTCGTAATTGAAGATGATGAAACCCGCCAGCGTGTCGTATTCGCGGCTCTCCTCGATACCCAGACCGTATTTCTCATTGAGGTATTTCACTTCGAGACGGCACGAGAGGACATACTCGTCGGGACCGACCTGCTTTTCGGTCAGGTCGGGCACGTCGTGCTCGTCCTCGATCTCGCCGAAAATCTGTTCCAGCACGTCTTCGAGCGAAATGACGCCCGCCGTGCCGCCGAACTCGTCGATCACCACGGCGATGTTGGTGCGGTGCTTGATAAAGTTCTGCAGCACCAGTTGCAGCGGCATGGTCTCTGGGACGAAATTAACCTGCATCATCACGTCGGAAATACCGGCCGGACGGGTGAACAGACTCTTCGAGTTGATATAGCCGATGATGTTGTCGATGCTCTTGCGCCAGACGAAGATACGCGAATACTTGGAATCGACGAAACGCGCCGTGAGCTGTTCGATGGTCGTATCGTCGATGTCCACGGCCTCGACGTCCACGCGCGGCACCATGCAGTCGCGCACCCGCAGGTCGGCGAAATCCAGCGCGTTCTGGAACAGCTTCAGCTCGTTGTCGGGTTCGGGACGCGGCTCGGAACTGTTGGTGTCGAGCAGCGACGCGAGGTCCTCGCGGTCGAAACTGTGCGTCGTCGTCCGCTCTTCGACGCGGCGGCCCGTCAGACGCAGGATACCGTGCGAAATGAGCGTCGTCAGCCGCGCGATCGGATAGAGCAGCAAATAGAAGAAATAGATTACCGGCGCCAGCGCGCGGTAATAGAAGTTCGGATTGTTGCGGAAGACCGACTTGGGCAGGAATTCCGCGAAAAAGATGATGATGACGGTCGAAACGGCGGTTTCGATCGCCACGGAACCGTTCCGGGCGATGCTCTCCCACCCCAGCGCGTAGAAAATACCGCGCAGCAGCAGCGACATGTAGAGCGAGTAGATGACCAGCGCGATATTGTTGCCCACCAGAATCGTGGTGATATACTGTCCGGGGTGGCGGGAGAATATATCCGCTATGCGGTCGAACATGCGGCTCTGCTTGCGGTCGATCTCCAGTTTCAGGCGGTTCTTGCTCGTAAAAGCGATCTCCATACCCGAAAAGAATGCCGACAGCAACAGCATCAGGACAATCAGTATGACCGAAGTAAGCATCTCTTATTGGGTTGATTGTATCTCGTCATCGTCCAGTTTCAGATCCACCGGCTTCATCTGCTGCTGTTCCGTTCTGGGCCGGGCTTCGGCAGGCTCCCCTGCGGACGCCGGTCTGCCGGGCGCATCCCTGCGAACGGGCCGCCGGGCCGGAACCGGAGCGACGGCGGGCTTGACAGCGGGTTCGGGCATAGGCTCGCCGGCGTCGAGGCGCTCCTTGATCTTGGCGTGTGCGATGTCGCGGCCCACGATGATGGTGCCGCGGAGCGACAGGCGGGTGCTGACGGGATACTTGTCCAGCTCCTCGAGCACTTCCTTCATGGGGCGGTTGAGATCGATCTTGACCACCTCTCCCTCGTGTGCCTGACGCATCTCGGCGGGGATGAGCTCGGCGGGGTTGTTGTCCATCTCCTCAAGCCAGAGGCCCTCCTTATTGATCTTGGCCTTGATGTTGCGGTCGGCGGAGCAGCTCACGCCCATGCCGACTGGCAGGGATGCACCGTGGCGGGGCAGGCGGATGACGCGGATGTCGTGGGCGAAGTACTTGCCGCCGAACTGTGCGCCCAAACCGATGCACTGTGCTGCCTCGAGGAGCTGCTTCTCCAGCTCTACGTCGCGGAAAGCGCGGCCATACTCGTTGCCGGTGGTGGGAAGCTCGTCGTAGTACTTGGCGCTGGCCTTCTTGACGGTGGCCAGGTTCATCTCGGCGCTGGTGCCGCCGATGACGAACGCGATGTGGTAGGGCGGGCAGGCGGCGGTGCCCAGGGTCTTCATCTTCTCGACCAGGAAGGGCACGAGCTTCTCGGGATTGAGCAGGGCCTTGGTCTCCTGGTAGAGGTATGTCTTGTTGGCCGAGCCGCCGCCCTTGGCCACGAAGAGGAACTTGTACTCGCTACCCTCTTCGGCGTGGATCTCAATCTGGGCGGGGAGGTTGCAGCCGGTGTTTACCTCCTCATACATGCTCAGCGGGGCGTTCTGCGAGTAGCGGAGGTTATTCTCGGTGTAAGTGTTGTAGATGCCGCGTGCGATCTTCTCCTCGTCGTTGCAGCCTGTCCATACGTGCTGTCCCTTGTATCCGGCGCAGATGGCGGTGCCGGTGTCCTGGCACATGGGCAGTATGCCCTTGGCGCTGACGTCGGCGTTGCGGAGCATGGTAAGGGCCACGAAGCGGTCGTTGTCGCTGGCCTCGGGGTCTGAGAGAATCTTAGCCACCATCTCGTTGTGCTCGCGACGGAGCAAGAAGGAGTTGTCGTGTGTGGCTGCCTCGGCGAGGACGGTGAGTGCCTCCGGGTCGACGACCAGCATCTCATGGCCGTTCCAGTTCTCGACACGCACGTACTTGTCCGTCAGCAGTCGGTATTTTGTCTTGTCCGGGCCCAGGGGAAAGGGCTCCTGGTAGTGAAAGGGCTTGGTTGCCATATGTCTGTAGTATTTTAGTTTAGAGTTTAGAGCAAAAGCCAAGAGGTGAGGGCTAAGAGTAACCTCGCCGTGCAGGCCTGAGGGAAGTGCCTGCCCTCTCCCAGCTTCCAGCTTTTTCAGAGTGCAAAATTAAGAAAAAAATTGTAATTTCGCGGTATGGAAAATGAACTGACGCAGAAATTCCACTGCTCTGCGGCCGAGTGCGACGCTCAGCGGGAGCTCTCGCTGCTGAGCCTGGCAGGAAATCTCATCGAGGTGGCCACGGCTCACGCGGACTCGCTGGGCATCGGCAATGCCGCCATGCCTGGGAGCGGGTGGGTGCTGGCTCGCCTCACCATCGAGATGCAGCAGTATCCTCCGGCGCTCACCGACTACTCCATCGTGACGTGGGTGGAGGGGTGGAACCGCCACTTCTCGGAGCGCTGCTTCGAGGTGCAGGACGTCGAGGGACGCACCATGGGCTATGCCCGCTCGGTGTGGATGGTGATGGATCTGGAGAAGCACACCAATGTGGGCCTGGAGCACCTCGACCTGCCATACGGACTTGTCAGCGACCGTCCCTGCCCCATCGCCCGCCAAAGCCGTCCGCGCCCGCTCGTGGACCCGCAGGTACACGAATACCGATTCGTCTACTCCGACATCGACTACTACCGCCACGTCAACACACTGCGCTACATACAGCTGCTGCTGAACCGCTTCAGCCTGGAACAGTTCGACCGCAACCGCCTGGAACGCTTCGAGATAGCCTTCATGCACGAGTGTTACTACGGCGAGACGGGCCGCGTGGAACTGAGCCGCAACGGACAGGAGTACGACATGGCCATCACCACCGAACGCACCGCCGCCATACGCGGACGTCTCCGCTTCGCGCCCCGCAACCATTAGCACGGACAGGGTGTTATTAATGTACCTTATACATTAACTAACACACGCTATGTCCTTTTCTGACCGCTGCCGACATTTCTTCCACGTTCTGAGCAACGTTAGGCCACTGGTGTGGATCTGCATCTACCTGGCGCTGATGCCTGTCTTCGCACTCCTCTATTACTGGCTCCCCGACGGGCAATTCCGCATTCCCGACGGCGGAGGCTTGGACTACGGCTCGTGGCTCTACTACAGCATCGTCACCATCACCACCCTCGGTTTCGGCGATTACACCCCGGCACATGGCGGGGCGCAGGCCCTGACAGCAATAGAGGTGATGTGCGGTATGCTGACCATCGGTTTCTTCCTCAACGCCGTGGGCTCGATGAAGAGCGAGATCGACGTGGAGACCGAAAAAGAGAAGCAGATGAAAGTGCACCGCGCCATGGAGACCGACAAGCTGCTGCGCAACATCCCCATCCTGCTGCATAAAATGAACCTCTTCCTGGCCTGGTGCTGGGCGGTGACGACGCCATACGGCCGACGCCACGGCGGCGGGGAGTTCAATCCCGAGTTCACTTTCGGCGATATGTGCGACATGTTCCGGCCCTCGCAGCTGCCCATCGACCATACGCACCGACCGGCGGTGGACGGGCTGCTGCAGTGCGCCAACCATATCTCGCTGTCGCTCGACACGATGCAGCAGAGCGTGGACCTGTCGCTGTGGCCCGACCTGTTGGAAGATAGCTTCGCGTTCGTGAGCGCAGTGCAGCTCTTCGCCTCGACGGACAACCTGCACGAGCTGCGGCACATGCTCAGCCACGAGAAGGGTGTGACAGAGGAGGAGGCGGAGGCCGACATAGCCCACGCCATGCAAACGTACGCCACGCCGCAACAGGCCGAGGACGAGCCTTACCTGCGCCCGGCCGTGGAGCTGTTCCACTTCATCAAGGAGACGGCAGAGCTGGCCTCCCGGATAGAAGTGTTCGCCACCAAGTTCGCCGAGACCAACCAGCCGGCGATTGTGGGAACACCGAGCTGATGCTCGGTGGCAATTGCTAAGGGAATTGCTTATTGACGCTTAAGAAGCCGGGCGTAGAGCTCGGCTTTCTTAGCGAGCGGCAACGGGTAGGCACGGGAAGTCGAAGGCATGCGCCAGTGGCGGAGGGGGCGCATGGTGCCGTCGGGCATCTTCACCTCGACTTCGACGTACTCCCCTACCTTGGGCACGTCAGTGCCGGTGAGAGCGGCGGCTATGGAGGCTGCCTTCTCACCGGTGGTAGCCAGGTCAGTGCACAGTGGCAGCTGCTCAAGCAGTTCGGCCAGCGGAAAGGGACGGGTGATGTTTAGGAACTTGTCGGAGGCGTTGCCGCGCAAGCGCTCCACCTCGCCGCCGGTGTCGCTCAAGGCGATTCCGCGCTCTGTCAGGAAGGCCTTGAGCTCGGATAGGCGGAAGGTGCGGTTGGCGGCGTCGACGAAGTAATCCTTGTCGCCGAAGAAGACCAGGCCGAAGACCCTCCACATATCGTTGATGTAGTTGGGGTAATAGAACTCCATGCTCCAGCGCTTGCGCGGGGGCGGGAAAGTGCCGCACATCAGTATGTGTGCCTCGTGCGGCAGGAAGGGTTGCAGCGGATGCTCCTCGGCCATGTAATTGAGGGTTGAGAACGGCAGTATGGCAATTCTCGACTATAGACTCTAACTTTTAACTAAGGGCGTCGACGATGGCGTCGAGGGCGGGCTTGCAGTCGTCCAGACGGTGCTGTCGCATCTCGGCGCGGGCCAGGATGGGTGTCTTCATCAGGGCGGCGTACTCGTCGAAGCGGCGCATGGCTGCTCCCGGGGCCCAGGCGTAGGAGCTGAACACTGCCAGCTTCTTGTTCTTGACCTCGCGCACCGTCAGCGCGCGCATCAGCGCCTCGATAACGGGGAAGAGCTCCATGGAGTAGGTGGGGGTGCCGATAATGATGTTCTCGTAGCGCACACAGTCGGCCAAAATGTCGGCCATGCCCTGGTAGGTGGCGCGGTGTATCTTTACGGGCGCGTCGGACACGGAGGCCATTTTTTGGCCGAGGTACTCGGCCATGGAGGAGGTGTTGCCATACATGGTGGCGTAGACAATGACAGTACCCTTCTCTGGCGTCCAGGAGCTGAGGCGGCTGTAGAGGTCGATGACCTCCGGGACGTGCTCGCGCCAGACGAGGCTGTGGGTGGGGCAGATTGTCTTTATGGGCAAGCCTCCGACCTTCTTCAGGGCCGCCTGGACAAAGCGGCCGTACTTGGCCACTATGGCACCGTAATAGCGGTAGATCTCGTCGAAGAATGGCCGCACGTCGCGGCCGGTGTCGAGGGGCGAGCCGTTGAGGGTGCCGAAGCCTCCGAAAGCGTCGCCGGAGAATAGGATGCCGTCCTCGGCCAGCCACGTCATCATGGTCTCTGGCCAGTGCACCATGGGGGTGGTATGGAACTGGAGGGTCTTTCCGCCGAGGTCGATGGTCTGTCCGTCCTTGATTTCCATCATGCGTTCGGCTGGGGTGTGGTAGAAGCCGGCGCACATCTCCAGGGTGTTGCGGTTGCCTACAATCCTGAGCTCGGGGAAGATGCGGAGCAGTGCGGGGATGGCACCGCTGTGGTCGGGCTCCATGTGGTTGACGACGAGATAATGCAGCGCGGCGCCAGTCTCGCGGGCGCGGATGTGCGCCACCAGGCCGGAGATCTCGGTGTTCTCCACACCGTCAATGAGAGCCGTCTTTTCGGAGCCTTCCACCAGGTAGGAGTTATAGCTGACGCCACGCGGGATGGGCCAGAGGTTCTCGAAGAAGATTTTCTGCCGGTCGTCGACACCCACGTAGGATACGCCGGGAGCTATGCTGTTTACGTCCATGATGCTGGTATTTTTCCGAATGCAAAATTACGAAAAAAAGTTGAGATACAGGGCCGCACGGCCCGTGAGTCCCTACAATCCTCAGCCGTGCTTCCTGACGTCGGCGTCGGCAGGTTGGCTTTCCTTTTTGGACGGTTTGCGACAGTGTCGCCAGGCCACGGGTATGAATGAGAAGCCGACGAGGATAGCCTGGAGCAGCACGAGCAGCAGGGTGGCACGGTTCATGTACTGGCGCACGGGCAGGGCGACCGACTCTATGTTCTGGTGCCGGGGAGAAAGGACGTCCGCGCGGAGGGCGTCGACGTCGGTGGCCTCGAGGGTCTGCTTCCACGTAATCCGTCCGCTTTCCAGGAAGACGAGCGCCGGGTTGCCGCGCACCACCTCCTTGATGGAGGTGTCCTCGGCGGTGTAGACCGGGTACTCGGCCAAAGAGATGTCCTGCCAGGCCTCGACGGCCTCGGGACTGGCTGCGGCCACGGCGAACATGTCGATGTCATAGTCGCGGCAATAGGCGTAGAGTGAGTTGATGGGCCAGGTGTCGCGCACGTTGATATCGCTCAGGGAGGGCATGAAGAGCACGAGCTGCCGGGTGTCAGGACGGACGACGTCGGAGGTGACGTCCTCGTCGCCCTCGTAGATGCGCAGGGCACGGGAACGGCTGACCGGCCTGGCTGGCGCCGACTTCTCCTGGCGGACGAAGGTCCACCCGTCTTCCTCTGAAGGCAGCTCGGCATCCACGGAGAAGGACTCTTCCTTGCCGTCGGGGCCTTTGTAGATGAGTTTCACGTTCTCCTGGTCGGAGCTGTCGTCACCGACCTCCACGAGTGGGCCGCCGACCTTATATGGGCGGAAGTCGACGGGTGGCTGGATGAGGTAGCCTGTCAGTCCGAGACAGACGGGATAGGCGATAGACAGGGTCAGCGACACCCATTGCAGGGCGGGCGTCACGAGCCAGTGCAGGCGAGTATTGTCGCGCACCAGCCAGATGCAGCCGAGGGTGAGCATGACGTTCTTCCAGAAGGTGGACCAATTGGAGATGACCAGGGCGTCTCCGAAGCAGCCGCAGTCGGCCACGGGGTCGGCCAGCGCCAACCACAGCGACAGGGGGAGCATGAAAGCCATCACCACCAGCGAGGCTATGGCGGCGGCACGACGGAAGCAGCCTAACAACAGCATAAGGCCCAGGGCGAACTCCAGGCTGAAGAGCCCGAAGGCGCCCGTGAGCACGATGTTGTCGGGCAGGTGCCAGCCCCAGGCGGCCACATAGTCGCCTATCTTGTAGAACGTGCCGTAGGGGTCCACGGCCTTGCTGAAGCCGGAGAAGATAAAGGTGGCGCCGACAGCAATGCGCAGCAGCCAACCCACCACGGCAGTGGCTATGGCGATGTAGCTCCTCTCCCCTTTCATGCCCGTGGCTGCTCGTGAAGGAGTATCAGGGCGAACAGGGAGTAGTTGACGATGTCCATGTATCCGCCTTCCACGCCCTCGCTGACGCAGGTGCGCCCGGCATGGTCCTCGATTTCCTTGATGCGGTGGAGCTTCTGGAGGATGATGTCGGTGATGGAGCTGACGCGCATGAGGCGCCAGGCCTCGTCGTAGTCGTGGTTCTTGTCGGCCATGAGGGCGGTGGCGCGGTCGAGCATCTCATCGTATAGGCGTTCGGCCTCGGACGGGGCGAGGTCGTCGCTACCGGGCATATGAAGCTGTATCAGGGCCATGACGGAGTAGTTGACCATGCCAATGAAAGAATCCTCCTGTCCTTCGGGCACTCGGGCCTCGTGCTTCTCCTGCAGGGAACGCACGCGCCGCGCCTTGATGTAGATCTGGTCGGTGAGGGAAGAGGGACGCATCACGCGCCAGGACGTGCCGTAGTCGGCCATCTTGCGTACGAACAGCTCGCGGCACTCGGCCTTGGCGGCGGCGAACTCCGCATCGGTATCGGGGCGAGTCGAGACTTTCTCGACCTTAAGGCTAATTTTCATCTCGACCGCAAAGGTAGTGATTTTTTACGGTATATTTGGTATGCACGGGAATTATATATATCTTTGTGGCGTATATGGATAACATCACAGAGCTTTTCGACTCCATCCTCGACCAGGCCGGGAGCCTCGACATGGCCGAAAGCGACTTCAAGCGCATGCTCCTCGACGATGCTGACATGCACCGCGCATACCGGCGATGGTGTTCGGAACACGACACCACGGAGCGCCACGGGTTCCTGGAATATGGCCGCGAACGCAATGAACGCCGCGAAGGCGGCTGGGACATTTTCAGCGAAGATGAAGACCTATAACGCCTCGGGCCGCTACCGCCTGGAGGCGGAATGGGAGCGTCCTTGCAAGATGCTGATGTCACTGCCTGCCGAACACACCGACTGGGCATACATGCTCGGCCAGGCGCAGGACCAATGCCTGCGCCTCGTGCGTGCCATGCTTGGCGCCGGGCAGAGGGTGCTGCTGCTCGTGCCGCCGCACCACCGGGGCGAACTGCCCGCACATCCGCTGCTTCAGACCGTCGAGGTGGAATACAACGACACCTGGACACGCGACTACGGCCCGCTGACGGTACGCCGCTCCGACGGCACCCTCCGTCTACTCGACTTCGGCTTCAACGCCTGGGGTCTCAAATTCGCCGCCGACCGCGACAACCTCGTCACCCTCCGGCTCGAAGAGGGAGGCGTGCTGACGGACGTGCGCAACTGCCGCGACTTCATCCTCGAAGGGGGCTCCATCGACACCGACGGATTAGGCACCATCCTTACCACCACGCGCTGTCTCTGCTCACCCAACCGCAACGGCGGCAAGGGCAAGGCCGAGCTCAACGACCTGCTCCACCAATACCTCGGCGCCGACCACGTGCTCTGGCTCGACTTCGGCGCGCTGGAAGGCGACGACACCGACAGCCATATCGACACGCTGGCACGTATGGCTCCCCACGACACATTATTATATATAAGCGACGGCGGGGAGCAGGGCGCACAGGGCGAGGAGCTGCGTCTCATGGCCCGGCAGCTGCGGTCGTTCCGCACCGCCGAGGGGCATCCTTTCAACCTCGTGGAGCTACCGTTGCCCGACCCGGTGTATGACGACGACGGCTCGCGCCTGCCCGCCACCTATGCCAACTACCTCATCACCCCCACGCACATCTTCGTGCCCACATACGCCCAGCCTATGAAGGACGAGCTGGCGGTGCGCACCCTGCACAGCGTCTTTCCCGGACACATCCCGGTGCCGGTGGACTGCCGCGCATACCTGCGACAGCACGGCTCACTGCACTGCGCCACCATGCAGCTGCCCACATATTAACAAAAAACTTTCAAGCCTTGGAAGACAACATACTCAAAGTGGGCCTGGTGCAACGCGCCAACCTGCCCACCGTCTGGGCCAACCGTTCGGCCATCAGCCAGGAGGTGCACGAACTCGCCGCCCTCGGCGCCCGCCTCGTCGTCCTCAGCGAACTCCACGACGGCCCCTACTTCTGCCAGACGGAGGACGTCGACACCTTCGACCTGGCCGTGCCGCTCGACGGCCCCGCCGCCGACTACTACTCCGAGCTCGCCGCCTCGGCCGGCGTAGTGCTGGTCAGCAGCCACTTCGAACGCCGCGCCCCGGGGCTGTACCACAACACAGCCCTGGTGCACGACTCCGACGGCTCACTGGCCGGGATGTACCGCAAGATGCACATCCCCGACGACCCGGCCTATTACGAGAAATTCTACTTCGCCCCCGGCGACCTCGGCTTCAGACCCATACAGACGAGCGTGGGCAAGCTCGGCGTGCTCGTGTGCTGGGACCAGTGGTATCCGGAGGCCGCACGCCTTATGGCCATGGGCGGCGCCGACCTGCTCATCTACCCCACCGCCATCGGATGGGAGAGCAACGACACCCACGAAGAGCAGCAGCGTCAGCTCGACGCCTGGCAGACCGTGCAACGCGGCCATGCCGTGGCCAACGGCATGCCAGTGGTGACAGTCAACCGATGCGGTTACGAGTCCGACCCGAGCGGCGCCACCGCTGGCATCACCTTCTGGGGCAACAGCTTCGTGGTCGGCCCGCAGGGCGAATGGCTCTACCGCGCCGGCACCGACGCCGAATCCCCCCTGGTAGACGTCGATCTCGGCCGCAGCGAGCAGGTGCGCCGCTGGTGGCCCTTCCTCCGCGACCGCCGCATCGACGCCTATCAGCCAATCCTGAACCGCTACATCGATCAGCCATAACTATTTCCTTAGAATTTGACGTCCGCGAGGTGGCTTCGCCCCACTCTCTTCTCCGCGGCGCACCCATCCATCATAAATGACTGAATTCCTGAACTCGCACGGGTTGCTGGGCATCGCCATCGGCCTCTGCACCTTCCTCATAATCGGCCTCTTCCACCCCCTGGTAATCAAGGGAGAATATTACCTGGGCCAGAAAAGCAACTGGATCTTCGCCATCGGCGGCGTAGCATGCACCGTAGCCACCATACTCAGCACAAGCGTCTTCTGGTCGGCCATCCTGGGAGTCACAGCCTGCAGCTGCTTCTGGTCCATCCTCGAAGTGCGCGAACAGCGCGAACGCGTCCGCAAGGGCTGGTATCCCAAGCGGACGCGCCGTGAAACATTCAAAGAGTAAGATTTAAAATTCCAATGAGGCACCCGGTGTGGTCAGTGCAACGTACCGGCCCCTGTCGGGGTTGGCGTATGCACGGAAGTCGGTGGCCTGGGCTATGTAGTCGAGCTGGCTGTCCGGCTGCTCGGCCAGGGTGAAGTGCATCGGCACGAAGATGCCCACGTCGAAGCGTCGCACGAACACATATGCGCCGGTCCAGAAATCAGTGCCCAGACGCGGGTCGGCAGGGAACATGGCCAGGTCGAAGCTGTCGGTGACGGAGCTGATTGTGTCGAGCACCTTATCGTAATGCGCCATCGCCTCGTCAATCTCCTGCTGAGTGGAGTCATCCTTCCACACCCAGGCGTTTAGGTCTCCGGCATGGAACACCCTCTTGCCATCGACCTCCACCATGTAGCTGTTGCCAAGGTCTGTGGAGCCGAAGGCGCGGATGGAGATGCGGTCGTCGGCATAGACGTCGCCGGGTGCCAGATCCGAGACTTTCTCCGGGTTCACCCGCTTAAGACCCTTGTAGAGCGAGCCGGGGGTGAAGAAGTGCCGGGCGGCGCGGTAAGTGTCGCGACTGAGAATGTAGTGTGTCTCCTCGAACTGGTCCGACCACTGGAAAATTTCGGGATTGAAATGGTCCTTGTGGTGGTGCGTCACCAGCACATAGAGCGGCTTACGCGGGTCCAGCTCCTTGAGAAAGCGAGGGTCTGCGGCCTCCGGGTCCTTCCAGTAGTCGAACACCACGGCGGCCTCAGGCGTGTCGAGCACAAAGCCGTCGTGGTAGATGTATGTCAGCTTATCCTTCGAGCTCATTTAGCGGTGGTGTCGGTAGTGCGCACGAGCACCATTATCACCTGTTTCTGGCTGTTGAGCAGCTCGACTGTCTTAGAATCTACGGCGTGTGCGGTGGTTGCCTCCTCCAGTGCCACGAGCAGGTCCGTCTCGTAGTTGTTGTCGGGCGGGCAGGCCATGCGAGTGGTGGCCATGTTCTCGAACGAGATGCTGTTGGGGCGGTCCATGTCCACGGTGAAGTCGCCGTTGAGGATGTTGCAGCCGGTGTTGCCGTGCACCTTACCCTCGGGCACGTCGATGACGAGCTTCATGTCGGGCACGAGCTGTCGGCTACCCTTGTTGATGACCTTCTCCTTTATGCTCTGCACCAGCCAGGTGCCGTTGAGAAAGTCGAAGTTCTGGTGCATGAGCGCCAGGACGGTCTTGCCGGCACCGTCCTGGAGGTAGAGCCAGTACTGCTGCCCCTTATCCTCCAGGGTATATGTGCGCACGGTGCTGAGAGCGGCGTTGATTTCGGCATCAGTGATGCCGGTCATACCGCAGGCCATGAGAGTGGTTATGAGCTGTGAGAAGGCGAGAGTGTGGTCGGCGGCCGAGTACTTGTAGCTGCCGTTGATGGTGTTGCAGCCGTTGTTGCCATAGACACGGCCCTGCACCGGCTCGAACTTGATGTATGGAGCCGTCTCCCCTACCGCAGTCTTGCCGTTGACCTGCTCAATGGCCCAGTCGCCCTTGATGACGCCCTGCTTCAGCTCCTCGGGAGTGTACGTGGCCGACGGACGCACAGCCACCACCGGCTTGCGGTCCTTGGGCACCTCGAGCTGCACGGCCTCGCTCTTCTGCTCACTTTTCTGTATTAGAGAGCAGGATGTGCCCCCGAGCAGCAGGATGGAGCAGAGTCCACCCAGTATCATTTTCTTTTTCATAGCTGTTTATTTTCTTTGCAAAGTTAATAATTTTAGTTGAGAGTTAAGAGTTGACGCCCCGGGCAGACGAATCTATTACCCTGCAATTGCCGTATCGAGCTTCAGATCGACACGGGTCTGTTAATTCCCCCAGTGTTTCCGCTCCGGATACCTGACGGGACGAATCAGCAGCCTCAGGGAGGTGGCGTAGGTAAGATAGTTCCATACCCAGTTTATCAGCACCATGATCCGATTGCGCATATCCAGCAGCGATATGAGATGGATGCACATCCACGCCAGCCAGGCAAAGTATCCGTCCATGAAAGCATGTTTCATCACCACCACGGCGCGGTTGCGGCCCACGGTGGCCATGGAGCCCTTGTCGCGGTATCGGAAGTCCTGGGCCTTCTCCGGCTCGTTGAGGTTGTGCGCCAAGGTGCGCCCCATCTGGATGGCCACCTGCGCCACCTGCGGATGCCCCTTCGGGTACTCCTCGCATCTCATCTCGGCAATGTCGCCGATGGCGTAGACGTCCGTCATCCCCTCCACACGCATCCGTCTGTCGACGAGTATGCGTCCGTTGCGCCCGGTCACTGACGGGTCGAAGCCAGGCAGCGGCACGCCGCGCACTCCGGCCGTCCAGACCACGGTCTCGCAATATTCCTCGCGGCCGTCGCCGAACAGCAGCATCTTGTCCTCGCCGTATTGCCTGACAGTGGTATTGAGACACACCTCGCACTCCAGCTCGCGCAGGTACTGCATGGCCTTGCGGCCCGACTTCTCACCCATGGCAGACAGAAGCGAACCGCTGCCCTCCACGAGCCTGAGACTGACCTCCTTAGGGTCAATTTCCGGGTACTCTCGCGGCACCACGTATTTCTTCATCTCTCCCAGGGCCCCGGCTATTTCCACCCCGGCAGGTCCGCCACCGACTACCACGAAGCTCAACAGCTGCCTGCGCCGTTCAACGTCCTTGCAGATGGCGCCGCGCTCCAGGCGATCCAGGATCTCGTCGCGCAGACGGATGGCCTCGCTCACGCTCTTCATCCCGAACGTCAGCCGGTCCATACCCTCCATGCCGAAGTAGTTGTTGGTGGTGCCGCAAGCCAGCACGAGCTTGTCGTACCGAAGCGTCTCGTAGCTGGTCGTCACCGTCTTCGCCTCCAGGTCGATGTTCTTGACGTGCCCCATGTGGTACGTAACGTCGTGCCGCTTCTTCAGCTCCCGCCGCAGCGGAAAAGCGATATTGCTGGCGTCAAGGCCCGACGACGCCACCTGGTAGAACAGGGGCGGAAAGTAATGGTAGTTGTTGCGGTCCACCAGCCGAATGCGATAGCGCCCACGCTTCAGCCTCTTCAACAAATTGAGGCCCGCGAATCCCCCTCCTATGATAACGATAGTTTCCATATAACGTGTCTTTCCCCTTTTCAACAATCCTCGTCTCCGCTTGGTTGTATTATTAACTCAACTAAAATTATTAACTTTGCAGAAATGTTTACAGCAAGCCAACGAAAGAAAGAGAACATAGCCGAATACCTGCTCTACATGTGGCAGATAGAAGACCTTATCCGCGCCAACGGCCTGGACATGGACAATATCGACAAGAACATAATAGATCAATACACCGACCTCAGCGACCAGCAGCGACGCGACCTGTACCAGTGGTACGAGTCGCTGATCGACATGATGCGCCGCGAGGGCGTGGAGCACAGCGGCCACCTGCAGATCAACCGCAACACCCTGACCGAGCTCAGCGACCTCCACTCACGCCTAATGGCCGACCCGCGCTTCAATGCCTACAGCCAGGAATTCTACCGCGTGCTCCCCTACATCGTCGAACTGCGTGCCAAGGCCGGCGACAACCGCGCCGGTGAGCTCGAGACCTGCTTCACCGCCCTCTACGGCCTGCTCATGCTCCGCCTCCAGGCAAAGGAGGTCAGCAAAGAGACCCTCGAGGCCACCGGCCACATCTCCCATTTCCTGGCCCTGCTCGCCAAATATTACAACGAAGACCGCGCCGGCTCATTATTCAAGGAAGACGCCGACTCCTGAAATCCCGCAGGCTGTGCCATTACTCTGAATTGGCGCCTGCTGGTGGCTTCACCCCCTCTCTTCTCCGCAGCGCATGACCCTCATCCCACTCGCACCTTTCATCATGACACCCGAAATCAAAGACGAAATATCCCGCCGGCGCACCTTTGCCATAATCTCTCACCCGGACGCCGGCAAGACAACTC
>ERZ835051.1449-NODE-1449-length-24371-cov-4.070036_pt1 | contig 24371 bp, 22 predicted proteins | sample MGYA00519575_ERZ835051 | MGnify/ENA primary metagenome ERZ835051 (study PRJEB31850, sample SAMEA3708769) | human gut metagenome | biome: human gut; feature: human-associated habitat; material: faeces | place: China | collected 2014 ... | reverse complement strand
GAAGAAGTGGACTGCATCTACACCGGCGAAATCGGCGGCGCTGTGGGTCTGAAGGACACCACCACCGGCGACACCCTGTGCGATGAAAACAACCAGATTATTCTGGAGTCCATGGAGTTCCCTGACCCGGTTATTGAAGTCGCCATCGAGCCCAAGACCAAGGCTGGTCAGGACAAGATGACCATGGCGCTGCTGCGTCTGGCGGAAGAAGACCTGGCCAAGCTGGCCGAGGAGGATCCCACCTTCCGGGCCTACACCGACGAGGAGACGGGTCAGACCATCATCGCCGGTATGGGTGAGCTGCATCTGGAAATCATCGTTGACCGTCTGCTGCGCGAATTCAAGGTCGAGGCGACGGTTGGCAAGCCCCAGGTTACCTACAAGGCGACCATCCGCAAGACGGTTAAGGCTGAAGGCCGTTTCGTCCGTCAGACCGGTGGTCACGGCCAGTATGGTCACTGCTGGGTGGAGATTTCTCCGAACGAACCCGGCAAGGGCTACGAATTTGAATCCCGCATCGTCGGCGGCGTGATTCCGAAGGAATTCATCGCGCCTATCGACGCTGGTATTCAGGGCGCGGCCAAGAGCGGCTACGAAGGCTTCGAGCTTGTTGACTTCAAGGCGGCTGTTGTCGATGGTTCTTACCACGACGTTGACTCCTCCGCGCAGGCGTACGAAATCGCTGGCTCCATGGCTTTCAAGGCCGCACTGGAGAAGGCGAACCCCGTGCTGATGGAGCCGATGATGAAGGTCGAGATTATCGTGCCGGAACAGTACATGGGCGACGTCATGGGCAACGTGTCCAGCCGCCGCGGTCGTGTGGACGGCATGGAATCCCGCGGACCCGACCAGATTATCCACGCCTATGTCCCGCTGAGCGAAATGTTCGGCTACACCACTGACCTTCGTTCCCGTACGCAGGGTCGCGGCATGTTCACCATGCAGTTCGACCACTACGAGGAAGTGCCGAAGTCCGTGGCGGAAAAGGTCATCGGCGAACGCGCGAAGAAGTAATTTTTTCGCCCATTACCTTTTGAAACAGGATTTTCCCTGCGGCGCCCAAGCGGATTCCGCCGCGCCGCAGGGTACGAAACGAATAAATTGGAGGGAATTTCCCAATGGCTAAGGAACGTTACGAGCGCAAAAAGCCCCACGTTAACATCGGCACCATCGGTCACGTTGACCATGGCAAGACGACCCTGACCGCCGCCATCACCATGACGCTGTCCCAGAAGGGCGAAGCGCAGGCGATGCGTTATGACGAAATCGACAAGGCGCCGGAAGAAAAGGCCCGCGGCATCACGATTAACACCGCTCACGTTGAGTACGAGACGGCTACCCGTCACTACGCTCACGTGGACTGCCCCGGCCACGCTGACTATGTTAAGAACATGGACGGCGCTATCCTGGTCGTGTCTGCTCCCGACGGCCCGATGCCTCAGACCCGTGAGCACATCCTGCTCGCTCGTCAGGTTGGCGTGCCGTACATCGTGGTCTTCATGAACAAGACCGACATGATGGACGACGAAGAGCTGCTGGAACTGGTCGAAATGGAAATCCGCGAACTGCTGAGCAGCTACGATTTCCCGGGCGACGAGATCCCGATCATCAAGGGTTCTGCCCTGAAGGCACTGGAATATGTCGCCAACGGCGGCACCGACGTGGACAACGCGCCGGAGTGCAAGTGCATTTGGGAACTGATGGACGCGGTTGACCACTACATTCCGGAACCCAAGCGCGCGACCGACCAGCCCTTCCTGATGCCTGTTGAAGACGTGTTCTCCATCTCTGGCCGCGGCACTGTTGCCACCGGTCGTGTGGAACGCGGCACGGTCAAGGTGTCCGACACGGTTGAAATCGTCGGCCTGATGGACAAGCCGAAGTCTACCGTCGTTACCGGCGTGGAAATGTTCCACAAGCTGCTGGACCAGGCGGAAGCGGGCGACAACATCGGTGCTCTGCTGCGCGGCATTCAGCGCAACGAGATCGAGCGTGGTCAGGTTCTGGCCAAGCCCGGCACGATTCATCCGCACACGCACTTCATCGGTCAGGTTTACGTTCTGACGAAGGAAGAAGGCGGCCGTCATACCCCGTTCTTCAACGGCTATCGTCCGCAGTTCTACTTCCGTACCACCGACGTGACCGGCAACATCAAGCTGCCCGATGGCACGGAGATGGTCATGCCCGGTGACAACATCGACATGGAAATCACCCTGATTACCCCCATCGCTCTGGAGCAGGGCCTGCGCTTTGCTATCCGCGAAGGTGGCCGCACGGTTGGTTCCGGCGTCGTTGCCAAGGTCATCGAGTAATCTAAGGTTCATTCAGGGACGCTTTCCAGTCGGGGAGCGTCCCTTTTCTGCATGATGCAAAGCAGCAGCCCCCACATTCGCCCGCATACAGCTGACGCGGCGCGGAAGGCGGGGACGTCTCCATCAGCAGACAGCGTCCTGCCCACGGGTCGCTAATCAGCAGCTTCGACTGCTGGCAGGATAGGAAACGAATCAACCCGAATCCACCCAATTGCACATCCGGCACAACGGAATCCAGAGGAAAATGCAGCAGCTGCTCGCCCACGCCAGCCCAAATCGTGTGGTCATCGGCAATTGTTACCGCGCCGCACCAGCCGGGCAGCAGCGCGACGGGCGCAAAATCGCCGCTTGTCAGACATAGGCGGAAAAGCAGCGTTTGCGGCGGATCGGGGCTCAGCAGCGACAGGCAGGTGAGCACTCCGCCATCCGCCGCGACCCGCATCGGACAACCCGGAACGGGATATGCAGCAATTTCCCGCAAATCCGGCAGGGAAAAGATGTGCAAACAGCCGTCCTCGCAGCCGCAGACGATCACTTGGCAATCGACGATCGCACAGTCGCATGGGCGAATTCCAGCGGGCGATGTAACCAGCGGGTAATCATGTGCATCATACAGTGTTAGACAGTTCGTCTCGCTGGAGAGCGTCAGCAGCTGATTTCGCCAGCGACGAAGCACCTCGACTCCCGGCGGCAGCGTGCTGATTCGCCCTTGACGGTACAGCAAGCGGTTGACGGAATCAGCCAGCGCAACATCCGCTCCGCACGCGGCCAGAAGGGTCGGATGTGCCAGCGGGGTCGGGATTTTCCGCCACTTACCGCACCATGAGAGCAGTCCCGCTGCACTCGCCAGATAAACTTCCACACGCGCCACCTCCCTGCATCAGGCTATGCCGCGCGGGGAGACACGGTGCGGACATTCCACACAATTACAGGAGGGAAACACGATGTATCACTACAAAACACACGGCACTTGTTCGTCCGAAATTGAACTGGAGATTCAGAACGGTATCATCACGCATTGCAAGTTCATCGGCGGCTGCAAAGGCAACACGCAGGGCTTGGCGCGCATGGTCATTGGCTGCAAAGCGGATGAAGTTGCCCAGAGATTGGAAGGAATTCCCTGCCGCGGCAACACGTCCTGCCCAGATCAGCTGAGCAAGGCGATTCACGAATACCATGAGTGAAGCCGGGAAGGAGCAAATTTTGTCCGAAACGAACCAGCTTCCCACCTCGTTTGAAGAGATGGATTTGTCCAAAGAAGTGCTGCGCGCCATCAAAGACATGGGGTTCACGACGCCATCGACCGTGCAGGCGAAGACGATTCCGCTGATGATGTCCGGCGCGGACGTGAACGCAATCGCGCCAACCGGCACGGGCAAGACCTGCGCGTTCGGCATTCCGATGCTCGAATATGTGCAGCTTAATGAACCGGAAGTTCAGGAAGTGGTGCTTGCGCCAACCCGCGAACTGGCGCTGCAAATCGGGGATGAACTGACCAAATTGGCCAAGTACATCAGGGGCTGCCGCATTGCTGTGCTCTACGGCGGACAGCCGATTCCCAAGCAGCTTGCCGCGCTCAAGCGCAAACCGCAAATTCTCGTCGCAACCCCCGGGCGGCTGCTTGACCACATGAACCGCGGCAACGTCCATCTGAATGCCGTCCACACGATGGTGCTGGACGAGGCGGACGAGATGCTCAACATGGGCTTTGTCAAGGACGTGACGCGCATCATCGAGGCGACGCCGGACGAGCGGCAGATGGTGCTGTTCTCCGCGACGACGAATCAGGACGTGCTGACGATTGCGTGGAAATATCAGCATGACCCGATTGAAGTTACTGTCGAAGCGACGAAGCAGGATCGGCCGCAGATTGCGCAGTATGTCATTTCGACCGAACAGAACAAGAAGATTGACCATCTGCTGTATCTGCTGGATGCGGATGTTTACCAGCGTGTCATGATTTTCTGTAACACGAAGTTTATGACCGACCGACTGACGGCGCGTCTCAAAAAGGAAGGCTATCAGGCGGAGTGCATCCACGGCGACGTGAAGCAGAGCCAGCGCAATGTGGTCATGAACGACTTCCGGCGCGGAAAATTCCCGATTCTGATTGCGACGGACGTGGCGGCGCGCGGCATCGACGTCGATGACGTGGAAGCAGTCATCAATTTTGATCTGCCCGCCGAAAACGAGTATTACCTGCACCGTATCGGCCGAACCGGGCGCGCGCACAAGCACGGCGTGAGCTTCTCGCTGGTCACGTTCCAAGAGAGCGTGCGCATGGACGAGATTCTCAAGCCGCTGCCGCTGCATTTCGAGGATGACATCCTCCGAAATGAGGACGGCGCGCCTTTCTTTGACAATATTTGATTGATGCAAGACGCTGGGAGGAGATTCCCGGCGTCTGTTGCGTTTGGAGGGAAAATGCGGAAAAAGCATCGGTGGATTCTGCCTGTGCTGGCGATTCTGGTCGCTCTGGCACTAATTGCGCTGGATGAGCGGCTGATTCTGCGGACATACACGGTTGTGTCGCCGAAGCTGACGGCGGAGGTTCGGCTTGCGGTCGTCACGGACTTCCATTCGTCTGATAATGCGGACGACGTGGTGGCGATGGTTGCTTCCTGTGCGCCGGATGCTGTGCTGCTGGTCGGCGATTTGTTCGATGACGACACCGCCAATCGTCCGCCTGAGCGTACATTATCGCTGATGCGACAGCTGAGCGCGCAGTACCCGTGCTACTATGTGTCCGGCAACCACGAGGCGTGGACGGGCGAGATGGACGCGCTCTATCAGCAGACGGAGGAAGCGGGGGTGACGGTGCTGCGGATGTCGTCAGGCGTCCTGACAGTGCGCGGGCAGCGAATTGCGCTGTGCGGCATCCCTGACCCGTATGAGATGGTGTTCAGCGGCGCACCGGACACGGAAGAGCAGCTGCGGCAGGCGCTCGAAGACGTGGATTCAGCGGACTTCACCGTCCTGCTGGCGCATCGCCCGGAGCTTCTGGCGAAGTACGCGCAATTCCCGTTCGACCTCGTCGTGTCGGGTCACGCACACGGCGGGCAGGTGCGGATTCCGGGGGTGCTGAATGGGCTGTACGCGCCCAATCAGGGGTGGTTCCCGAAGCTGGCAGGCGGGGCGTATACTCAGGACGGCACGACGCTGATTGTCAGCCGCGGCTTGGCTGTGCGGACACGGCTGCCGCGCATCTTCAACCGCCCAGAGGTCGTGCTGGTGCGCTGCCTTCCGGCAGAGTGAGCAGTACAGGAAAAAATCATCAGTTTTTTGCAAAAATGTCTTGCGTTTTTTTCAATTCTCAGGTATAATGAGCGCGGTTGAATCCTTCGGGTCTGTGGTTGCAAGCCGATGCCAGTCGCAGGCCAAGCGGTCCACGTAATCCGACCAAAGCGCCGGGGAGCATGGTGCGGTTTAGAGGTAAGCCCGTCCGGAATGCGGAAGCATTTCGAGAGGAGTGCGTGAGGGCGCACGATGCGTTGAGCAACCTCCCAGACGGCGAGTGTGGGGTCAAAGACCAGGTCAGCCGAAGTTTGGTACAGCCAAATAAATAATATTTACAAGGGGAAACACACACATGTTCCAGGACAAGACATTGGTATGCAAGGATTGCGGCGCTGAATTCGTATTCACGGCCGGTGAGCAGGAATTCTATGCCGAAAAAGGCTTCCAGAACGAGCCCATCCGTTGCAAGGCGTGCAGGAACGCTCGTAAGTCCCAGCGCTCCGGCGAGCGTGAGATGTACGACGCCGTTTGCGCGGCGTGCGGCGCGCCCACCAAGATTCCTTTCGTTCCCAAGAACGACAGGCCCATCTATTGCTCCGCCTGCTTCCAGGCGCGCAAGGGAAGGTAAGCTGACAGCTTAAAACCCACAAGCCTCCGTTTTTTGGCGGACGCAGAACGTCCCCCCACCTTTGGGGCTAATCCCCTTTGTTCCGCGCAGCGGTATATCGGTGAATTAGAAAAGGCAAAAATGAAGAACTCCGAAGCGATTCGGGGTTCTTTTTAATTGCATTGCAGCAGGCTTGAAAAGTTTATCAAAAGTATGCTATACTAATTAAATTAGCGCTAAAAAATCCAGACTATCAGGCAAAAAATATATTTTATTTATGCCGCAAATTAGCTTTACAAATCTGGAAACGTATGGTAATATGAAAGCACAGAATGGTGATCATGGCATTTGCAACGACCTCCTTTGCGCGATATGAAGGATGCCCGCAATGCGGTCGCCGCATGTATGTTTCAGAAAGGACTGATGCGTATGATTATAAATACACGTTCGTGTCCTGCAAGAAAGTCTCTGGTTGACAAGATGTAAAGGAGATGTATAAGGTTGACGAGCTTTGGGTTTGTTCAAACGCAAACTGCAACGAGCATTTCGTTGATACTGTAACCCATACGAATATTGAATGTGACCATTAAGTAAAATAGTACAAGTTCAAGCGGGGATTTTTCCCGCTTGAACAGAAATTGAGAGGTGCAGAATGAAATATAAAGTATTGTGTCTGGCTTTATGCGTTGCTTTGCTTGCAGTTCTAATCGCCTGCACACAGCAGCAGATAATCGAGGAACCTACACCTACTGAGAAAATGACTCCTGACGCAACTATTAAACCAACTCCTACACCGCAATTAAACTATGCTCATGACTATGAATATGAATTTGTTAAGTGCGAAATTAATCCTGAAGGTGCACCCGACGTTAAAGCGGTATGGAAGGTGGACTTCCCTACGGAAACACCCGACCCGAGCTGGACGGTTGAATCCGTGGACGGAGATACGGTTACTTACAGCATGATAGAGTGCGGGCATACCCCTGCACCGGAGGGAACGGCTGCACCGGAAAACTGATATATGTACTATTACAAGGGTGGATAACTCCACCCTTGGTTTAGCTAAGCGAGAATTGTTTTTTAGGAGGAGATTATGATGTTGTCCATGCATCTGCGCCAAATATTCCGTAAACCAATGCGCACGGTTCTGTATCTGCTGATACTGGCGCTGCTTACGGCGTTTTTTTGCGTGAGCCTTAATCTTTATGATAACAGCCGCCAAAACATTCGCCTTGCGCAGGAAACATACAGCACCATAGCCGTGATGGAACTATATGCGGACGTGGACAGCCGCGGCAACCTTATTGCGGACGTAAGCACGGCGGAGGATTACGCCGGATATCATGACATTACCGTTAACGGATACGATATAAAGCCCATTGTGACCGCGCCGAGCGTTATTAAATACGAACTGCGCGCGCGCTACGGGGCATACAGCGATGAAAATATAGCAAGTGCAAAAAATGGGAAGGAAGCGTTTTCAAACTATGACGTATTCCGGTTTAAGCTTGTGCCGGAACATCAAAAGGTAAAAGAAGTGGATAAACCATGGGACGATGTTGATTTCGTGGACGATGGAAATTACAGACTAACCTATCATGATTATGTCCATCGTGATCGCAGCGAGATGAGCGGAGCGTGGGGGGCGCGTATTTATAATGTGGATGTTATAGAATCCGCCACAGAATCGTTTTTCTTCAATGAGTTGGATTTCTTTATAATCACATATGAAACAAATGCGAATAAGGATCTGGACTACGCTCTGAGCAGGCTTAACGGGGAGGGAACCCCGCCGAACTGCATAGTGATAGAACCTAATACGGAATACATAATAAGCGGGTACTTGGGCGCATTGGGAGACGAAGGGAAGAAAACAAAAGACGGCAAATTCAAAGTGGATTGGCTAAGATATGAAGATGACCGCCTGTTTGTGAATTGGTATTACAGATACAGGGTAGGGTACGACGAATATGCTCTATATGACTGGACGGACGAACAGCCGTTTGCGATATATCGATATGAAGACGTGCTGGCGAACCCGGAGCTGAAGGAAAAGTTTGACCAACTGGCGCGCGCGTACCGCATAAATTCCCGCTCCTTCGCCGTTATGACCACCAATGATATAAGCGGCGTGCCGGCGTTCCACTTGGGCAACATGTTCATGAAAAAAGGCCGCAGCATTACGGAGGAAGAATACGCTTCCGGCGCAAAGGTATGCATGATAAGCAAGGAACTTGCAAAGGTGCAGAACTGGACCATTGGGGACAAGATTGACTTTAGCTTTTACGAATTCGGCTTCTTTACCAACGCAACCATGTGGGGGTCAACGCTTAAGCCGTATTATACATACACAGACCCGAACCATTTCTTCGACAGCGGGGAATACGAAGTGGTCGGCATATACGACGTGCGCCCAATAACCGGCAGCTCAACGGTTTCACGTTCGGCGCTCAGTGTGCCGTGGAACACGATATATATTCCGGAAAAATCGCTTGAAAACGCCCCTGCGGAGGAAGAACGCCCCGTTACCGGCGCGCTTATGACGCTGTGTATAGAAAACGGCAAAATAGAGCCGTTCCTTGAGCGGATGAACGAGTTGGGCATAACCGGTGCAAAGAACGGGGATTATGAGGCGCGGTTCACGTTCTATGACCAGGGCTATTCCCGCATACAGCCCAGCCTTGAGGCGCTTTCCGGCACGGCGGAGCTGCTGCTGATATTGTCATCCTCCCTGCTGGTTATAGCGGCGCTGCTGCTGGCGTTCTTCTATGCATTGTCCCAAAAGCAAAGCATAGGCACGATGCGCCTGCTTGGGTGCAGCAAAGCCCGAGCGGCAATAACCGTTGTGCTGTGCGCGGCGATGATAGCCATTGTTGGCGTGGGCGTGGGCGCATACGTTGGCCATGCATTGACGCAGCGCGTTGGCGAAAGCATAATCGCCTCCGCCGATACCGTTCCGGAAGAGTTCCAGGCGTTCAGCGCCTATCTTACCGAGAACACGAACATTGAAGTTGAGTTCGCGCTCGGTGCAAAGAACACCGTGAGCGCGGTTGCCATTGCGGCGGCGCTTGTGCTGTTCATGGGCGGCGTTATCGTGTGCGTGCTGCGCTACCTTGGCAAGGAACCGCGCGAGCTGCTGCCGAGAGCAGGCGAATAGAATAATAATTCCTCCTGAAAATTGCCTCCGAAAAAATTCGGCGGCTTTTTTATAAAAGCTCTTGACAATGAGCACAAAATAAATATAATAAGATTAAGAACTGTTACTAATATTGAAAGAGGAGGAAAACGCATGATCTATTCCCGGCAGAGGGAAATAATACTGAACACGCTCAGGACGAATCCTGTTCATCCCACGGCGGACGAGCTGCACGAGATGGTGAAGGGGCAGGACCCGAACATAAGCATTGCAACCGTGTATCGCAACCTTAATCAGCTTGCGGCTGCGGGCAAGGTGCTCAAAATTTCCAATCCGAACGGGGCGGACAGGTTCGATGGCAACATCGTGCATCATAACCACGCCGTATGCTCCTGCTGCGGCAGAATGTTCGATATAATGGTGCCGCTGCCGGATGTTTGCGCGGCAGCCAATGCGCAGCGCGACATATATGTGGACGGCGTGAGCATGCTGTTTTCCGGAATATGCGCACGGTGCGCCCAAACGCAGCGGAATGAATACCGCTGAAAAAAGACAGAATATAAAACGATGAAAAGAAATTGAAGGGAGAAAATTAAAAATGGAACTCAAGGGAAGCAAGACCGAAGCGAATCTGATGGCTGCGTTTGCGGGCGAAAGCCAGGCCAGGAATAAGTATACCTACTATGCGTCCGCCGCCAAGAAGGAAGGCTATAACCAGATAGCAGCCATATTCGAAGAAACCGCCGGCAACGAAAAGGAACATGCAAAAATGTGGTTCAAGCTGCTACACGACGGCAAGGTGCCTGATACGCTGACAAACCTGAAGGATGCTGCTGCAGGCGAAAACTATGAATGGACGGATATGTATGCTCAGTTTGCGGCCGTGGCCAAGGAAGAAGGCTTTGACCACATTGCGTATCTGTTCGAGGCGGTCGGCAAGATAGAGAAAGAGCATGAAGAACGCTACAATAAGCTGATAGATAACATTGAAAACGGCAAGGTGTTCGAGCGGGATGGCATAGTTGTTTGGAAATGCAGCAACTGCGGCCATATACACATCGGCACCAAGGCGCCGGAGGTTTGCCCCGTGTGCGCGCACCCCAAGGCTTACTTTGAAATAAAGGCCGACAATTATTGATAAAACTGAACGTATGATTTGCTTTGCGGCGGCGGCTTATGTTGCTGCCGCATTTTGTTTCGCTGTAAAAAATAATGCATAATTATACCAAAATATAAAATGATTATGCTGTATACAAGGATACAAGAATACGGGAATCCGTGGAGGCTAAAATACTAAAATCCAGAGAAATAAGCTAAAATTATGCATTTGGCTAAAAACGCCGCCAGCTATCATGAATGAATAAAAATATAAAAAATTTGTAGACATTTTAACGGATATGCAGTACAATCATACATGGCGGAGTTGGTACTGTACGCTCTGCCCAAAATGATTGCAGAGGTTTGTATTGATGAACAGAATCGAAATCAACCGGAAATGGTGCAAGGGCTGCGGCATATGCGCGGCGTTCTGCCCCAAGAAGGTGCTTGGCCTTGACGAAGAAACGGAGAAGGCCACGGTGGTTAATCAGGATGAATGCATAGCCTGCTATATGTGTGAGCTGCGCTGCCCTGATTTGGCGATCAAAGTGATTAAGGAGGGCGACAAATGAGCAAGGCAATTCTGCTGCAGGGCAATGAAGCCTGCGTTATGGGCGCAATAAAGGCGGGCATGCGTCTTTTTGCGGGTTACCCCATAACCCCTTCCTCGGAAATAGCCGAGCAGTCCAGCATACTGCTCCCCAAAGTAGGCGGCAAGTTCCTTCAGATGGAGGACGAGATCGCTTCCATAGCGGCCGTTTGCGGCGCAAGCCTGGCCGGCAAAAAGGCAATGACTGCCACCAGCGGCCCGGGCTTCTCCCTTAAGCAGGAGCTTATAGGTTACGCTGCCATGGCGGAACTGCCCATAGTTGTTGCCATGATAATGCGCGCAGGCCCCTCCACCGGCCTTCCCACCTCCCCCGCACAGGGCGACGTGATGCAGGCCCGCTGGGGTACGCACGGCGACCATCCCATGATAACCCTTTGCCCCAGCTCCGTTAAGGAAATGTATGAGCTGACCATAAAGGCGTTCAACTTTGCGGAAATGTACCGCACGCCCGTGCTGCTGATGACGGATGAGGTCATTGCGCATATGCGCGAGGGCGTTGCGCTTGAGGACGACTATGAAATAGTCAACCGCGTGCATCCCACCGAGGTGCCCGGCAAGGACTATCTGCCCTACAAGGTTGAAGAAGGCAGCATGGTTCCCCCGATGGCGGCCTACGGCGAAGGCTATCACTTCCACGTGACCGGCCTTTCCCATGGCGAGACCGGCTTCCCCACCAACACCCCCGCTGTGCATGAAAAGCTGATGGCGCGCATAAACGGCAAGGTGAAGGAGAACGATCCCAACTTCGCCATAAACGAAAAGTACATGACCGACGATGCAGAGCATATATTCGTGGCGTACGGTTCCGTGGCCAGGACTTCCATGAACATAGTCAAGCGGCTGCGCAGCGAAGGCATCAAGGCGGGCCTTTTCACCGTGAAGATGCTTTGGCCGTTCCCCAAGACGGAATATCAGTCCCTGCTTAACGAGAACGTGAAGAACATAATCGTTCCCGAAATGAACCTTGGCCAGTATGTGGGCGAGGTTGAACGCTACACCGAAGGCAAGGCCAAGGTCAGCCTGATAGCTAAGGCTTCCGGCGAGCTGTTCAAGACCGAAGAACTTTACAACGACGTAATGGCGGTGATTTCAAAATGACGAACGTACAAGATTACCTCAGAGAGTCCCATATGCCCCATATCTGGTGCCCCGGCTGCGGCAACGGCATCGTGATGGGGAACATAATCCGCGCCATAGATGAGCTGGGCCTTGACCGCGACAAGACCGTTATAGTCTCCGGCATAGGCTGCTCCTCCCGCGCACCCGGATACATGGATTTCGATACCCTGCACACTGCGCACGGCCGCGCGCTCCCGTTTGCTACCGGCATAAAGATGGCTAACCCCGATCTTCATGTCATAGTGATTTCCGGCGACGGCGACGCCACAGCAATAGGCGGCAACCACTTTATCCATGCCTGCCGCAGGAATGTTGACATAACGCTTGTGGTAGTCAACAACTGCATCTACGGCATGACCAGCGGCCAGTTCTCGCCCATGACTCCTACCGGTAAGTTCGCCACCACCGCCGTTTACGGCAATATCGACCGCCCGTTCGATTTGGTGAATCTGGCCGGCGGCGCAGGCGCGACCTATGTTGCCCGCGGCAGCGTGTATCATGCGATGCAGACAAAGAATTATATAAAGCATGCAATAGAGCATAAGGGCTTCTCCGTTGTTGAGTGCCTGTCCACCTGCCCCACCTATTACGGCCGCAGGAACAAGATCGGCGATGCTGTATCCATGATGGAAAGGCTGCGCGACGACTGCACCATGCTTAAGCCCGGCGTAACGGAATACGACAAGCCGTTCGTCATAGGCGAATTTGTTAACAAGGAAGCCAAGGAATATACCGAGGCTTATGATGAAGTAATTATGAAGGCCGGAGGAAAGAAATAATGGGTAAGCGTATTGAATTCCGTTTCAGCGGTTCCGGCGGACAGGGCATAATCTCTGCCGGTATAATATTGGCCGCGGCCGCCGTGCACGACGGCAAGTATGCCATACAGAGCCAGAGCTACGGCCCCGAAGCCCGCGGCGGCTCCTCCAAAGCAGAAGTGGTAATAAGCGAGGAGCCTATCGATTATCCCAAGGCGACCACGCCGGATTACCTGCTGTGCCTCACGGACGACGCATTCAAGACCTATGGCCTTGCGGCGGACGATAAAACGGTCATATTCGTGGATTCTTCCATGCATACCGACGGCAGCGGCAAGAACGTTATAAAGGTTCCCATTCTGCATGCCGCGCATGAGATAAATCCCCAGGGCGCAAACGTTATAGCCGTATCCTTCCTGGTTGGCTATACCGGCCTTGTAAGGCGCGAGAGCGCGCTTGAATCGCTCAAGGAGCAGTTCCCCCGCTTCATAGAAAAGAACATGAAGTGCGCGGAAGCCGGCTTCAGGTTTGCAGACGAGCTGCTTAACAAGTAAAATTACCATATCCCACCTGTTGAAAAATCGACAGGTGGGATATGTATACCCAAACGAAGAAAAATAGTGTAGAATTATAGCATAGATATATTCTGCTTTAACGCATAGAAAGGACGGTACAGTATGGAACCACTCAGGATCGACCATGTAGGTATAGCGGTAAACAGCCTTGACGAAATGAGGCCGTTTTATGAGGCGCTCGGCCTTAAGAGCACCGGCATAGAGGAAGTTAAGGAGCAGCAGGTGCGCGTGGAGTTCTATCCCTGCGGAGACAGCGAGCTGGAGCTGCTTGAAAGTACCACCGAGGACGGCCCCATAGCTAAGTTCATAGAAAAGAAGGGCACCGGCATACAGCATATTGCTATCCGCGTTCCCGATATAAAGGCTGCCATAGCCGAAATGCAGGAAAAGGGCTTCCGCATGATAGATAACGCCCCCCGTTACGGAGCGGGCGGAGCAAGCATAGCCTTCATGCACCCCAAGGCTTCTGCGGGCGTGCTGCTGGAGCTTACCGAAAGAAAATAAAAAATTACAGGTACAACATAAATTAAGGAGAAAAACAGATGGGAAACAAGATAGATCTGCTTTACGAGAAGAAGGACAGGATCGCTGCCGGCGGCGGGGAAAAGCGCATAGCCAAGCAGCATGATTCCGGCAAGCTGACCGCCCGCGAAAGGCTGAACTACCTGCTGGATCAGGGCAGCTTTGTTGAGCTTGACGCATTCGTTGAAAGCCGCTACGACGCCAAGGCCCCCGGCGACGGCGTGGTTACCGGTTACGGCATGATAGACGGCAGGCTCGTGTATGTTTTCGCACAGGATTTCACTGTTGTGGGCGGTTCGCTGGGCGAAATGCATGCAAAGAAGATATGCAAGGTGCTTGACCTTGCGCTGAAGATGGGCGCGCCCGTGATAGGCCTTAACGACAGCGGCGGAGCAAGAATACCCGAAGCCGTTGACGCGCTTTCCGGCTACGGCAACATATTCTTCCGCAATACCATTGCATCCGGCGTGGTGCCGCAGATATCTGCCATAATGGGCCCCTGCGCAGGCGGCGCGGTGTATTCCCCCGCGCTTACGGACTTCATATTCATGTCCGATAAGACCTCTTACATGTTCATAACCGGCCCGCAGGTAATAAAGACCGTTACCCGCGAGGAAGTCACCAGCGAAGCCCTTGGCGGCGCAATGGTGCATAACCAGAAGTCCGGCGTGGCGCACTTTGTATATCCCGACGAATATCAGACGCTTGAGGGCATAAGGCGCCTTGTAAGCTTCCTGCCTTCTTCCAACCGCGAGAGCGCCCCTGTAAGGTACTCAGGAGACGATGTGAACAGGGTATGCGAAAACCTGAACGAGATAATGCCCGAAAGCAGCAACAAGGCTTACGAAATGAAGACCGTTATAAAGAGCGTTGTTGACGACGGCGACTTCTTCGAGGTGCAGCCCTACTATGCGAAAAATATGATAACCGGCTTTGGCCGCGTTGGCGGGAAGAGCGTTGGCATACTGGCCAACGAGCCCACCGTTATGGCCGGCAGCCTGGATATAAATGCTTCCGATAAGGCCGCAAGGTTCATCTCCTTCTGCGACAGCTTCAATATACCGCTCATCACCTTTGTTGACGTTCCCGGCTTCCTGCCCGGCGTGAACCAGGAATACGGCGGAATAATCCGCCACGGCGCGAAGATGCTCTATGCCTATTCCGAGGCTACCTGCCCCAAGATAACCGTAGTTACCCGCAAGGCCTACGGCGGAGCGTATCTTGCAATGTGCTCCAAGGACCTTGGCGCGGACATGGTGTTCGCATGGCCCACGGCGGAAATAGCCGTTATGGGTCCGGACGGCGCGGCCAACATAGTCTACCGCAAGGAAATAGAGGCCAGCGAGAACCCGCAGGAGACCCGCAAGCAGATGATAGAGGAATACCGCAAGAACTTTGCCAATCCTTATCAGGCGGCATCCCGCGGCTTTGTGGACGACGTTATAGAGCCCGCGCTTACCCGCGTGCATATAGCCAGCGCCCTTGCCATGCTTGAAAGCAAAAAGGAAACCCGTCCCGAAAAGAAGCACGGCAATTTCCCCGTTTAAGCCAAGGAGGATATTTATACAATGGCAAACGAAGAAAACCTGTTCACCAGGCCGTCTCTTGACGAATTCCCCGTGCCTACCTATGACGAATGGAAGGCCGCGGCGATAGAATCGCTCAAGGGTGCGGATTTTGATAAAAAGCTGCTCACCAAAACATATGAGGGCATAACCCTTAAGCCCATATATACCGATGCGGACTATTCCGCCAACCCCGAACGCCCCGGCGAGGGCGACTATCTGCGCGGCACCGACCCCGCGGGCTATATGGATCACCCATGGGCGATAGCACAGGAAGTGAACGCCGTTGATCCGGCGCAGGCCAATAAGCAGATACTGCATGAGCTTGACCGCGGCGCTACCGCCGTTAACGTTAAGCTGTGCGGCGGCGTAAAGGTAGAAAACGAAGCGGACATGGCAAAGCTGTTTGAAGGCGTTGTGCTGCCCGCGGCCGGACTGCACGTAACCGCAGGCGGCTCCGCCATAAGCAAGCTGAAGCTTGCCAAGGCCGCCGTTAAGGACTTTGATAAGGCGGAAGGCTGCTTCGGCGCGGACCCCATCGGCATGATAGCGCTGCGCGGCGGCATAGGCAAAACGCTTGAAAAGGCGTATGACGACATGGCGGAATCCGTAAAGTTCGCCAAGGAGAATGCACCCAAGCTGCGCACCGTTATAGCGGACGGCAACGTATACGCCAACGGCGGCGCTACTGCCGTGCAGGAAGCGGCTTATGTTATAGCCACCGCCAGCGATTATATCGCCGCCATGATGGAGCGCGGCATAAGTGCGGACGATGCTGCTAAGAGCATTCGCCTTTCCGTGTCCCTCGGTTCCAACTTCTTCATGGAAATAGCCAAGCTTAGGGCGATGCGCGTTGTGTACGCGCGCATGGCGCGCGCATACGGCGCGGGTGACGAGGCCGCCAAGGCGGACGTTTATGCCCGCACTTCCGCGTTCACCAAAACGGTGTTTGATCCCTATGTAAATATTCTGCGTACCACCACGGAAGCTTTCTCCGGCGTTGTTGGCGGAATAAACGCCATGAGCGTTTCCCCGCTTGATGAAGCCATCGGCGAAAGCGATGAAACCAGCAAGAGGATAGCGCGCAATCTGCAGCTTATGCTGCGTGAGGAATTCGACCTGCTGCATCCTGTGGATCCCGCAGGCGGAAGCTGGTATGTTGAAACCCTTACCGGAGAGCTGATAAAGGCGATATCCGATAAATTTAAGGAAATAGAGGCTAACGGCGGCATGTATGCCATGCTTGAAAAGGGCGAAATACAGGCCGAAGTTAAAAAGGTGCTCAACGAGCGCTTTAAGAAGCTGGCTACCCGTGCGGACAGGGCCGTGGGCACCAATATGTATGCCAACATGAGCGAAAAGCCGCTCGAAAGGGCTGCAAAGCCCGCTGGACAGCCCTGCTGCGGCGGCAGCATGGCCATGCACATTGAACCCATCGAACAGCACCGCTGGACGGAGCAGTTTGAAGCGCTGCGCAAGGCTACCGACGATGCGGCGGAAAAGACCGGCAAGCGCCTGAGCGCGTTCCTTGTGAACATGGGGCCGATCCCCCAGCATAAGGCCAGGGCGGATTTCTCGCGCGGGTTCCTTGAGGTGGGCGGCATAAACGTTATTGGCAACGACGGCTTTGAATGCCCCAACTGCGCCGTTAAGGCGGCGGTGGAAAGCGGCGCGGACGTGGCCGTTATCTGCTCCACCGATGATACTTATCCGGAACTTGTTCCCGCCATTGCAAAGGGCATAAAGGAAAAGGCGCCGAATATGCTGGTTATGCTTGCGGGCGCGCCTGCGGCCGAGTTCAAGCCCAGCTATGACGAGGCGGGCGTGGATGAATACATTCACGTTAAAGCAAACTGCCTTGAGATACTTAAAAAGATACAGTCCGAGAGGGGGATAGGCTGATATGAGCACAAGACCCGATTTTTCGAAAGTAGATTTTACCGCTCCCTGCATTGAAAAGGAAACAAAGGAGCAGTGGGCCGCGCGCGTTAAGGCCGAAACCGGCATGAGCGTTGAAGAACTGGTCACCCATACCATGGAGCAGATAGACGTTCAGCCCAACTATACCCGTGCGGACATTAAGGACGCCGTGCACACCGGTTATACCGCCGGTCTGCCGCCTTTCCTCCGCGGGCCGTACCCCACAATGTACGTCACCCGCCCGTGGACCGTTCGCCAGTATGCCGGTTTCTCCACCGCGGAAGAATCCAATGCATTTTATAGGCGCAACCTTGCCGCCGGTCAGAAGGGCCTTTCAATAGCGTTTGACCTTGCTACCCACCGCGGCTACGATTCCGATCATCCCAGAGTGGTTGGCGACGTTGGTAAGGCCGGCGTTGCCGTTGATTCCATACTGGATATGGAAATACTGTTCAAGGGCATTCCGCTTGACCAGATGTCCGTTTCCATGACCATGAACGGCGCGGTGCTGCCCATAATGGCGTTCTACATTCTGGCTGCCGAGGAGCAGGGCGTTGATAAGTCCAAGTTGGCCGGTACAATACAGAACGACATACTCAAGGAGTTCATGGTGAGGAATACTTACATCTATCCTCCCAAGACCTCCATGCGCATAATAGGCGATATTTTTGCTTACACTGCGAAGTATATGCCAAAGTTCAACTCCATCTCCATCTCCGGCTACCATATTCAGGAAGCCGGCGCAACGGCGGATATAGAGCTTGGCTACACCCTTGCGGACGGCCTTGAATACATCCGCACCGGTATCGCCGCCGGGCTGAATATAGATGCGTTCGCGCCCCGCCTGTCCTTCTTCTGGGGCATGGGCAAGAATTACTTTATGGAGGTTGCCAAAATGCGCGCGGGCCGCGTGCTGTGGGCCAAGATAATAAAGGAATTCGGGCCGAAGCTTGATAAGTCCATGGCGCTGAGGACGCATTGCCAGACCTCCGGCTGGAGCCTTACCGCGCAGGATCCGTTCAACAACGTTGGCCGTACCTGCATGGAAGCCATGGCTGCCGCGCTTGGCCATACGCAGAGCCTGCACACCAACGCCCTTGACGAAGCCATTGCCCTGCCAACGGACTTCTCTGCGCGCATAGCAAGAAATACTCAGCTTTATATTCAGGACGAGACCCGCGTTTGCAAGGTGGTTGATCCTTGGGGCGGTTCATACTATGTTGAAGCCCTGACCGATGAGCTGATAAAGCGCGCCTGGGGCCATATACAGGAGGTTGAAAAGCTGGGCGGCATGGCCAAGGCAATAGAAACCGGCCTGCCCAAGATGAGAATAGAAGAAGCCGCCGCGCGCCGTCAGGCCCGCATAGACTCCGGCCGCGAGAATATAGTCGGCCTGAACTATATGCAGCTTGAGCACGAGGATGCAATAGACATTCTTGAAGTTGACAACACCGCCGTGCGCGAGGCGCAGATAGCAAGGCTGAATAAGCTGCGCGCCAACCGCGACAATGCAAAGGTTCAGCAGTGCCTTGACGCGATCACCAAGTCCGTTGAAACGGGAGAAGGCAACCTGCTTGAGCTGGCCGTTGAGGCCGCCCGAGCGCGCGCAAGCCTGGGAGAGATATCTATGGCAGTAGAAAAGGTCTGCGGCCGCCATAAGGCCGTTATACGCTCCATTTCCGGCGTATATTCCAAGGAATCTTCCGATACCGCCGCGATAGAGCGCGTAAGGAAGATGACCGATGAATTCGAAAAGCGCGAAGGCCGCCGACCCCGCATAATGGTCGCCAAGATGGGCCAGGATGGTCACGACCGCGGCGCGAAGGTAGTCGCTACCGCTTATGCGGACATGGGCTTTGACGTGGACGTAGGTCCCCTGTTCCAGACCCCTGCCGAGACCGCGCGCGACGCCGTGGATAACGACGTGCATATCGTTGGCATGAGTTCCCTTGCCGCCGGACACAAGACGCTGCTGCCGCAGCTGATGGAAGAGCTGAAGAAGCTTGGCCGCGAGGACATAATGGTAATAGCGGGCGGCGTTATCCCGCCGCAGGATTACGATTTCCTGTATAAGGCCGGCGCGGCTTGCATATTCGGGCCCGGTACCCGCATACCCGAGGCCGCGGAAGAAATGCTAAATAAGCTTAACGAGCGCCTTGGCTACACCAAATAAAAATGGCAGAGAACAAGGAAAACTATAAACCCGAATGGACTCCGGACGGTGCGGGGAGCGAATTCGCTTCCAGCGTTATGCCGGGGATAGAAGGCAGCGGAGTGCAGGAAACTGCGCCCCGCCCCTTTTCGCGTAAGCAGATGAGCGTGGAGGAGTATGTTCAGGGCGTGCTCAGCGGCAACCGCCGCATTTTGGCGCAGGCCATAACCATTGTGGAAAGCAATTCCGAAAAGCATTTCGCATTGGGACAGGAAATAATCCGCCGCATTTTGCCCTATACCGGTAACAGCGTACGCGTTGGCATAACGGGCGTGCCCGGGGCCGGTAAAAGCACGTTTATAGAGTGCTTCGGCAATATGCTTTGCGATAAGGGGAGGAAGGTTGCTGTGCTTGCCGTGGACCCGACAAGCAGCATCTCACGCGGCAGCATACTGGGCGACAAAACGCGCATGGAACGCCTTTCAAGAAGGAACGAAGCGTTCATACGCCCGTCTCCTTCCGGCGGAACATTGGGCGGGGTAACGCGCAAAAGCCGCGAAACCATGCTCCTTTGCGAAGCGGCCGGATTCGATACCATTCTTGTTGAAACCGTGGGCGTGGGCCAGAACGAAACCTCAGTGCGCGCAATGGTGGACTTTTTCCTTGTTATAACCATTGCCGGCGCGGGGGACGACCTTCAGGGCATAAAGAAAGGCGTTATAGAAACGGCGGACGCTATTTTGGTCAATAAGGCCGACGGGGACAATAAAACCCGCGCGCAGGCCGCCAGGGCCGAATATGAGCAGGTGCTCAGATATCTGCGCCCTGCGACCGAAGGCTGGACCACGGGAGCATACACATGCTCCGCCATAACGGGCGAAGGCGTAGAGGGCATATGGAACGTTATACTCGGCTTTATCAAGCAGACGCGCCGCACGGGCGTGCTTGAATCCCGCCGCGGATCGCAGACCATGGAATGGGTAAAGAGCATGACGGATGATTATATCCGCACAATGATCTATTCAAATCCGCGCGTGCAGAAATGCATGGACGAACTGAGCGGGCAGGTAATGAGCGGGGAAATGCCGCCAACGCTTGCCGCCAAGGAATTGATAGACACCATCGAAGCAGCGCTTAAAGCCTGAAACGCATAATTAAACATAAAAAGAGACAGTCACGCGGCTGTCTCTTTTCTGTATGAAGATTTAATTTTCCATATCAAGCGCTTCGAATTTCTTCGCGGATATGCGATACACTACATATGATGTAAGCCCGTATATCACCGCGCCTATGGCAAGTATGATGCACTTCGTTCCCATGTTTTCGGGATCTGGCGTATCGAGCACATCGCGGAAGAACGGAACGGCAAACGTACAGGCTTCCGCAATACCAATGTACACAAACGTTACTATGCTTGCGCGGGCGAACACGCGGCCGACCTTGTCGGGCCGCGAAAAATAGCCGGTGAAGAAAACATAGTTGAAAACGGCGAGCATTATGAAGCTGAGCCCGAAAAACGCAACGTTCGGGTCCATGCCGGCTTCATTTGCGCCAAGGCCCAGCGCGCGGCGGGCGAACATGAAGCCAACCGCCAATACGCACTGCACAAGCTGCAATATAACGGCGAACACAATGCGTGCGCGCACGGCGTCCCGCTTCCTTATTGGCAGGGAGAGGGAATACGCAAAGTCGTGATTTTCGCGTCCGCTGAGGCAGATGAAGAATATGCCAAGCGTGTTATAGAAAAACAGCACATACATGGGATAATTGGGAATAAGCATCATTGAACTGAGCAGCAGAAAAAGCACCGACGCCGGATGCAGGGCAAGCTTAAATTCCTTATACAACAGCTTTGACAGCATGGCTTTCACTCCTTTTCAAGATGTATCATGGCCGTTTCAAGATCGGCCGGGGCAAGACGCGCAAATGCGGGCAGCTTGGCTGCGTCCCGCTTATCCACTATGGCGGTATAGCCGTGCTTGGCGGGCTTTGCGCCTATGAGCAGCGCGCTTATATAGGCGGGGATGGCATCGGCGTCTATTTCCGCGGCCATATATTGCCCAAGGAACTGCTCAAGCGGCATGCTTGCGGCGATCTCCCCGCGGCGTATATATGTTATTGAATCCGCGCAGCGGTCAAGATCGCTTGTTATATGCGTGGAGAAAAGTATGCTTACGCCTTCGCGCTGAAGCGTAAGAAAGACATCCAGCAGATCGTCGCGCGATACGGGATCGAGTCCGCTTGTGGGTTCATCGAGTATAAGCAGCTTCGCCCTGTGGCTCAGCGCAAGCGTGAGCGCATATTTCACCTTCATGCCGGCGGAAAGCTGATCCGGCGTTTTGTTTTCATCCAACTCAAACTGCGCCATATAGCGGCGGTACGCTTGCTCGTCCCAAGCATCGTAAAAGCGGCGCGTAACGCCGGTTATGGTCTTGATTTTCTTTTTTACATAGTAATCTATGCCGCCGGAAACGAAGCCTATTTGTTTTTTTATCTCCAGCTCGTTCTTTTCAAGTTCCATGCCGAAAAAGCGTATCTCTCCGCGGCTTGGATGCACCAAATTGAGTATTGATTTGAGCGTGGTGGTTTTTCCTGCGCCGTTGCGGCCGATAAAGCCCATTATAGCACCCTGCTCAACCGAAAAGGAAATATCCTTCAGGCTGAAGGACGGGTATTCCTTGCATAATCCTTTTACGCTAAGCGCCTCCAATCAGGCAGCCTCCTTTTTGAGTAACATAGTTTGCGCAACAAGTGTTGCTTACATTATACACATATTGACAGCGCCTTGTCAATAACGTGCGATTTGACATGGATTTTACATAACATTTCTTTTTGATTTTACACGGAATGGGTATTATTTAAGCATAAACAAAAATGATTTGAAGGAACCGAAAGGAGATAAGAATTATGAAGAAGATTATGATGATCGTACTTGCCGCGATAACTGCGGCGGCTATGTTTGCGGGCTGCGCATCCGATAACGGCAGCGCGGGCGGCAGCGTTTCAACGGATGGCTCAACGTCCATGGAAAAGGTGATAGGCGCGCTTGGCGAATCGTTCATGGCGAACAACCAGGGCACATCGTTCACTTACAATCCCACCGGCTCAGGCTCCGGCATAAAGGCCGTGCTTGAAGGCCGCTGCGATATCGGCCTTTCCAGCAGAAGCCTGAAGGACGACGAGAAGGCCGAAGGGCTGAAGGAGACCGTGCTTGCGTATGACGGCATCGCCATAATAGTAAACCCGGAAAACCCTGTAAACAATCTTGACCTTGAAACCATTGCCAAGCTTTATACCAGCGAAATCACCAACTGGAAGGATGCTGGCGGCAGCGATGCGGAAGTGGTGCTCATAGGCCGCGAGGCGGGCAGCGGCACAAGGGACGGCTTTGAATCCATCACCGGCACTGCCGACAAGTGCCAATACCGCCAGGAGCTTACCTCCACCGGCGACGTTATAACCACCGTATCTCAGAACCCCAACGCCATCGGCTATGCTTCCCTTGCCTCTTTGAAGGACAGCGTTAAGGCCCTGACCGTTGGCGGAGTGATCCCAACCGAGGACACCGTTAAGGACGGCAGCTACGTTGTGCAGCGCCCGTTCGTGCTGGTAACCAAGGAGGGTACGGCTCTCAGCGAAACCGCACAGAAGTTCTTCGACTACGCCACCAGCGCCGATGCGGCGGACATAATCGCCAAGGCCGGTGCGGTTGCCGCGAACTGAGCGTGAACAATACAAACCTTAATGATCGGGCGGCCGAAGGGCCGTCCGACAGCCACGTTAATAAGAAAGGAGCAGGCATGAAGCAGAATAAGAAGCATACAGCAAAGCCGATAGAAGCCATTGTGCACGGAATATTCCTTGTGGCGGGACTTATAACCGTGGGCTGCGTGCTGCTGATAACGGTTTATCTTATAATATCCGGCCTGCCCGCAATAAAAGAAATAGGCCTTATACCGTTCCTGTTCGGCAAGGTGTGGGCGTCCACGGCAAAGACTACCGAGCCTTCCTTCGGCATACTGCCGTTTATACTGACCAGCGTATACGGCACATGCGGCGCAATAGTGCTGGGCGTGCCGGTAGGCTTTATGGCAAGCGTGTATATTGCAAAGCTTGCGCCGAAGAAGCTGAAGAATGTTATGCAGTCGGCAGTCAGCCTGCTTGCGGGCATACCAAGCGTTGTATACGGCCTTGTGGGCATGCTGGTGCTTGTGCCGTTTGCAAATAAGTTCCCGAAGAATACGAAGCTGTATAAGCTGATGACAACCAAACCGGGCGAGGGTGCATAACCCTTGCCCTATTCTGTAAATGAGAAAGGAAACACCTATGAAAAACAAAATCTATATTGCCATAATCTGTGCTTTCAGCATTGTATTTGCCGTCAGTTCAGGTTTTCTCATCAAGCACTATTGCGACTCTGCAAAGCAGGCTGAGATGTACGACAATCTGATTGAGGTTGTGGAGACCGAGCCTGAAGAAACCACAGAGCTGATGAACTACTCCGAAGAAAAGACCTTTATCCCGGAGTATCAGGAGCTTTATCTGCAAAATAACGATATGGTCGGCTGGATTAAGGTTGAGGACACAAAAATCAATTATCCCGTTATGCAGTCAAAGGACAACCCGAACTTCTATCTGAAGCACGGCTTTGATAAGGCATACACCGACTACGGCTGTCCTTATGTTCAGGAAAACTGCGATATGGAACTGCCAAGCGACAATATCATTATCTACGGTCATCATATGAACGACGGCTCTAT
>ERZ835051.1441-NODE-1441-length-24473-cov-6.921533_pt1 | contig 24473 bp, 19 predicted proteins | sample MGYA00519575_ERZ835051 | MGnify/ENA primary metagenome ERZ835051 (study PRJEB31850, sample SAMEA3708769) | human gut metagenome | biome: human gut; feature: human-associated habitat; material: faeces | place: China | collected 2014 ... | reverse complement strand
GAAGGATATAACTCTTGCGGATATGATTCTGGCCAGTTTAATGTCAGAAAGCGAACACATTATGCTCTATGTCATACACGAGAAAGCGACAGACGAAGCCCAAGCCCAACGTGTAATATTGTCTCTCTGTTCTTATGGTGCGGCACATGAGACCGACATACACTTAGAAAAGACTGACAAAACAGCCAACCTTATAGCACTTGGAGGAGCGCGGTATATCTACGAACAAGAGCGCCTTAAAGAAAGATATAACAAATTATCAATGTTAGATATAGAATTGTCGATACAAGAAAAGAGACGAAATAAATGGTTGTCTATTAGCGCAATATTAATCTCTTTTGTTGCACTTGTTATTTCTATTGTGAGTCTTTTCGTATCGTGATAAAAAGTCATCTACATTTGAAAACCAATCTATATATACCGCATAGCATGAGCATGCGAAAGCAATTAATGACAATATAACGCAGAGGACTTTCATAGTATTGCAAATATAATAGAAAATTCGATCAAATATGTTGACGGGACAAAATAAAATCAATTTAATATTAGATCACGTAGGCATTAAAGCCCCTACGTTTGCTAAACATGTCGGGGTTAAATATCAGCGGATATTAGATATTCAAAACGGAAAGGTTAAAAACATCTCTGCTGAGGTAGCAAGCCGCATTATAGACGCTTACCCACAGTTCAACATTGAATGGCTTCTCACCGGCGAAGGTGAAATGCTGAAAAACGCCGTTGAAGTTGCTACATCCGGCCACCGGATCCGCTACTGGGTGGATGTTGATGCCACAGCCGGAGGTGTTACGCAGTTCGATGATATGATGAGTAGCCAATATATCGACCTGGCGATTCCGGAATTCCGCGACTGTACAGATGCGGTCAATCTGTACGGCGACTCAATGTTTCCGCTTTATAAAAGCGGGTCGATAATCATTCTTAAAGAGCGGAAGGTAAACCGATTCTGGTCGATGAAAGTGGCAACAAGTATAAAGTTACTATCGAGTTTGACCAGACTACCCACAAGGTTACTGAAGTGAAAGTCGAAGACAGCAATGGCAAGGATGTAACGACGAAAGACTTTGCATGGTTTGTTAAGTATCTTAAAGGTTAAAGCACTTTTCTCAAAAAAATAACAAGATGTTTTGCCCCGGCTGTCCCCCGACAGCCGGGGCTTTTCGTTGTCCCTTTCTGCAAAGTGTGCTATACTGTTGCCAGACATTTTATTGGGAACGAGGTACATCTATGAAAATTCCTGCAAACGGCTTTACCCACGCCGGCAAGTTCCACGCCGACGATGTGTTTGCCACTGCCCTGCTGCAAATTTTGCGCCCGGACATCAAGATCACCCGCGGCTTTGTGGTGCCGGACGGCTTTGACGGCATCGTGTACGATGTGGGCTTTGGTATGTTCGACCATCATCAGGAGCCGCGGGAGTACCGCGCAAACGGTGTGCCCTACGCGGCCTTCGGCCTGCTGTGGCGGGTGCTCGGCCCCGGCCTTGTGGGTGAGCGTCAGGCCCGGCTCATTGACGAGAACTTCATCCAGCCGCTGGACCTCAACGATAACACCGGCGAGCAGAACAGCCTGTGCGATGCCATTGGCTTTTTTAACCCGGTGTGGGACTCCAAAGAGGATCAGGACACCTGCTTTTTTAAGGCGGTGGCCGTGGCAAAGCAGATCTTGGAAAATCAGATCGCCAGCGCCAACGCCGTGAACCGCGCCGACGAAAAGGTGCAGCAGGCTTACAAAAACTCTCGGGACGGCATCGTGGTGCTGCCCTGCTATCTGCCGTGGAAGAACGGCCTGTACAAGACGGACGCGTTGTTCGTGGTCTACCCCAGCCAGCGCGGCGGCTGGAGCGCCCAGTGCGTCACCGACCACAAGACCAAGCGCCCCAAGCTGCCCTTCCCCCAGAGCTGGGCCGGCCAGCCGCAGGAGGTCATTGAGCAGAAGAGCGGCATCCCGGGCATCAGCTTCTGCCACGCCAGCCGCTTCCTCATCACGGCCAAGGATAAGGAGACCGCTCTTGCCGCCTGCCGTCAGGTGTTAAAGAACAATGGCCGCATCTGAGCCGTGCGCCCGGCCAAAGCCCGCCTTTGTGTATATGGTGCGGTGTACCGGCGGTACGCTGTACACCGGCTGGACCACCGACCCTGCCGCCCGCCTGCGCGCCCACCAGAGCGGACGCGGCGCAAAATACACCCGTGCCAGAGGGGCCGGGGGTTTTGCCTATCTGGAACTGTGCGCGGATAAGCGCGCCGCCCTGCGGCGGGAGTATGCCCTCAAGCAGCTGCCCAAGGCCCAGAAGGAACTGCTGTGCCGCGCATGGAGCGCGGCGGGCGGGCCCTTTGCCGGCGCATAAGGCCAAAACGAAACCCGGGACTCTTTCAGGGCCAGACGGCTCACAAAAGGGTCCCGGGCTTTTTGTTTTTGCGGTGTGAATTCTTTCCGTGTGCTGTAGTCCGCACATGCCCCGGACGGGATGCATGTGCCCCGAATATATACTGTGCAAATGCATAAAATATGAATATATTCCTCAAATAACGCATAAAGATGCAATGTGAACGAAAAACGGGTGCCGGAAGCAAAAAAGGTTTGTATGGTTTTGTTATTGACGAAAAAACAGCGCTGCGTATAATAAAAGCATCAACCGAAACGCAACGGAAGAGGATGCAAAGGGAAAGTACGCATCAGAAAACAAAAGTGTATTTTTATGAAAAAGGAGCGTCACCTATGAAAAAGGAAAACATCAAAAAAGTCGTTCTGGCATACTCCGGCGGTCTGGACACCTCCATCATCATTCCCTGGCTGAAGGAAAACTACAACAACTGCGAGGTCGTCGCTGTCTCCGGTGACGTGGGTCAGGGCACGGAGCTGGATGGTCTGGAAGAAAAGGCCAAGGCTACCGGCGCTTCCAAGCTGTACGTGCTGGACCTGAAGAAGGACTTTGTGGAGAACTACATCTTCCCCACCCTGAAGTTCGGCGCGAAGTACGAAGATTACCTGCTGGGCACCAGCTTTGCACGTCCCTGCATCGCCAAGGCTCTGGCGGATATCGCCATCAAGGAAGGTGCAGATGCCATCTGCCACGGCTGCACCGGCAAGGGCAACGATCAGGTGCGTTTTGAGCTGACTCTCAAGGCCCTGTGCCCCGATATGGCCATCATTGCTCCGTGGCGTGAGTGGAACATCAAGAGCCGTGACGAGGAGATCGATTACGCCGAGGCTCACCACATCCCCCTGAAGATCAACCGCGAGACCAACTATTCCAAGGACAAGAACCTGTGGCACCTGAGCCACGAGGGCCTCGATCTGGAAAGCCCCGCCAACGAGCCCCAGTACAACAAGCCCGGTTTCCTGGAGCTGGGCATCAGCCCCGAGCAGGCTCCCGATAAGCCCACCTATGTGACCATCCACTTTGAAAAGGGCATCCCCACCGCCGTGGACGGCAAGGAGATGGGCGCTGTGGAGCTGGTGGAGCACCTGAACAAGCTGGGCGGCGAGAACGGCATCGGCCTGCTGGATATCGTGGAGAACCGTCTGGTGGGCATGAAGAGCCGCGGTGTGTATGAGACCCCCGGCGGTGCCATCCTGTACAAGGCCATCAATGTTCTGGAGACCATCACTCTGGATAAGGAAAGCTCTCACTTCAAGGCTCAGCTGGCCCAGAAGTACGCCGATATCGTTTACAACGGCCAGTGGTTCACCCCGCTGCGCGAGGCTCTGGATGCCTTTGCTGACAGCCTCGAGAAGACCGTCACCGGCGATGTCAAGCTGAAGCTCTACAAGGGCAACATGATCAACGCCGGCGTCACCTCTCCGTATACCCTGTACGATGAGCAGACCGCTTCCTTCGGTGAGGATGAGGATTACAACCAGGCGGATGCTGCCGGTTTCATCAACCTGTTCGGCCTGTCCATCAAGGAGCGCGCAAAGCTGTCCAAGAACTGGCCGGAGGTCAAGTAAGCAGCTATAACATCTTCCCTTTCGTGTGTTTTCACACTTTCACACGGAAGTTCCATCCAACCGGCATCGTTGCCGGCGGCACCGCCGCAGGAGCGTTTTCCCCTGCGGCGGCTTTGCCGTTTTTAGAGGTAAATAAAAAGAGGACAATTTTATGGCAGAACAACTCTGGAAGGGCCGTTTTTCCAAGGCCGTGGATTCCCGCGTGAACGACTTCAACTCCTCCATCCGGTTCGACCAGCGCATGATCGCGCAGGATATGCGCGGCAGCGGCGTGCACGCCGCCATGCTGGCAAAGCAGGGCATCATCTCCGAAAAGGACTGTGAGGACATCCTCAACGGTCTGGCTTCCATCGCCGATGATCTGGCAGCCGGCAGGCTGGAGATCGACCCGGGTGCCGAGGATGTGCACACCTTTGTGGAGCAGACCCTCACCGCCCGCATCGGCGATGCAGGCAAGCGGCTGCACACCGGCCGCAGCCGCAACGATCAGGTGGCGCTGGATATCCGCCTGACCCTGCGGGACTACAGCCACACCCTGCAGGCCTACATTGTGGAGCTCATCAAGGTCATCTGCAAAAAGGCCGGTGAGAACACCACCGCCGTCATGCCCGGCTACACCCATCTGCAGCGTGCCCAGCCCATCACCTTTGGCCACGCTCTGATGGCCTACGCCTCCATGCTGCTGCGGGACCTGCAGCGCTTTGAGGATGCCACCGCCCGCATGGACAGCCAGTGCCCGCTGGGCAGCGGCGCGCTGGCTGGCACCACCTACCCGCTGGACCGCCAGTTCACCGCCGAAAAACTGGGCTTTGCGGCTCCCTGTGCCAACAGTCTGGACGGCGTGTCCGACCGCGATTTCTGCATCGAGCTGGCAAACGCCATCTCCATCTGCATGATGCACCTGTCCCGGCTTTCCGAGGAGATCATCCTCTGGTGCAGCTGGGAGTTCAAGTTCATTGAGCTGGACGATGCCTTTACCACCGGCTCTTCCATCATGCCCCAGAAGAAGAACCCGGATGTTACCGAGCTGATCCGTGGCAAGACCGGCCGCGTCTACGGCGACCTGAACACCCTGCTGGTGATGATGAAGGGCATTCCCCTCGCCTACAACAAGGACATGCAGGAGGATAAGGAAGCTATCTTTGACGCAGTGGACACCCTTGAGCTGTGCCTCAAGACCGTGACCCCCATGCTGGACACCATGAAGACCCTGCCGGCCAACATGCGCCGCGCCGCCGCCAAGGGCTTTATCAACGCCACCGACTGCGCCGACTACCTCACCAAGAAGGGGATGCCCTTCCGCGATGCCTACAAGCTGACCGGCTGCATGGTGTCCGACTGCATCGCAAAGGACAGGACCCTTGAAGAGCTGACCCTCGACGAGTTCAAGGGCTACAGCGCTCTGTTCGAGAACGATATCTACGATGCCATTGATCTGGTCAAGTGCTGCGAGGGCCGCACCAGCTACGGCGGCCCCAGCGAAGCCAGCGTGAACAACCAGATCGCACTGGCAAACGCACAGCTGGATGCGTGGGAGGAAAAGAACGCATGAGCGTGAAAGTTTTTATTGATGGCTCTTCCGGCACCACTGGTCTGCGCATTGCCGACCGTCTGGCACAACGCCCGGAGATCGAGCTGCTTTCCATTTCCGCAGAGGGCCGCAAGGATGTGAACGAGCGGGCGAAGGTGATCAACTCTGCCGACCTCGCCTTCCTCTGCCTGCCGGATGCCGCTTCCAAAGAGGTCATGCCCCTGCTGCGCCCGGACGTGAAGGTGCTGGACACCTCCACCGCCTTCCGCACCGATGCCGCATGGGACTACGGCTTCCCGGAGCTGGCGGGCCAGAAGGAAAAAATCAAAAATTCCTGCCGCGTGGCAGTGCCCGGCTGCTATGCCAGCGGCTTTATCAGCATTGCCCGCCCGCTGGTGGAGCTGGGCCTTGCACCGGCAGAGTATCCCTTCAGCTGCACCGGCATCTCCGGCTACTCCGGCGGCGGCAAAAAGATGATCGCCGAGTACGAGAGCGCTGACCGCCCGGTGCACAGCAAGCTGGATGCACCCAAGAGCTACGGTCTGGGCCTTGCCCATAAGCACCTGCCGGAAATGCAGAAGATCAGCGGCCTTGCCCACACCCCCATGTTCGTGCCCGTGGTGTGCGATTACTACTGCGGCATGCAGGTGCTGGTGCCGCTGGATCTGACGCTGGCGGGCAGCACCGCCGAACAGGTGGCCGAGGGCATTGCGGTATATTACAAGGATGCTGCCACCGTCAAGGTGCACGCTCTGAACGAAGCCCTGCCGGAGAACGGCCTGTACTCCAATGCCATGGCCGGTACCGACCGCATGGAGCTGTACATGACCGTGAACGCTGCAGGCGACCAGATGATGCTGGTCTCCCTGTTCGATAATCTGGGCAAAGGCTCTTCCGGCGCGGCCGTCCAGTGCATGAACCTGATGCTGGGGCTGGAAGAGACCAAAGGGTTGGAATAAAAAAGAAAACCCTCTCAGTCACCTGACGGTGACAGCTCCCCCGAAGGGGGAGCTTTTGGCAAAAAGATAAGGTTTCCCTCTTGCTGAAAAGCTCCCCCTTTTGGGGGAGCTGGCAATGCCGCAAGGCATTGACTGAGAGGGTTCGTCCTGTGGGAAAGGAAGATCATTATGCAGTATCAAGAAGTTGCGGGCGGCATCTGCGCGCCCAAGGGTTTTGCTGCCGCCGGTGTCCATTGCGGCATCCGGGCAAACCATGCAGAAAAATACGATCTGGCACTCATCAAGGCGGACGTGCGCTGCGCCGCCGCCGGTGTGTACACCACCAACAAGGTCTGCGGCGCACCCATCAAGGTGGACCGCGCCCACCTGAAGGACGGCTACGCACAGGCGATCATCGTGAACAGCGGCAACGCCAACACCTGCGCCGCCAACGGCGTGGCTCTGGCCGAAGAATGCTGTGAGCTGGTGGGCAAGGAGCTGGGCATCGACCCGCAGGACGTTCTGCCCGCTTCCACCGGTGTCATCGGTCAGCCCATGGTCATCGACCCCTTTGCCCGGGGCATCCCTGCCGCCGCCGCAAAGCTGGCTGCGGACGAGCAGGGCAGCACCGATGCCGCCACCGCCATCATGACCACCGACACCCACAAAAAGGAATACGCCATCCAGTTCGAGCTGGGCGGCAAGACCTGCACGGTGGGTGCCATTGGCAAGGGCAGCGGCATGATCGCCCCCAACATGGCCACCATGCTGGCCTTCTACACCACCGATGCCGCCGTCTCGCCCATCCTGCTGGAAAAGGCCCTCAAGACCGTGGTGCCCGGCACCTACAACCAGATGAGCGTGGATCTGGACACTTCCACCAACGATACCTTGATCATCATGGCTTCCGGCCTTGCAGGCAACCCGGAGATCTGCGAGGAGAACGCGGACTACGAAGCCTTTGTGGCGGCGCTGACTGCCATTGCCGAGCACATGTGTGCCGAGCACGCCGGTGACGGCGAGGGTGCTACCCACCTCATCACCTGCGAAGTGACCCACGCCCCCGACCTGAAGACCGCCCGTGCCGTCAGCCGCAGCGTGGTGTGTTCCAACCTGTTCAAGGCCGCAGTGTTCGGCCGCGATGCCAACTGGGGCCGCATCCTGTGCGCCATCGGCTACACCCCCGGCGATTTCTCCATTGATAAGGTCTGCGTGTGGCTTTCCAGCAAGGCCGGTGAGGTGTATGTGTGCGAGAACGCCGCCTACCACCCCTACAGCGAGGACGAAGCCGCCAAGGTGCTGGCTGAGCACGATGTGCTGGTCAAGGTGGACATGGGCACCGGAGATGCATCCGCAAAGGCATGGGGCTGCGATCTGACCTACGATTACGTCAAGATCAACGGCGACTACCGCACCTGATAACCCTCTCAGGCGCTGCGCGCCAGCTCCCCCGAAGGGGGAGGTGGCATCGCGCAAGCGATGACGGAGAGGGCAAGGCTGCTAACGGCAAGGAGCAACAGAAAATATATGAAAAACGAAGAAATGGCGCGCCTTTTCTCTGAGGCGACACCCTACATCCAGAAGTATCACGGAAAGACCATGGTGGTAAAGTACGGCGGCAATGCCATGATCAACGAAGAACTGAAAAATGCCGTCATGAACGATCTGGTCACCCTTACCCTGCTGGGTGTGCGCGTGGTGCTGGTGCACGGCGGCGGCCCGGCCATCAACGAGATGCTGAAGAAAGTGGGCGTGGAGAGCCATTTCGCAAACGGTCTGCGCGTGACTGACGATGCCACCATGGAGATCGTGCAGCAGGTGCTGGCCGGTAAGGTGAACAAGGATCTGGTGGCAAAGCTGCGCGGCCGCGGCGTGGGCCTGTGCGGCATGGACGGCCAGATGCTGCGCTGCACCGAGCTGGACCCCCAGCTGGGCCATGTGGGCGAGATCGTGCATGTGGACGCTACCCTGATCGCAAGCCTGCTGGACGGCGGCTTCATTCCCGTGATCGCCACGGTGGGCATGGACGATCTGGGTCAGGCCTACAACGTGAACGCCGACACCGCCGCTGCACAGATCGCGATTGCGCTGAAAGCGGAGAAGCTGGTATCCATGACCGATATCGCGGGCCTGCTGCGGGATAAGGACGACGAGAGCACCCTCATCCCCGAGGTGGAGGTGTCCGAGATCGAGGGCTATAAGTCCGCCGGCATCATTGCGGGCGGCATGATCCCCAAAATCGGCGGCATGGCCGATGCCATCTATCAGGGTGTGCACGAGGCGGTCATCATCGATGGCCGCGTGCCCCACTCCATCCTGCTGGAGCTGTTCTCCAACCGCGGCTCCGGCACCCGCTTTTACCGCCGCAGCCACCGCGAATAAGCATTGCGCAGGTGCCGTGCAGGCGGTATAATAAGAAAAATGACCCTCTCAAGCCTTTGCCAGCATTTTCTGGCGCGAAAGCGCCTGAGAGGGTTTTCTGTTCACAGGAGGGTACACCTATGGATTCTGAAAAAGTCATCAAGCGGGACAACGAATACGTCCTGCACACCTATAACCGCAACCCTATTGTGCTGGAAAAAGGCCACGGCCTGCGCGCCGCAGGCCCCGAGGGCCAGCAGTATCTGGATTTTACCAGCGGCATTGGCGTGAACAGCCTTGGCTACTGTGATCTGGACTGGGCCGAAGCCGTCTCGGAGCAGGCCCACAAGCTGCAGCATACCTCTAACCTTTACTACACCGCGCCCTGCGGCAAGCTGGCCAAAAAGCTGTGCAAGCGCACCGGCATGAGCAAGGTTTTCTTCGGCAACTCCGGTGCCGAGGCCAACGAGGGTGCCATTAAGGCCGCGCGCAAGTACAGCGTGGACCACTACCGCAAGGACCGCACCACGGTCATCACGCTGGTGAACAGCTTCCACGGCCGTACCATCGCCACCCTGACCGCCACCGGTCAGGAGGTGTTCCACAACTACTTCGGCCCCTTCAACGAGGGCTTCCTGTATGCTCCGGCAGGCGATATCGAAGCGCTGGAGGAGCTGGTGGACCGCACCACCTGCGCCGTGATGCTGGAACTCATTCAGGGAGAGGGCGGCGTGATGGCGCTGGACCCGGACTACGTGCAGGCCGTGCGCAAGCTCTGCGACGAAAAAGACCTTGTGCTCATCGTGGACGAGGTGCAGACCGGCGTGGGCCGCACCGGCACCTTCCTGTGCTGCGAGCACTACAACCTCAAGCCGGACGTGGTCACGCTGGCCAAGGGTCTGGGCGGCGGCCTGCCCATCGGCGCAGTGCTGATGAACGAAAAGGTGGCCGAGGGCATGGGCCCCGGCACCCATGGCTCCACCTTCGGCGGCAACCCGGTGGTCTGCGCCGGTGCCAACGTGGTAGTGGACCGCATGGACCAGAGCTTCCTTGCCAATGTCAACGAGCGTGCCGTCCAGCTGCGCGCAGGCATCGCAAAGCTGCCCCATGTCAAGAGCATTTCCGGCATCGGCCTGATGGTGGGCATCGAGTTCTACGACCTCAAGGCCGCAGATGTGCTGGCCGCCTGCCGCGAAGCGGGCCTGCTGGTGCTGACAGCCAAGACCCGCCTGCGCCTGCTGCCGCCGCTGACCCTCAGCGAGCACGATGTGGACATGGCGCTGGAGATCCTGAGCGATGTGCTGGGCAAGATGGAGCCGACGGCTCCGAAGGAGCAGGCATGAAAAATCTGCTGAAAATGAGCGACCTCTCCCCTGCCGAGCTGACCCACATTCTGGATGTGGCCGATCAACTCAAGGCACAGCAGAAGCTGGGCGGCACGGCCCCGCTGCTGGCAGGAAAGACGGTTGCCCTGATGTTCTCCAAGGCGTCCACCCGCACCCGCACCAGCTTTGAGGTGGGTGTGTACCAGCTGGGCGGTCTGGGCAACTACATGAACACTGCCGAGCTGCAGGCCGGGCGCGGCGAGCCCCTCAAGGACACCGCCCGGGTGCTGGGCCGCTACTACGACTGCGTGGTGTGGCGCACCTACCGCCAGAGCGATCTGGAAGAGTTTGCCGAGCTGGCCGGTGTGCCGGTGATCAACGGCCTGACGGATTACGCCCATCCCTGCCAGGTTCTGGCCGACCTGATGACCATTCGGGAGCGCCGGGGCAGCCTTGCGGGCCGGAAGCTCTGCTTTGTCGGCGACGGCAGCAGCATGGCAAACAGCCTCATCGTGGGCGGACTGCTGGCTGGGATGCAGGTCACCTGCGTCTGCCCGCAGAGCTACCGCCCGGCGGCGGATGTGCTGATGTTCGCCCACAAGTACGGCAGCGCCTTCCACCTGACCGCAGACCCTGCCGAGGGTATTCAGGATGCCGACGTGGTGGCAACGGCTGTGTGGAACACCGCCAAGCCCGGCACGCCGGAAAGCGAGCAGCGCCTGCGGGATTTCGTGGGCTACCAGCTCACCGGAAAGCTGCTGGAAAGCGCAAAGCCCGACGCGATGGTGCTGCACTGCCTGCCCGCCCACCGGGGTGAGGAGATCTCCTCGGCGGTGTTCGAGCAGCACGCACCGGAGATCTTTGACGAAGCCGAGAACCGCCTGCATGTGCAGAAAGCCGTGCTGGCCATTCTTCTGGCGGGGAAATAAAACCGGAATAAAAAACAACGCGGCTCCCTTTTCATGTATGGGGGCCGCGTTGTTTTATTGATTGAATAGAAAAGTTGTTTAATGGATGTGCCAGATTATGAGTGCATAATCCGAAAAATATTTTTGACGGATATCAATATCATCGGGAACGATCCATTTTGTGCGCGGAGTACCATCGCTGCAGGTGCACAGCGATTTATTAAGGTCAATTTTTGATTTGGCATATTCTGACACTTTAATTGGAAAAACCTCATTGGAAATCTGGATATTCAGCTTTCCGCTTAAAAGCGTGAGGTTTCCCAACCGCCAAAGATACTCATTGTGAGTATCTTCCGGGATTTTCCATTTACTGTTTTCAATTGGCATTACATGTTCGATGTGAACATCGCTGTTGTTGAGATTCAATTCATCTGTTGGAGATAATTGTTTGTTGATTTTTCTCAGGATATAGCGAATAATTTCACGGTTGGAACCTGACCAGGTATTGAAAGCAGCAGTGAACTCATCGTCTGGGACAATTGATTTTCGGATTTCTTTACAGATGGCGGTAACGGAATTTAGATCACCGTAAATCCGGAGAGCGATCTCAGAAAAGAATCGTTCACCGGTGTTGGCAACCTTTCCGCAGATTGTAAAATTACGAAAAACATAGACTTCAATGGTTTCGGCGACGGTCAAGAGGTCTTTTTCAGAATAGGATTCTTTCGCCTGTTTCATTGCAAGCAAAATCGGGTAAAAAGTTTTGGCCTTGAGGATTTTGAGATTCTTTAGACAAGAGATCAATTTATCGTCTGTAAAATCAACGTTTTCCTCCGGAAATGCAATGTCATGGTAGAATTGAGAACAATTTTCAAGACTATCGAGAAAAGCTGACACATCAGCAGGGGTCTTGATGAATTTTACGATTTCCCGGTATAAGTCGTTTTTGCGAATGAATTTATGAGAAGAGTTCCAATAATGTCGGATATAATTGGTTGTATCAATTTTATCCAGGTTGTCTACAATGGAATTCCATTTTTTCTGAGTGTCATCCACATCTTTTGACTTGCTGAAAACAAAATTTTTGAGTAAATCTGCTGTTTCAAGGTCTTTTCCGCGAGCATTCAATGTTTCAAAAATGATAAAAGCTTCTTCCAGCTTGGTGGCCTCAATATACATGACTTTGAACCGCTCGAAGAAGGCCTCGAAGTATCGGTTAAGGCAATCCATTTTCTTGGAAGTATCGGAAGCGTCCTGGCAGTGCGAATCAAGATATTCATAAATAGTCTTGAATGCTTTTCGGATTCTTTCCCAGGACTTTTTCGTTTCTTTGGAATCAGACGGCTGTCTAGCAGTTATGGTTTGAATAAAGTAAGGATTATCCGCTTCACTAAGGATGAGATGAAGGCTTTTTTCCTCATCAGAGTATTCTCCTACATAATTGGACAATAGAACTTCCTTTTTTGATGCAGGATGATATTGAGTGGTAAAATATAGATTTTCGTACAAAAGCTGAAGAGAGTGCACAAAAATCATGGATGTAATTGTGCGCTGCTGCCCATCAATAATGAATTTTGTTTGGGAGTCCTCATCATTGTGAACTACGATCTGCCCGAAAAAGTGAATGGTGCTCGGATTGGCACAGGTATCCTCCAGATCATTCAGAAAATCCTGAATTTCATTTTCCTCCCAGGAATATTCCCGCTGATAATTTGGAATGGAATATTGACCATCCAAAAAGGTTTTCATGGGTTCAATTGCATAGTTTTGCAGGGCCATGATATCGGAGCCTCCCTTTTGATGTAAATGCGAATTACTTGAAAATAGTATATCACATGGAACATGTTTCGTCAGCTGGATAATTGCGAAAAAACAAAAGATTACATAGTGTTACAGAATGATGCAAGGTTTATGATAGGTGGGCTGATATCAGATACAAGCTAAAAGGATTTTGATGGGGTTGATAACTGTGCAGAAAAAGCTCTTTGTCAGATTCTTGCCGCACCGCGGTCGAGGATCTTATCGAACCGGGCAAAGAAGGTGATGGTGGTGATGGTGGCGGCCAGAATGTCGCTGACCGGCTCGGCCAGAAACACGCCGAACACTGCATCCGGCAGAACGTGCGGCAGAATGAAGATGAGGGGGATCAACAGAATGATCTTGCGCAGGCAGGCCAGCAGCAGGCTGACCTTAGCCTGCCCCAGCGCCATAAAGCTTTGCTGGCAGGCGATCTGGAAGCCCATGGCAAAAATGCCCGCCATGTAAATGCGCATGGCCCACGTGGTGTACTGGATCAGTGCGGTGTCCGAGGTGAAAATGCCCGCCACCGCGCCGGGAAACAGCATCATCAACAGCCAGAACAAGCAGGTGTAGGACCCGCACAGCGTCAGCTGAAAACGGAAGGCTTCCTTGACGCGGGCCTTCTTGCCTGCGCCGAAGTTGAAGCTCATCACCGGCTGTCCGCCCTGACAGATGCCCTGAATGGGCAGCGTGCACAGCTGGGATGCGCTGGTGATGACGGTCATGGCACCCACAGCCACATCGCCGCCGTACCGCGCCAGACTGGAGCTGAAGCTGATGGAAAGCAGGCTTTCGGTGGAGAGCATCACAAACGAGGAGATGCCCAGCGCCAGCACCGGCAGAATGATCTGCTTTTCCGGGCGCAGGTAGTCTCTGCGCAGGCGCAGGATGGTCTTTTTGCCGGTGAGAAAGCGGATGATCCATGCCGCGCCCACGGCCTGACTGAGCACCGTGGCAATGGCTGCGCCCCGCACGCCCAGCCCGAACCCGAAGATCAGGATGGGGTCGAGGATAATGTTGATCACCGCGCCGATCACGGTGGTAAGCATACTGGTCTTGGCAAAGCCCTGCGTGGTGATAAAAGGGTTCATGCCCAGCACCACCAGCACGAACACCGAGCCTGCAATGTAGATGCGGCTGTAGCTCAGGGCGTACGGCAGGGTGGCATCGCTGGCACCGAACAGCCGCAGCAGCACCGGTGCCCCGGCATAGAAGCCAATGGTCAGCACCACCGAAAAGAGCAGCAGCATGGTAAAGCTGTTGGAGATGATCTTTTCTGCCTGTTTCTTGTCGCCCTGCCCCAGAGCAATGGCGGTGCGCGGCGCGCCGCCCGCGCCCACCAGCATGGCAAAAGCGTTCAGCAGCATCAGAATGGGTGTGAACAGCCCCACGCCGGTCAGCGCTGCCGCGCCAATGCCCGCAATGTGGCCGATGTAAATGCGGTCCACGATGTTATACAACAGGTTCACGACCTGCGCTACCACGGCGGGGATCATGAGCTGCAGCATCAGCTTTTTGATGTTGCCGGTGCCCATATCTTGTTTTGCCTGTGCCATTGGAATGCTCTCCTCTGTACTTCAAATTTGAAAAATATCGTTCCTATTATACTCGGCTCCCGCCCAAAAGAACAGCCTTTTTTGCAAAGAAACCGCGCTTTCTGCCCCAAAAACGCAAAACGGCCCGGCTGCGTATGGCTTGCAGCCGTGCCGTAACGGGAGAAAAGTGTTGACGGAAAACCGCTTTTTTGCTATACTGTAAAGGCTAATATATGGAGATGTATCGAAGCGGTCGTAACGAGAACGACTCGAAATCCGAGTGGATGCTTCGCCGGGTGTCTCCATATCACACGAGGGAACGTCAATTTTGATGTCCTGACAGGCTTCAAAGCCTGTCTGAACGATGCGTTTTCTAACAATATTCTAACAGCAACTGTTCCAAGTTTCAAGGCCGATTTGCGATATACAAATCGTAAATTTGCCATGAAAATATACTTGGAGATGTATCGAAGCGGTCGTAACGAGAACGACTCGAAATCGTTTTGTCCTTAATCGGGCACGTGGGTTCGAATCCCACCATCTCCGCCAACAAAAGGCATCAGCTTAGGCTGGTGCCTTTTTTGCGGCTAGATGGTGCGGATGAGAACAGGGCGGCGGCCCGTAGGCCGCAAGCAATCAGCCCTGCGGGCTGTTGCTTAGCCCGCGGGAGAATATCCACCATCTCCGCCAACAAAAGGCATCAGCTCAGGCTGGTGCCTTTTTTGCGGCTAGATGGTGCGGATGAGAACAGGGCGGCGATTTTCGATGTGCAGCACAAATCCATCAGCCTCCCAAAAGTGCCCATCCAACAGAACCTCGCCCTGAAATGTAATCCGGCGGAGCTTCTGTGCGGCGTCGGTCACCTCAATGGTGCAAAAGCGCTGCAAGTAGCTGCAAATAGCGGCGGCGTGGGAGACGACAAGGGCGTTCTGCCCCTCCGGGAGCGAATCCAGCAGTTCGTGGATGCAGTCTGCCATCCGGGCGCTGACCTCACGGAAGGACTCGCCGTCCGGATTTTTGAAGTCCGGGTCTTCGTATTGGCGTTTCCAGAACGAAGCGTCCTGCCCGGTCGTATCGCCGGTGCGGCGCTCGGCAAGGCGGGTGTCCTGCCGGACGGGAAGCCCCAGCAGCTGTGCGGTCTGGAGCGCACGCAGCGAAGGGGACGACCAGACGAGCGAGACCGTGCGGAAAGCGTCATTTTGAAAGACTGCGGCGGCCCGCTGAAGACCTTCGGCAGAAAGGCCGGGGTCGGGGCTGGAACCGCCGCGCTCCGGGATGGAATGGCGCAGGAGAAGAAGGGTTGTCATGAAAGCCTCCGATTAAAAAAGTAGCTTCAGTATAGCAGATTCGGGAAAGCAGATGCAAGAAAACGAGCCGAAAGAACGACGGGGCCGATTCACTCCCCCTCAAAACGCAACCAAATTGCAAAAATGTTACAATTTTCTCATAAAAAAGAAGACTGGATTTCTCCAGACTTCCAATAGTATGTATCAATGGTTGTAATTCAGGATCTTCTCGAGCGTATCCGCAAACCTGGCATCCTGCTCCTTCGTCCGTTTTGGGCTCCCCTTGGGGTGCTTTCCGGCACGAAGGAGTTTTTTGTTTTCATAACGCCGCAGCATAAGAGCGTCTATATTGTCGGCGGTGTATTCCAGACCATTTTGATTCAGTACCCGGGCGCATTTGGCAAGGCACATACTCGCCAGCCCGTAGTCCTGCGTCACGACCACATCCCCCGGTTTTACCCGGTTGACAAGTGCAAAGTCCACGCTGTCAGCCCCTTTATCGAACACCAGCGTCTGCGCACCTTCCCGCTCGATTTGGTGAGAGGCGTCGCACAGGATGATGACTGGAACGCTGAATTGCTTTGCGATCTGCAACGTCAGATCCACCACAGGGCAGCCATCGGCATCAATCAAAATATTCATCGGCTTTCCTCCATCGCCCAGCGAAATGCTTTCGCCATGCGCAGGTCAGCGTCTTTGAAATGCCCGCCGCTATTCCATTCAAGCGTGCAGTCTGCACCGTGCGCTATAAGCTGACTGTGCAGAGTGCGGATGTTATCACCTACCGCAGCCATGACAGCGTTTTTCGTGTGCTCTTCCTTGTCGCCCAGGCTCAGATAAACATGCTGTGCCTGCATCGGGTGCCGCTGTTCAAACTCCATCCAGCCCGGAAACCACACCGAGGGAGACGCAGCAGCGATGCCGCAGAATAGATTTGCCTGCGTAGATGCCCACAGCGCAAACAACCCGGCCAGCGAGTAGCCGCCCAGAATGATTTTGACGTTTTTCGGGAGAGGATACCGCTGCTCCAGTGTGGGGATGACCTGCTCCGTCAGAAAGCGTAGGGTGTCCCCAGCTTTGCCGCCGAAACCCTGCTTTCCCCACACAGCAGGGGCTTCCCAGGGAGAAAGCGCATCGTTCCAGTTCTCTACCGGAATAGCGGCAAACAAAAATTGATGTGCGCTCTGTGCAATAGCAGCCACTTCGTCATCCATGCTTTGCAGCTCGTGTTCGCCGGTCATTTGGAGCAGCAGGTATTCTGCATGGGCTTCACCGTAAATGCGGCAAGGTCTATTCCCGATTTGCATTGTCTGTGCAGTCACTGCGGCATCCTCCCAAAAAATTTCGTTAAGCCCAGTATAGCAACCGAAAAATCATTTTGCAATTCAAAAGGCGTTCATCGTTGGTTTATTGCAGTTTCAGCTTACAACAAAAAATGAGATAGGCAACCCCTTTCGGGGAAGTCTATCTCATTTTTTATTTGGAGCCATTTTGCAACAGCCCCTTTTTCATTGCATATTTTACTTTCCCGCCAGCAATACCGCCAGCACAGCTTTCTGGACGTGCAGTCGATTTTCTGCCTCGGTGAAGATCTCGTCGGCGTGTACCTCAAAGACGGCGGTAGAGATCTCCTCGCCGCGGTGAGCGGGCAGGCAGTGGAGCACCATGCAGTCCGGCTTTGCGGCTTTCAGGAGGCTGCCGGTGAGCTGGAAGCCTGCAAAGTCCCGCAGGCGGCTCTCGCTCTCGGAGGTGCCGGGGGCGGCGGTATTCCAGACAGCCGTCACCACCACATCGGCATCCCTGACGCCTTCGGCGGGGTCTTCCAGCAGGCGGAACGCACTGCCGTACTTATGGGCGAACATCAGCACATCTGCCGCCGGGCGGTAACCGTGGGGGCAGACGCAGTCTACCTTCATGCCGGAGAGCAGGCCGCCCACGATGAGGCTGTTGGCCATATTGCTGCCGTCGCCGACGAAGCAGAGCTTCTGGCCCGCCAGCGCGCCCCGGCGCTCCCGGATGGTCATGAGGTCGGCCAGCACCTGACAGGGGTGAGCATAGTCCGTCAGACCGTTGATGACGGGGATGCCCGCAAACTCAGCGAACTCTTCCAAATCGCTCTGGCGGTAGGTGCGCCAGACAACGCAGTTATAATAGCGGCCCAGCACCCGGGCGGTATCCTTGAGCGGCTCGCCGCGGCCGGACTGCAGCTCGGTGGCGGCATTCATGTAGTTGCCGAGGCCGCCCAGCTGGTAGACGCCCACCTCGAAGCTGGTGCGGGTACGGGTGGAGTTTTTCGAGAACATCAGCGCGACGCTCTTGCCCTTGAGCAGAGGTTCGGTGCCTCCGGCCTTCTGCTGAGCTTTCAGCTCATCGGCCACATCAAGGATGTGGGCCACCTCGTCAGGGGTGAGGTCGCTCATTTTCAGCAGATGCTTCATGCCTGCTCCTCCGTTTTGCTGGGGTCCATCTCCGCGAGGACGCTGCCCAGAATATCCAGCGCCATCTCCACATCGTGGGCGGTCAGGGTCAGCGGCGGCAGCAGGCGGAGGCGGGTCTTTGCGGTAAGCACCAGCAGGCCCTTTTCGCGGCAGGCGGCCAGCACATCAGCGGCCTTGATGCCCTCGAGAAACTCGATGCCGACCATCAGGCCGATGCCCGAAAGGCTCTTGACGCGGGGCAGCTTTTCCAGACCGGCGCGCAGCTGGACAGCCCGCTCGTTGACGTTGGCGAGGAAGCTGGCGTCCATCCGGTCCACGACGACATTCGCACCGGCGCAGACCACCGGGTTTCCGCCGAACGTGGAGCCATGGCTGCTGGGTCCCATACCGGCAGCGACTTTCTCATTCATCAGGACAGCGCCAATCGGCAGACCGCCGCCCAGACCCTTGGCCAGCGTGACGACGTCGGGCTGGAGGTTGTAGTGCTCGCAGCACAGGAAGGTGCCGGTGCGGCCCACGCCGGTCTGCACCTCGTCCACGATGAGGACGAGGTCTTTTTCGTCGCAGAGGGCGCGGACAGCCTGCACATACTCGGGGTCCAGCGCCACAACACCGCCCTCGCCCTGTACCAGTTCCAGCATGACCGCGCAGGTGTGGCGGTCCACCATCTCGGTCAGGGCGTCGATGTCGCCGGCCTTGACGTACTGGAAGCCCTCGTTGAAGGGGCCGAAGTAGTTGTGGAACACACCCTGTCCGGTGGCGGTCAGGGTAGCAATGGTACGGCCATGGAAGCTGTTGACCAGCGTGATGACGTTGTAGCGGTCGGCACCGTATTTGTCGAAGCTGTACTTGCGGGCGGCCTTGATGGCACCCTCATTGGCCTCTGCGCCCGAGTTGCCGAAGAACACCTTGCTCATGCCGGTGCGCTTGCAGAGCTTTTTGGCCAGCTTGCCGCAGGGGGCGGTATAGTAGAGATTGGAGGTGTGCTGCAGCTTGTGTGCCTGCCCGGAGACGGCCTCGGCCCAGGTCATATCGCAGTAGCCCAGGCTGTTGACGCCGATGCCGCTGGTGAAGTCGAGATACTTCTGCCCCTCGGGGCCTTCGGCATAGAGGCCGTGGCCCTTCTCGAGGACGATGGGGTTGCGTGCGTAGGTATGCAGGACATACTCGTTGTCCCGCTTGATGACTTTTTCGGAATCCATAATATCTACCTCCTGACGGTGGAGCCACATACTTTCCCTCTTTGCCAAAGGCTCCCCTACAAGGGGAGCTGGCGCGAAGAACCTGAGAGGTTGTACGAAGGAGAGCCTAGCCGTGAATCGCAGCGAGGCTAAACCTCTCCGTCACGGCTGGCGGCGGTCATCGCTGTTGCCTATCGAGGGGAGGCCTTGGCATATCGGAAAGTTTTCTTATCAACTATTATAGGGTACTCCGGCGCATCGCGCAACCCTTATTCGTGATGGCTGCGGCGATAGAAGCGGGTACCGGAGCCACGGTCGGAGAACAGCTCCAGCAGGATGGAGTGCGGCACGCGGCCATCAATGATGACAGCCTCGTGGACGCCCTGATAGATCGCATCGGCCATGCCGCCGATCTTGGGGATCATGCCGCCCGCGATAATGCCGGCGGACTTGTAGCCCTCGATCTCGGAGACCTCCACCTCAGGGATGAGGGTGGATTCATCTTCCTTATCCCGCAGCAGGCCCGCAATATCGGTCATGGAGACGAGCTTTTCGGCTTTGAGCGCGATCGCGATCTGTGCGGCGGCGGTGTCAGCGTTGACGTTATACGCCTGGCCCAGGTCGTCCATGCCCACCGTTGCAATAACAGGGATATAGCCGCTGTCCAGCAGGCTGGAGATCAGCGTCGGGTCAACGTGGACGATCTCTCCCACATGGCCCAGCTGAGGGTCAAGCTCGGTGCAGCGGAGCATCTGGCCGTCCATGCCGCAGAGGCCGACGCCGCGGCCCCGCAGCTTTGCCACGAGGTCTTTGTTCACCTTACCGGCCAGCACCTGCTGGACGATCTCCATGGTGGCGTCGTCGGTGACGCGCAGGCCGCCCGCAAAGTGGCTCTCGACGCCCACTTTTTTGAGCATCTCATTGATGGCAGGGCCGCCGCCGTGTACCAGGACCACCCGCACGCCCAGCAGGGTCAGGGTGACAAGGTCGTTCATGACCGCGTTTTTCAGCGTCTCGTTGATCATGGCGTTGCCGCCGTATTTGATGACCATGGTCTTGCCGTGGTACTTCTGGATATAAGGGGTCGCCTCCGAGAAAAGGAGGGCCATTTCTTCGTTTTTCATTGCAGTTCTCCTTCTCAGGTGCGGTAGTCGCCGTTGATCTTCACATAGTCATAGGTCAAATCGCAGCCCCATGCCTTGGCGCTGGCGTCACCGGTACCCATATCCACCTTGACCAGAATATCGTGCTCAGCCAGCACCTTTGCGGCCTCGTCCTCGCTGTAGGGGTGGTAGGCGGCGTTCTCGCAGACGTAGACCTCACCGGCGGCGCTGGACAGCCAGACGCAGACCTTATCGATGGAGAAGTCACCGGGGGTGTAGCCGATGGCGCAGAGAATGCGGCCCCAGTTGGCGTCCCGGCCAAAGACAGCGGCTTTGAAGAGGTTGGAGCAGACCACGCTGCGGCTGACGGCGCGGGCCGTCTTGAGGTCGGGGGCGTGGGTGACTTCGCAGGTGATGAGGTGGGTCGCGCCCTCGCCGTCACCGGCGTGCTCAGCGCACATATGCTCGGCGATGGCGGTCAGTGCGGCCACAAAGGCGTCGTAGTCGGCGTTCTCCTCGGTGATCTCCGGGTTGCCCGCGAGGCCGGAGGCCATGATGATCAGGGTATCGTTGGTGGAAGTGTCCAGATCGACGCTCATCTGGTTGTAGGTCCCGGGGACGACGGTCTTGAGGGCCTTTTCCAGCAGGGCGGGGGAGACGGCGGCGTCGGTGGTGTAGAATGCCAGCATGGTGGCCATGTTGGGGGCGATCATGCCGCTGCCCTTGCCGATAGCGCCCACCGTGCAGGTCTTGCCGCCCAGCTCAAACTGGATGGCATATTCCTTCTTGTGAGTATCGGTGGTCATGATGGCCGTCGCCGCGTCGGCGCTGCCCTGTGCGTCAGCCGCCAGCTTGGCGGCGGCAGCAGGGATGCCACGGGCAAAGGGGTCGATGACCATCGGCTGGCCGATAACGCCGGTAGAAGAGGGCAGGACATCCTTTGCGTCGATGTTCAGCGCCTTGCCCACCAGCTCACAGCATTCCTCCGCCAGTGCCACGCCGTTGGCGGCGCAGGTGTTGGCGTTGCCGCTGTTGACCACGATGGCCTGTGCATAGCCGTCCGTCAGGTGGGCACGGTCTACCTTGATGGGTGCGCCGCAGACCTTGTTGGTGGTGTAGACGCCGGCGGCGGCGCAGCGGACGTCGGCCTTGATGAGCGCCAGATCGTACTTTTCACTGTGATTTGCCCGGATGCCGCAATGGACACCGGCTGCTGCAAAACCCTTGGGCGCGCAGATGCCGCCCGCAACTTCTTGATACTGCATCTGAAAATCCCCCTATAGCACTACTATAGCATCCTTGCCCTCTCAGGCGCTTACGCGCCAGCTCCCCCAAAGGGGGAGCCAAAAGCCTCTCCCTTTGGGAGAGGTGGCACGGCGAAAGCCGTGACGGAGAGGGCAAGCCCGTTTTTACTCTAATCCTTCCGTCTCGTTCATTCCCAGCATCAGATTCATGCACTGGATGGCTGCGCCGGAAGAGCCTTTGCCCAGATTATCGAACAGGGACACCAGCATCATCTGGTCGCCCGCCGCGTTGACGGTCATGTACAGCTCCATCCTGTCGCTGCCGGACAGGGCGTTGGAGTACAGACCATTCTCGGGAAGCGGCTCGTTGAGGGCGTGGACGGAAACAGTCGCGCCCTCCTTGTAATAGTCCGCAATGCCTGCGGCCACCGCCTCGGCGCTGGTGCCAGCCAGCTTGAGGTCCAGCGGAACGAGGACCTGCATTCCGCTGTAATAATCGCACACCACCGGCACAAAGGCAGGGGTGTGGGCGAGGCCGCTGATCTTCTGCATCTCAGGCAGATGCTTATGAGCGAGGCCCAGGCCGTAGCTCTTGGGCGCATCCAGCTTGCTGTGAGCCGGACGGTCGGCGCTCTCGTACTCGGCGATCATCTTCTTGCCGCCGCCGGAGTAGCCCGAAATGCCGGTGCAGCTGAACGGATAGTCCGCCGGGGCCAGCCCCAGCTCCACCAGAGGCCGCGCGATGCTGATAAAGCCGCTGGCATAGCAGCCGGGGACCGCCACACGATACGAATTTTTGATCTTCTCTTTCTGGCCCTTCAGCTCCGGGAAGCCGTAACCCCAGGCCGCGTCGGTGCGGAAGGCCGTGGAGGTATCCAGCACCTTGACGTCCGGGCGGAGCAGAGGCATGACCTCTTTGGAGGCCGCATCGGGCAGGCAGAGGAAGGCAAGGTCGGCGGAATTGATGACCTTCGCCCGCTCGTTCACATCCTTGCGGCCCTCAGCCGAGATGCTCAGCAGCTCGATGTCAGGCCGGGCGGCCAGACGGTCGGCAATGCGCAGACCGGTGGTGCCGGAAGAACCGTCGATAAAGACTTTTACGCTCATGCGTTTGCCGCCTCCCATGCGCCGAGCTGGGCGCTTGCCAGCTCGATCTGCTTCTTGACGCTGGCCTCGCTGGGACCGCCGTAGCTGGTGCGGCCCTCGCAGCACTTGATGAGGTCGATGGCGTCGTAGATGTCGTTTTCGAACAGAGCGCTGTAGCCCTTGAACTCATCGAGGGTCAGCTCTTCGAGGGTCTTATCCTTGCTGATGCAGTCGGAGACCATGCAGCCGGTGAGCTTGTAGGCGTCGCGGAAGGGCATCCCCTTTTTGGTCAGATAGTCGGCGCAGTCGGTGGCGTTGATGAAGCCCTTGGCAGCGGCCCGGCGCATATTGGCGGGCAGGGTCTTCATGGTATCCAGCATGGGAGTGACCGTTTTCAGGCAGAGTTCCAGCGTATCGACGGCGTCGAAGATGGCCTCTTTGTCCTCCTGCATATCCTTGTTGTAAGCGAGAGGGATGCCCTTCATCATGACCAGCAGGGTGTTCAGATCGCCGTAGACGCGGCCCGTCTTGCCGCGGATGAGCTCGGTGACGTCGGGGTTCTTCTTCTGGGGCATGATGGACGAGCCGGTGGTGAAGGCGTCATCCAGCTCGATGAACTTGAACTCCCAGCTGCACCAGAGGATGATCTCTTCGGACAGGCGGGACAGATGCATCATGCAGATGGAGATGGCGTTTGCCAGCTCGATGCAGAAGTCACGGTCGGACACGCCGTCAAGGCTGTTGGGGCAGGGTGCCGCAAAGCCCAGCTTCTCGGCGGTGAACTGACGGTCCAGCGGGTAGGTCGTACCGGCCAGAGCGCCGGAGCCCAGCGGACACTGGGCGTCCATCCGGGCGGTGGCGTCCTCGAAGCGCTGCAGATCGCGCAGCAGCATCCATGCATAGGCCATCAGGGCGTGGCCGAAGGTGATGGGCTGGGCGCGCTGCAGGTGGGTGTAGCCGGGCATGACGGCGGTGGTGTTCTCGGCGGCCTTCCTGCAGATGACCTTGACCAGCTCCACGATGTAAGCCTGCAGGGTGTGGCTGTAGTCCCGCAGAGTCAGGCGGATGTCCAGCGCCACCTGGTCGTTCCGGCTGCGGCCAGTGTGCAGGCGCTTGCCGGCGTCGCCGATGCGGGCGGTAAGGGTCTGCTCCACGAAGGTATGGACGTCCTCGGCGTTGGGGTCGATGGTGAGAGCGCCGGAGGCCAGGTCATCCGCGATGGAGGCCAGACCGCTCAGAATATCTTCGCAGTCCTTCTCGGAGATGATGCCCTGCTTTGCCAGCATGGCGGCGTGGACGCCGCTGCCGCGCATATCCTGCGCGATCATCCGCTGGTCGAAGCGGATGGAAGAGTTGAAGTCGTTGACGCGGGAATCGACCGCCTTGGAGAAACGGCCCTTCCAAAGTTGTTCTGCCATTGTAATATCCCTTTTATCTGAAGCAATGTCTGAAATTCGAGTGCAAGGCCCAGCATTTTATGCATCGTCGAGCCTTTTTGTCCAGCTCAGACCTCACCGGTACGCCAGTGGCTCCCACTCTGGGGGAGCTGGCGAGCGAAGCGAGACTGAGAGGGCTAGAAACGGCAAAGCCGCCGCAGGGGAAAAAGCTCCCGCGGCGGTGCCGCCAGCAATGATGCCGGTAATTTGAGCCTTCAGCGTGAAAGTGTAAAAAACACGCCAAAGGGGATGGTAAGCAGGTTATTCCTTGACCTCGGGCCAGTTCTTGGACAGCTTTGCGCGCTCCTTGATGGACAGGCCGAACAGGTTGA
>ERZ835051.1396-NODE-1396-length-25058-cov-5.391673_pt1 | contig 25058 bp, 16 predicted proteins | sample MGYA00519575_ERZ835051 | MGnify/ENA primary metagenome ERZ835051 (study PRJEB31850, sample SAMEA3708769) | human gut metagenome | biome: human gut; feature: human-associated habitat; material: faeces | place: China | collected 2014 ... | reverse complement strand
AGAGATCCGCCCGGATGTCCTGCTTTTGCAGAATGTAATGCAGTAACGATGTCTTTACGGACTTCGTTTGCAATTTTCTGAAGTTCTAATTTTTCCATTGTGGTAAATTCTCCTTATTCGCCGAATACTGCTTTATAATCTTTCTGGAATTTCTCAATACCTGCATCTGTCAGAGGATGTTTTGTCATCTGTACGATTACATTGTACGGAACAGTTGCAATGTCAGCACCTGCAAGTGCACAGTCTGTTACATGAATCGGATTTCTTACGCTGGCTGCAATGATCTGCGTATCAATAAAGCTGTGGCGTGCCGGTTTTTCAAAGAAGTAGAAACTGTCAAAATTCCCGTCTTCCCGGTATACTACTGAAAGAGCTGTCGTTGCCGCACAGGTAGCCGCGATCGTCGGAAAGGTAAAAACCGGAAGTCCGGCTTTCTCCGCAGTTCCCTTTGCAGTATCCAGTGCCTTTCCTCCACCCATTCCAAAGATCATGTCTGCCTCAGATGCTTTTGCCTCTTCTGCCAACTCATCCATCCTTGCATAAGTACATTCTTCTCCAATTCTTCCGCTTCGCCCTCAATGATGGGCGCATCGTTGCCCACATTCAGCAGGGCATCCAGTTCGGCAAGGCGGGCACTTTTATCGCTCAGTTCCTGCTCCTGCAAGAACGGTTGCTTCAGTTCTTCCTCTGCATTGGTAAGCTGTTTTGTAAGCTGTTCCAGACTGCCATGCAATCGGCTCAAGTCCTGCGGCAGAGCGGAAACTACATTTTGGAAGCGAATCATATTGCCAGCAGCGTCATTTCCGAGTTCTGTCGTGTGCGTTGCCTCACCAACAAGGTGGGCATGGAATACCTTTTCCAGCGGTTTATATTCGACTGTGATCTCAAAGCCAGCATAATGACCTACCGGCACAGGTTTCGTTGCCCGCACTGCTGCACCGACAAGCCCCAGCAGCGCCTTACCTGCATCCTCGCGCTTATCGTAGGTTTTCCCGTCCAATTCAATAGAAAAGATGAGCTTCTTATCGACATCGTAAGACTGGTGCGCTTTTGCGGTCTGAATATCCTGCTCAAACGCACGGATTCGATGCTCGGTTCCTTTGATTTGGCGCGGGAAAGCCACGGCTACCGCATCTTCCAATCGGTAATGCTGGCTGGTGTAGGCAGCTTTCAGGGTCCGCAGCCGCGCCACTTGAATGTCCAAGTCCATCTTTTCCTTGATCATGGGGTTACCCGCTGCCAAAGCCTTGACTTCGGCATAGGTGAGCGCAGCTTCGTCAAGATCCTCGCAACTGCGGGCTGGGGATTTTGACGTCATAATTTGCGAAATAAACTTCTGTTTATTCTCGACAAGCTGCCAGCTATACGAATCAAAAGTTGACTCTGTAACGTAAATAAATATGGAAACTTCCTTGTTCAGGTTGCCTTGGCGGACCATGCGTCCGTTGCGCTGGGCAATATCAGCAGGTCGCCATGGGCAGTCCAGATGGTGCAACGCAATAAGCCGTGTCTGTACGTTGGTACCAGCGCCCATCTTCTGGGTGCTGCCCATCAGGACGCGCACAGTGCCATTTCTGACTTTTCCAAATAGTTCAGCTTTTTTTGTTTCGGTATCCGCATCATGGATGAACTGCACTTCCTCTTTGGGGATGCCCTTGGCAACCAGCTTATCGCGCACATCGTTGTATACGTCAAAGCCGTCCTCCTTGGGGGTGCTGAGGTCGCAGAAAATCATCTGAGTGGAGCGCTGCTCCTTGGTCTTTTCCCATATCTCATATACCTTATCCACACAGGCGTTGGCCTTGCTGCCGGGGTCATCCGGCAATAAAGGGTTCATGAGCCGCTGGTCCAGTGCAAGTTTTCTGCCGTCATTGGTGATGCGCAGCATATTATCTTCCGTGGGTTGCACTTTTCCGCTTCGAACCTTTTCGGCGCGGTCTGCCAAGCCTTTGACCATTCTTTTCTGGACTTCACTTGGCTGTAACACCACATTGGTGGGCTTGCCGCCCACCAGTTCCGGCACCGGCAAATGCAGCATATCGGCGGTCTGAATGTCCGCAGACATCTTAAAAAGGCTCATGAGTTCCGGCAGATTATAAAATCGCGCGAATCTGGTTTTTGTGCGGTATCCTGTACCAGTTGGGTTAAGCTCAATCGCTGTAATGCTTTCCCCAAAGGTCGATGCCCACGAATCGAAGTTGAGCAAGCCCTCTTTTTCCAACAAGCCCCTTTGCAGATAGCGCATCATGACGTACATTTCCGTCATGGAGTTAGATATGGGTGTACCGGTCGCAAACACGATACCATGCCCACTGGTCACCTCATCAAGATACATACACTTCATCAGCATATCACTGCTTTTCTGGCTTTCTGTCTGGGAAATGCCCGCAACATTGCGCATTTTGGTGGCAATCATGGCGTTTTTGAAATAATGTGCCTCATCCACCATCAGGCTGTCCACGCCCAGATCCTCAAATGTGACGACGTCATCCTTGCGCTGCTGGTCGTTGAGCTTGTCCAGCTTTTTCTTGAGCTGCTTCCGTGTCCTCTCCATCTGTTTGATGGTGAAATTCTCAGCGCGAGAGCTTTTCAAAAGTGCGATTTGGTCAATGACGTCATCAATCTGCCTTTGCAGGTACATATGCTGGCGTTCTGCCGAAAGCGGGATTTTCTCGAACTGACTGTGCCCGATAACGATGATGTCATAGTTGCCGGTCGCAATGCGGGCGCAGAATTTCTTGCGGTTTTCCTTTTTGAAATCGGTTTTCTTTGCTACCAGAATTTCCGCGTTCGGATAGAGCAGGAGCGCTTCGGATGCCATCTGCTCGGTCAGATGGTTGGGAACCACGATCAGCGTTTTATTGCAAAGCCCCAGTCGCTTTTTCTCCATGGCACTGGCCACCATTTCATACGTCTTGCCGGCCCCCACTTCGTGCGCCAACAGGACATTATTGCCGTACAGCACATGGGCAATGGCGTTCAACTGGTGCGGGCGAAGGGTGATTTCCGGGTTCATGCCCGGAAATTTCAGGTGACTGCCATCGTACTCGCGGGGACGCAGCGCGTTAAATTTTTCATTGTAGATGGCGACCAATCGCTGGCGGCGTTCCGGCTCCTTGAAAATCCAGTCTTGGAACTGCTCACAAATCTGGCGCTGCTTTTCCTGTGCAGCCTGCGTTGCCTCCTTGTTCAGCACCCAAGAAATACTTCCGTCAGCCGCCGTAACTTTATCCCGAATTTGGGTAGAACGCAGGTTCAGGGCGTTCTCCGCAATCAGGTAGGCGTTGGCGCGGTTCGTACCGTAGGTCACCGTTGCTTTGATATTGCCGTCACCAAATTTCTTGTTGGTAATGGTCCAGCTGCCGGTATACGCAGCGAATTCCACTTTGACCATCCGCCGCGTGTAGTAGGGGGCATCCAGAAGTTTCTCCAAAAACTGCTGTACATACTCTGCGGGAATCCAAGTAGCGCCAAGGCGGACGCTGATTTCACTGGCTTCCAAGTCCTTGGGCTGTACTTTTTCAAGTGCTGCCACATTGACTTGAAACTGAGGATCATTCGTTGCCACCGCTTTTGCTGCCTGCAACTTCTCGCGGACGTTGCCGGACAGGTATTCATCCGCAGGCAGGTAGATAGGGTTGCCATCGGTATCGACCTTTACGGGGTCACGGAAGATAATGCCTGTAAGATCATTGATGATGGCTTCTGTGGTTTTCCCGGTCAGCTTGGACATATACCCCAAGTCAACGTGTCCCTGCTCGGAGAGACTGAGCGCCAGCGATTCCTCTGCGGTATCTACATGGTCTACTGCTTGTGCAGGGCGGATCGTCCGTTTGGTGAACATATCCGTCTTGCCTTTGAGGTTTCCCTCATCGTCCAAATCTTCCAAGGAGCAGAGCAGGAAGTAGCCGGAATCCTCGCGGAACGCGGATGCCGTGCCACGGCTGTTGATAAGCCCATATTTCTTGCGGTAGGCATCGTATTGGTCGTTCAGACGGGCTTGCAGCTTTTGAATATACTCATCCGAAAAGTTTTCCAGCTGGGCATTGATCAGCTCACGGCAGGTATCCCCCAGGGGCACCAATGCGCGGATGCGGGCTAACGCGGTCTCTCCGCCCTTTACCACACGCATCTTGGAATTTTCGCGGTAGTAAATGACGTCATCCTTTACTGTATAACTGAAATTGCGCACATTGGGGTCCGCATCAATGGTGCCGCTTTCTTCTTCGGCATATTCCTGTTCGTCCACCAATGTGTACTCGGCGTGTAGGGTAGAAAGCGCTGCATCCAGCTGCTCCGCCAACGGGCTTTGCTCATTCGGCACACAGGTAGAGCGCATTCCGTAGGGACCACTGACCATCTGCATATCGCCGCAGACCATTTCCGGGTGGTCGATGAAATACTGGTTCAGCGGGATTCCGTTTTCTGTTTCTCTAACGTGTATCCAGGGTACGTCCTGCTCTAAGACTCTGCCGCGCTTTTGCAGAAACAGAATGTCGGAGGTCACTTCCGTACCAGCATTGCTCTTAAACGTGGTATTGGGCAGGCGTACTGCGCCGATCAGGTCACACCGCGCTGCGATATATTGGCGCACGTCCTCGGATTTCTTATCCATCGTGCCGGAGGTGGTGATGAACGCCATAATGCCACCGACACGCAGTTTATCTACCGTCTTGGCTAGAAAGTAGTCGTGAATTTGGAAGTGCAGCTTATCATACCGGCGGTCGCTGACCTGATATTGTCCAAACGGCACATTGCCGATGGCAAGGTCAAAGAAGTTGTCCGGCAGGTCGGCTTTTTCATACCCAGTAATTTGGATTTTTGCTTTCTGGTAAAGCTGCTGTGCGATACGACCGGACAGGTTGTCCAGCTCTACGCCGTACAGCTTGGCATTGTGGGTATCGAACTTGCTGTGCCGGTGCCCGAAGAACGCGCCGACACCCATGCTGGGTTCCAGCACATTGCCGCCCACGCAGCCGATATGCTCCAAGGCACGGTACATAGCGTGAATCACAGCAGGCGGCGTGTAAAAGGCAGTCAGGGTGGATTCCCGCGCAGTGGCGTATTCGTCCTCGGTCAGTAGGGTTTTCAGCTGCTCGTACTCGGTATGCCAGTTATCCTTGCCGGGGTCAAAGGCATCTGCCAAACCACCCCAGCCAAGATAGCCAGCCAGAATGTCCTGTTCCTGCTCACTTGCAGGGGCACCACCGGATGCCATGCGCTGCTCGATTTCTTTCAGCGTGCGGATGGCCTGCACATTGGCAGCGAACTTTGCTTTTGCGCCTTCCGGGATGGCAGGTTCATACGGTGCAAGGTAGTTCGTGCGGTCATACTCGGCAGGTTCCTCATGCGCGGCAAGGCGGTCTACATCCTGCATGACCTGCGATACAAAGGTGGATTTTTCCGGTTCGTCTGCGCTGATTTCGGGTTCCTGTTCCTCGATTTCGTTGATGTCCACTTCCATCAGGCTGTCAAAATCGAGATTGGCAAGTGCCATCCGGTTCATATCTTCCAGCGAAGCATATGTATCCTGTGCATAGAGGGTATCATCCACGAACTTGCTGATTGTGCAATGCTCCAGATCCGCATTGACCTGAATCGTATGCTGCTCGTCCTCGGTGGTGGTATAGCCCAGACCAATTTGGGTAAGGTCGGAGAAATCCGGCTCGGTGATTTCAAACTCGTCCTTGAGGTAGTCCTCGATATAGGAGAGGGCCTGCTCACGCTGCTCCTGCACCAGAGATTCACGCTGCTGTTCGGATAGCACCATGCCGCCGTTACGGGGATTGGTGTCCAGCAGCTGTTGGAACTGTTCTCGGCTGACGGCGCGGCCTACCAGCGGGAAATCTTCATTGCGCAGGTGGACATCGAATTGTCCGATGCTCTCTACTGTAAACCGCTGGTCATTTTCAAGGTAAACGGTGCTACCCACTTCGCAGACAGGTTTCTTGTCAGGGATGGGTGGCGGCAGGGGCTTCGACTCTGCCTGCCTGCTTATCCATGCAGGCATCTTCTCGCGTTCTGCATCCGTCAGGTAGCGGTCCATTCGGACAAGATATTCCAACCGCTTGCCGACCTCTTTCCATTTGAGTTTCTTCTCATACCGCAGGCCATCCTTGAAATCGTAAAGGATGCTGAATCCTTTACTGTCAAAGTTCACGAAGCCGCTTCCACCGTCAGCAAACGTCCAAGAAAAACCGCCGATGCCGTACTCTTTTTTTAGGAAAGCAACAGTTTCCTTTTCCGTTTTCTCCTGCTGGAAATGGTTGTAAATGCGGTACTTGCCGCCCTCAAAGACACTGCCTCTTGTAATGATGACGTTCACATCATCTTCCGTTATGTGACTGCCATCGTCCGGCTGGGGTTCTTTGTAGTGGTAAGTGGGCAGGGCTGCTTTGATTTTTTCGTCCTGTTCTTCCTCGGAATAGATGTCGTCCACTTCCAACGTGCCCACTTCATCACCGCGAGAAGCATTTTCCGGCAGGTCAAAGGACAGCTGCTCGTCCTGACTGACAGCTTTTTTCGGGTCAATGGCCGCGATGAGTTCGTGGTTATCGACCAGTGTGGAGATAGCAGCAGTAACGCTGTGCCACGACAAATGCGATTCCGCGCTGCGGGTCAGGTAGGACCCCTGCCAGACAAGCAGACCATTGCTTTCTTTATAGAATCCAACGCGGGTATCATCTTCCAGCAGAAGCTCCGTAAACACGACCTTGTAGCTCTCGCGGATATACCGAAGTCGATTGATCAGCAGCGGTGTTTTACTGAAAAAGGAAAGGATGTCCGCATTGGAAGCGCGCGAGGTCGTGTCCGCTTTCAGCAGGGACGGCAGCAGCTCTGCCGGAAATTCAGGCAAAGAAAAAGCGGAGGGCGATGGTTCGCTCTCCGCAGCTGCGGGTTCTTCGGTTATACTTCGTACAGCATCGGAAGGATCATTTCTTCTGCCTGTTGCTTCAGGCTGTTGCACATCTGTGCCCAGCCCAGCGGGTTCGTCTTGCGGTCGGGCATCTGCGCTTTCTGCATCAGGTCGTGCAGCGTCTTGTCCACCATCTGCTGTGCGTCCAGCCCCATCTTGCGGCAGCTCGGCAGCAGCGTTCCCTCCAGCATCATCTGGTCGCACAGGTTCGGCTCGTTCTGTTCCAAGTAGTCCAGCCGCATTCTGCCGTACCGGTTCAGGTTGGTTTTCTTGGCTTTCGGCAAGCTCAGGTTCGGGATCTGGTATCCGATTACGTTCGTGTACATCATCTGTGACAGCCTCCTCTCGACTGGTCATCTGTGTGGGTGATGGAGTATCTGTATTATGCACTGGTTCAGCCTGAATTGCAACACTGTCGCGGGCAAGCTGCATAACCTCGTGCCCCAGTTCATCCAGCAAAGGTTCTGCCGCTGCCTGCACATAGCCGCCCAAGCAAAGAGAGATTCGGCTGGTATCAAACTGGGTTACATTCCGGAAAGCCGGGAAATCTTCTTCCCGCACCGGGATGCCCAAACGGATGCAGATCATGTACAGGGTGCTTTGTGCAGCAAGTTCCTGCAAGATGAACCGCTGGTCTTCCGGGTGGCTCCAATTCAGTGCGCTGTCCTCAATGGATGTCGCCAATACGCGGTTGGCTCGTTCGGATAGGGATATGACCTGCTCGTTTGCCCGATCCATTAAGCTGCCCACGGAGTTGACCTGCATAAGAAGTGGACGGATGGCATCTGTCACTTCCCACGGGGCAGCAGCTTTGTCGCCGGTAAGAACGGTATCTGTCATGGAGAACACTCGTTTGGCGGTGGGCACACCCTGATGGCGTTGCAGGATGATGATACTTTTACTGCCGTACATGACCTTGCGGTGTGCCTGTTCATTCCAGTATTGCATGGTAGCGCAGGCGGTAGCATCGGGACGCTGGGCGTGGATCAGCAGCTGGTTCAGGTAGGTGGTGTGGTAGTTATGCGCTGCCGTATACAGGAACCTCCGCCAGCTTTCCGGTGAGGCTGTGACCTGTGTAGCGGTCTGCTGCGCCAACTGGAAAATGTCTTGTGGATTTGGCATTGCTTTACCTTTCCGGTTCGTCCTGAACCTGTTCTTTTCGGCGCTGGGCTTCGACTTCGTGCAGTTCCGGCAGAAGGTGGCTCACATCCTTGAAGCCAATACTGTCCACATAGTAGGCCGTCTCTTTTCCGTTTTTCGTTGTGACCACAATATCACTGGTCGAAAGAGAACACATATGATAGCGCAGCGGACGATTCGGGGCATTGAACTCCTGAAAGCATCTTTCCAAATCGTAATCCGCAGGAAGATTTGCTATGTAGACGCTGCTGTAATCGGCTGCATGGATGCGGCTTTTGGAATAGGCATAATTCATAAAGCGATATTCGCAGCCGCCCTTTGTAATTTGATAGATTTGGAGCTTATCCAGATTGTCTCCCGGCTGGGGGTGTTCAGGGGCAACATAGCAGCCGGTTCGAAAGTTATCCTCTGCATATTGCTGGATATGGCAGCCATAGTGCCCGACATAGGCATGGGTTACGTCAATGTTCTTTACCGCTCTGAGCCGTTTGGTTCCGTCCGCATTTGTCTCAATCACGCGCTGACCGTCACGAACCTGAAATAGTTCCCGCCCATCTCGGTTCAAGAACCGCGTGAATTGCAAACCGCTGCATAGCTCATGTGCGTAAAGCCATTCTGTAATGTGCATATCCTTTTCAACCTGTACCCATGTATAACCATCCCGCTGGGTATAGGTATGCGGGCGGACCCTATCCACACCGATTACTTCTACAAGTTTCTCGGCCATTTGGGGGATTTGTGCATCACTACGGTCAGCGTAGGGGCCGCGGTAGTCATCGCACAGGTAATTGATGCCATTTCGCACCTGTATGATTGCAACCGCTCCGTCCGGATTCTGACGATCTATCCCTACCACCAATCGTTCATAAGGGAATCTTGCCCGTCCATTCCAAGTGCATTCGTTGTTATAGGGCATTTCACGCAGTTGGTGATAACGCTTTTCCAAATCTGCGATATTATCAAAGAATTCCGTTGGCGTTTGCTTTTCAAATTGTTCCGGGAACGCACGGGTCATAGCATCCGGAATCAAGTAATATCGATACTCTGCCATATCAGCGTTCCTCCTCATGTGCTTGCTCATGAGCCATCTGTCGAAAATAGCTTTCCAGAATTTTCAAGATGCGGTTTTCCATCTGCTGCTTTGTACAGCCGGTCGGAAAATACTGCGCCACTTTGCTGACGTTGATGTTCAGCACCGGCTCACGCGGCGCAACGCTCGGTTTCTGCGCCGACATGATTTCTTCCAACTTGTCCGGTGTCAGGGTTCCTTCTTTGCTGGCTTCTTTCAATTTCTGTGCTTGCGAGAGGGATGGGGTGCAGTCCTGTGCTTCAGCATAATCGAGGAAACTCTGCTGCTCATCTGGGGTAAGGTAGGAAAGTTCGACAGCGGGGTTGAATTTCAGGGTGCCACTGTCCACTTTCTTTTGCAAGTCAGGAATGAGGCTGTTAAGGCGAACATACCGTCTTACTTGCGTACCACTATCTCCGGCTTGTTGCCCGACTTCATGGGCGCTTTCCAACTTCCAACCAACTTGGTTGGAAGTTTCTTGGCGGCGTTCTCCTTGATGACTAATGGCTTCCAACTTCATCGCATACGCCCTAGCTTTTTCCATCGGGCTGATATGTTCCCGCTGGATATTGGCATCCACCATGTCAATGATAGCTTGGTCGTCATCAACATTCCGCACCTGCACCTTGATTTTATCCAGCCCTGCAAGCTGCGCTGCATGAAAGCGCCGGTGTCCAGAGATGATTTCATAGCCGCCCTCGGCACGGGGGCGCACGGTCAGGTTGGTAAGTACGCCGTTTTCCTTGATGCTGTCCACCAATTTCTGCATATCTTCATCGTCACGAACCTCAAAGGGGTGATTGACAAAAGGATGCAGTTCAGAAAGCGGTACTTCCGTTACTAGGTCGCCGCTTTCTCGTTGGCGGTCAGCCTCTGAGGAAAACATATCAGCGATCGCGGGCATCTTCATCGCGTTCATAAACTTGTTCTTCGCGGCCATGACCTAATACCTCCTGCGTAAATTCAACGTATGCTCTTGCGCTGCTGCTTTTGGGTTCGTACAGGATAGTGGGTGCTGCAAACGCCTGACTTTCCTGCACTTTGACGTTATAGGGGATTTCCGTAGTAAATACATGGAGCGTTCTCCCATACTTGGCGCGGACATCATGGGCATAATGCTCTGAGACTTTCGTATGCTGGGTCATCGTCAGCAAAACGCCCCTGATATGCAGTCCGGGGTTGATTTTGCGCTGCACGCTGGAAATCGAATTTGTCAGCTGCGACATACCAACAACCGAGAACGGCTGCGCCTGCATCGGGATAATAACCTCGTTGGCAGCGGACAGCGCGTTTGTCAGCAGAAGCCCCACGGAGGGGGAGCAATCAATGATGCAGTAATCATACTGGCTGCTGTACTGCTCCAGACAAGTTTTCAGCAACACCTCGCGGCACATCATGGTGCCCATAGCCAGTTCAAAGCTGGCCAGCCGGAGATTGGACGGAATGAAATCCACCTGCGGTGCAGAATCATCCGTGCGCTTGCTCTGATAAACGCACTCTCTGTGGGAGAGGGGCTTTTCATAGGCAACTTTCATCAGCAGCTCTGTGATTGTCTGCTCAAGGTCCTGCTCAGGCGGGATACCGCAGTAGCAAGACAGATTGCCCTGCGGGTCAAAGTCCACCATGAGTACGCGGTAGCCTTGCTGGGTAAGGGCAATGCCCAAGTTATACGCGGTAGTCGTTTTGCCCGTACCGCCTTTCTGATTTGCGATAGCAATAGTTTTCATCTGGTTTCCTCCAAAATATCATCCAAGCTGATACAGTGCTTTTGGTATTCCTGCGTGACCTGCACCAGCGTGTCGTTATAGTCCTTGCCGATAGGCGGCGGGCGGTCTTCCACGGTTTTGCCGCTGCCCTCCAAGTGCTTGATAATGTCCTGCGTTCTGGTTCTACCAGCTTCGTCATTATCAAGGCACAGGACAATGTGGGTTATGTTCGGGTAGTATGTAAGAAACGCATCCAGTGCGGCGTAGTCCGTACCGCCCAGCGCCAGATAGTGAACACCGCGCCAGTTTCCGGTGTGCTGCATGATTTTCAGTGATGCGCCTGACATGGCATCTATCGGCGCTTCGTACACTTCCACCGCGTCGGCTGTAGCAGCAGCTTCGATGTAAAACGGATATATCTTTTTACTTCCGGGAATATCGCGGCGAAACTGGATTTGCGAACAACCGCGCAAGCTGCCACCTTTGGGTTCACCGTTTCCATCGCGTCCGACAAATACGCAATTCGGATGATCTTTGAAGCTCGTCTGATACAGGATTTTCTTTTGCTTACAGATCGTCAGAACATTGGGGTGGATGCAGCGCTTGCGAAGATAGGCGGTAGCAGCGTAGTTGTTCTTATCTGGCTTCGGCAGCCTGAATTCCTTTGCCGGTTTCGTCTCGGCAGGGGGTGATGGCGTTTTTACAGGTTGGAAAGAAGGACGGACACCGCCCTGTATCCGATTGATTTCCCGCACCGCTTCTACAAACGAAACACCTTCAACCGCTATGAGATAGTTCAGCGCGGTACGGCCGGTAGCTTTCGTTTTGAAGTACGTCCACGAACCATCCTCTGCAAAGGTCAACGAACTGTGCCCTTTGTGGCGGAATTGTCCGGGTCCTTCCGGTTTGAAGTTGTCCGGCTCACATAGCTGCATATACTGGTACAGATTCATCTGCTTCGCTTGGGCGATTTCCTGCTCTGTTACACCGGGCATACTCTACCACCTTATTCTGTTTTCCTAACTGTAATTTATATTCTCAGTATCACTATAATCAGTCTAATTATTATCAGTATTAGTTCCGTGTGATTTTCAAGAATCCAGAAGTGTGAAAATCACATATCAAGAATCACCTTTTTCACAGCTCTTAACATTTATCGTTGCTGCGAAGTTTTTTACATAAATCAAATTCGGTCTACCAAGCCCCTGTCGCTTGCGCTCGATAAGCCCTGCCTGCTTTTCCAGTTCCACCATCAGGCGCGTGGCTTTCTGGTTGGCACAGTTCAGTGCATCCATGATTTCCTCCACAGTGAAGATAATGTAAACCTTGTTCTGTGCATCTAACCATTGATTTTTCAGCGACAAACTCATTCGATCCAGCAGAATCCCATACAGTACTTTGGCATCGGTGGACAGCTCCCTGAAGTTCGGCTCTGTAAAAAGCGCTTTGGGTATGCGGTAAAAAGAGAACTGCTCGGCTTGAGCGCCGTAAAAATATTCGTATTGCATCTCACTTCTCCTGCCTAAAAATGGGTGCATTTAAGAAAACCCACAAAACTACATTTTGTAAGCCATTACATATTGTATTTTTCTTATCTTTCCAGTTCTTCTTCGTGTTGTGGACGCTGGCGGCTAGACCGCTTATGCTCCCAATTCCGCAGCAGTGATATGATGACATTTTGCATCTGCTGCGGTGTATAGCTGGATGGGAAGTATTGCTGCACATCAGACTGATTCAGAAAGAACTTTTGCCGTTGGTTCGGCTTTTCTTCTGTCAGTAGGGTATGCAAGTAGTTCTCCGTCAGCGTTCCATTTCGGCTCATATCCTTTAGCGTCCGAGACTGAACCAAAGACGGTGTAGCATCACACATATCCATTTCTTCTTTGAGCCATGTCTGGTGTTCCTCTGTCATATAGGAGATTTCGACCGCTGGGTTGAATGCGATGCGACCGTCATCGACCATTTGCAAGATGGATGGAATTAGATACGTCAAACGAATGTAACGATGTATTTGATTACGGCTTTCATCAACTTCTTTACCCATAGCATCAAGTGTTCTCAACTTTGTCCCAAGTTGGGACGAAGTTGCTTTTCCTTGATGTTTCATCGCTTCCATGCGCATTTTATAAGCAAACGCCTTCTCACTTGGCAACACATGCTCACGCTGGATATTGCTGTTGACCATCAGGATCGTGGCTTCGTCATCGTCTATGTATTCCACTCTAGCAGGGATGCTTTCGATGCCGAGTTCCTTACAAGCCTCCCACCGGCGATGTCCGCTTATCACTTCATAGCCGACACCAACCTTTGGTCTGACGATGATGGGCGTAATGATGCCGCTCTCTGAAATACTGTCTACCAATTCACTGAATTCCAGATCATGTCGGATATGGAACGGATGATTGGAGAATGGATGCAACTTATTTATTGGAATAGTTTCCTCTTTGCTTGCTCTGTAAGCAGACGTTGTTTTCTTTGTCATGCTGCGTACTCCTGCGGTTTTTTGATAGCTCTTAAGTACCCCGATTTGACCCCAAAAATGTACCCAAAAATCGTATACTTTTTGCCGAAAATGTACCCAAAGGGCATTTTTGCATAAAAAAAGCCCCTAATCACTGTAGTACAGCGATTAGGGGCTTGCTATGATTTATAGAACGACCTTAACCGTCAGGTCTTTCCATTGCTTCGGCCAAAGCACGCAGCCACGCGAATTTCGATAAGAACGAGCCTTATCGTAATCCACATTTAATTGTAAAAATCTATGTGATTCAAGAACGTGGATTTTTAATTGCTGCCTGTGCGGCGGCCAGGCGGGCGATGGGAACACGGTAGGGAGAGCAGCTGACGTAGTCCAGGCCAACGTTGTGGCAGAACTCGACACTGCTGGGATCGCCGCCGTGCTCGCCGCAGATGCCCAGACCCAGGTTCGGGTTGGTCGCGCGGCCATCGTGGGCAGCCATCTTGACCAGCTTGCCAACGCCGATCTGATCCAGATGCTGGAACGGATCGCTCTCGTAGATCTTGTTCTCGTAGTATGCGCCCAGGAACTTGGCGGCATCATCACGGCTGAAGCCGAAGGTCATCTGGGTCAGGTCGTTGGTGCCGAAGCTGAAGAAGTCAGCTTCCTTGGCGATCTCGCCGGCGGTCAGAGCGGCACGCGGGATCTCGATCATGGTGCCGACCTCGTACTTCATGTCAACACCGGCAGCGGCGATCAGGGCATCGGCAGTCTTGACGACAACGTCCTTGACAAACTTCAGCTCCTTGACCTCGCCAACCAGAGGAATCATGATGTGGGGGGTGATCATCTTGCCGGTTTCGGCAGAAACCTTGAGGGCAGCCTTGATGACAGCGTTGGTCTGCATCTCGGCGATCTCGGGATAGGTAACAGCCAGACGGCAGCCACGGTGACCCATCATGGGGTTGAACTCGTGCAGGCTGACAACAACGTTGTTCAGCTCCTCGGTGGACATACCCATGTCCTTAGCCAGAGCCTCGATGTCCTCGGCCTTGGTGGGCAGGAACTCATGCAGCGGCGGATCCAGATAACGGATGGTCATCGGACGGTCGCCCATGATGCGGTACATGGCAGTGAAGTCGGCCTCCTGGAACGGCTCGACCTTAGCCAGGGCAGCCTTGCGCTCCTCAACGGTACGGGCGCAGATCATCTCACGGACAGCCTTGATGCGGTCCTCGGCGAAGAACATGTGCTCGGTACGGCACAGACCGATGCCCTCAGCACCCATGTCAACGGCGTTCTGCGCGTCACGCGGGTTGTCGGCGTTGGTCATGACCTTCATCTGGCGGTTTGCGTCAGCCCAGCCCATGAAGCGCTTGAAGTTGGCGTTCTCGGTGGAAGCGACGGTAGCGATCTGGCCCTCGTAGATGTTGCCGGTGGAGCCGTCGATGCTCATCCAGTCACCCTCGTGGAAGGTGTGGCCGTTGATGGTGATGACCTTGGCGTCATAGTCGATGGCGACGTTGTTATCGTTGCCGCAGCCGGAGACGCAGCAGGTGCCCATGCCGCGGGCGACAACAGCAGCGTGGCTGGTCATACCGCCGCGGACGGTCAGGATGCCCTGAGAGACCTGCATGCCGACGATGTCCTCGGGAGAGGTCTCGAGACGGACCAGAACGACCTTCTTCCAGGCATCGTCCTTGACCTTCTCCTCGGCCTCCTCAGCAGAGAATACGACGCGGCCGCAGGCAGATCCCGGAGAAGCGGCCAGGCCCTTGCCGATTGCCTCGGCGGCCTTCAGAGCGGCAGCATCAAACTGCGGGTGCAGCAGGGTGTCCAGCTGCTTGGGCTCGACGCGCAGAACAGCGGTCTTTTCGTCGATAACGCCCTCGTCGACCAGGTCGCAGGCGATCTGCAGAGCAGCCTGGGCGGTGCGCTTGCCGTTACGGGTCTGCAGCATGAAGAGCTTGCCATCCTCGATGGTGAACTCCATGTCCTGCATATCCTTGTAGTAGTCTTCGAGGCGGTGTGCGATGGCGATGAGTTCGGCGGCGCAGTCGGGCATGGTCTCCTCCAGGGAGGGGTACTTTGCCTTGCGCTCGTCTTCGCTGATGCCCTGGAGGGCTGCCCAGCGGCGGGAGCCTTCGACGGTGATCTGCTGGGGGGTGCGGACGCCGGCTACCACGTCTTCGCCCTGGGCGTTGATGAGGTACTCGCCGTTGAAGATGTTCTCGCCTGTGGCGGCGTCGCGGCTGAAGGCCACGCCGGTGGCGGAGTTGTTGCCCATGTTGCCGTAAACCATTGCCTGCACGTTGACGGCGGTGCCCCACTCCTCGGGAATCTGGTTCATGCGGCGATAGAGGATGGCACGCTCGTTCATCCATGAGTCGAATACGGCGCAGATGCCGCCCCAGAGCTGGTCCCAGGCGGAGGTGGGGAAGTCCTTGCCGGTGTAGTCCTTGACGGCTGCCTTGAAGCGGACCACGAGGTTGCGGAGGTCGTCTACGTCGAGGTCATTGTCGAACTTGACGCCTTTCTCTTCCTTGACCTGGTCCATGATGGCCTCGAAGGGGTCGATGTCGGTCTTGGACTTGGGTTTCATGCCGAGCACGACGTCGCCGTACATCTGCACGAAGCGGCGGTAGGAGTCCCATGCGAAGCGGGGGTTGCCGCTTTTTTCGGCCATGGTCTCGACGGTGGCGTCGTTCATGCCGAGGTTGAGGACGGTGTCCATCATGCCGGGCATGGAGGCGCGGGCGCCGGAGCGCACGGATACGAGCAGGGGATTCTTGGGGTCGTCGAACTTCTTGCCGGTGAGGGCCTCGACGTGGTTGATGGCTTTCTCTACGTCGGCCTTGATCTTGCTGACGACGTGGTCGCGGCCGTACTGGTTGTATTCGTTGCAGACTTCGGTGGTGATGGTGAAGCCGGGGGGAACGGGCATTCCCAGCAGGTTCATCTCGGCCAGGTTGGCACCTTTGCCGCCGAGCAGGTTGCGCATCGACGCATTGCCTTCGGCCTTACCGTCGCCGAAGGTGTAGATGGTTTTGCTCATGGGGTATATCTAAGTTTTTCGTAGTCGTGGTTGTACGCTGTTTTGACTCATAAGTAACGCGCCCGGCGCGGGTTCGATTGCTTATGGGCTGCAAAGTTAATGATTTTTGGCGAATTACCCAAGAGTTTTGACGTTTTTTAGCCGAGGGCTGAGGGAGGGCAGGCGTGCACTGGTTGTCGCCGGTATCTCGGCTCTCGGCTCTCGGCTTAACGGTGGATGCGCTTGGAGACGTGGCCGTCGGTGTCGCGGACGATGTGGATGCGGCCGGACAGGGGCGTGGTGACGCGCAGGCCGTCGAGGGTGTAGAAGGTCTCGGAACCGGCAGTGGGGGCGGAGGTCGTGTCCACGCCGCCGTAGACGTTGATGGTGGCCGAGGAGATGCCGCCGCTGGCTTCGTGGGCGAGCCACACGCGGTCGCGAGCTGGATCTATGCGTACCTGGATGGGCCAGGGGTTGGCGATGCCGGAGTTGTTGACGGTATGGGAATGCCATTTGTCGATGCTCGCGGCAGGGTCGAAGCTGACCAGGCCGATGTCCCAGGCGGCGAGCCACAGGCGGTCATCCTTGTCGATGTCCAGGTCTGTTATGCAGTTGGAGCCGACGGGGGAGTTATGGCGGTCGTAGATCTCCCATCGGGTGCCGTCGAAGCCGATGAGACCGCCGCCGTATTCGGCACCTGAAACGGGGATGTTGATTACCTGGCGGTTGTTCATCCACACCTTATTGTGTGAGTCGACCTTGATGCTGGAGATGTAGTTGTAGGGGAGTGGCGAGTTCTCGGAGTCGTACTTGGTCCAGGTCTGTCCGTCGAAGCAGAGCAGGCCGAGGTCGTAGATGCTCAGCCACACGCGGTCGGTGTGGTCCACGGTTAGGGCTGTCACCCAGTCGCCGGGCATGGGGGTGTTGGCGCTGGTGTAGGTGGTCCAGCGGGCGCCGTCGGAGGCGAGGGAGAAGAGTCCGGCGTTCGTGCCCACCCAGAGGTTGTTGTGGGAGTCGAAGGCGAGGCGGTTTATGCGGTTCGAGGTGGCGGTCATGGGTGTGTCCGCCCAGCGTATGGCGGTGGTGTCGTCGCCGGAGATGACCACGAGTGCGGTGTCGGGGTTCCAGGGTGCTACCCATAGGCGGCCCTGGCGGTCGAATGCGGCGGCGCTGACGGCGGGCGTGAACCCTCTGTCGCTCTGCTCGTTCTCCCCTTCACTGTTGAAGTGGTGCTTCCAGCGGCCCTCTCCGGCGTATTGCTGGAGACTGTATTCGGTGACGAAGAAGACGTTGCCGTGGCTGTCGGCGCAGGACATGTCGTATAGGGTGTTGGTGTGGAGGCCGTTGCGGTAGATGTCTACGTGGGTGAAGGCGCCGTCCTTGAGGCGCATCAGGCCGTGGCGGCGGGTGCCGACCCACACGCAGTCGCCGTAAGCGGCCACGGAGTAGACCATGTCGGAGGCGTACTCGGTCGGGAGAGGGTAGGTTCGGAACGTCTGGCCGTCGTATTTTACTACTGTGTTGCCGCAGGCCATCCACAGGTTGCACTGTGCGTCGAAGTCGATGTCGAGGAGGTCGTCGGAGGGGAGATGTCCCGCGGCGCGGGTAAATGAGGTGAACTGCTGTCCGTCGTATCTCTTGAGCCCACGGTTGGTGGCGAGCCACTTGTTGCCGTCGGCGTCGACGAGGATGTCGCGGATGTCGCTGTGGTCGCAGTCTATGGTGGTCGTTTGGCCGTTGGCTGTGAGGTAGCCGAAGATGTAACCGCCGAACCAGAGAGTGTGGTTGCGGTCCATTGCCAGGGCGTTGAAGATGGGGTAGTGGTGGATGTCGGCGGCTGGGTCGGGGGTGTAGACGGAGACCTGGTCGCCGCTGAGCACGTAGATGTCGTGGAGGGAGCCGATGTAGACCTTGCCGGAAACGTCGTCGAAGGCGAAGCTGCTCTGGCCCTGGAAGGGGAAGCGGTAGTTGCGGAAGCCCTGGCTGTCGTATGTGCTGACGCCGAGGTACTGTCCGCCGAGCCACACCTTGCCGTTGTGCTCGGCCAGTCCGAGAATCTTGTTGTCGGCCAGGCCGTCGGTGCGGTCGAGGAAGCGACTGTCGCCGCTGTTGACGTCGTAGATGACGAGTCCTCCGTCGGTGGCGAGGTAGAGCTTGCCGTCGCGGGCGATGATCTTGGTCACCCAGTCGGTGCTCAGGTGGTTCTCCCAGCCGCTGACTTCGGCACGACAGAAACCGCCGAATGTCAGCACGAGGAGAACTGCTGTCAAAACGCTTGTTCTTTGCATGAGATGGAGGCTTGATGGTCTGCTTTTTTTGTGTTGTGTCTCATTGTGTGATTGCTTCGTCTCTTGTTAAGTTGTGATAAATTGACGTCTTGCGCAAAGTATTCGTTATTCGGCGGACATGATGAAGTCGACGAGGTTGAAGCGGACCTTGGAGAAGAGGCGCAGGGAGCGGATGCCGAGGCGTCCGGCGGATTCCTCGTGGGCGTCGTTCTCCACGACGGAGATCTGAGGGATGGTGACGGTGTGGCCGGCGAGGGTCAGGGATACGTCAGTCAGTTCGTGGCAGGGGGTGACGTGCACGCCGGCGACGCCGGCCTGGCGGACGGTGCTTTTCCGCCCGTGGGAGAGCACGTATTCCTTGTTGGCTTCAAGGAATGATGGGCCGAGGACGCCCGTTTGGCCGTCGCCGGTGTCGATGGTCAGCAATATGGGTGTGTCGGCTACCGTGCCAAGCGCCTGGAGGTTCATGCCCGACGAGAAGCACATGTTCGGTCGCACGTCCGTGCGCTCCGGCGTCTTGGCGGGAACGGTGATCTTGTTGTCGCGGAAATCGAGTGTGAGGTCCTTGAGCTGGAGCATCAACTCGCTGCCCACTACGAGGTTGAATGCGCCGAAGTACTGGTCGGCTTCGGCGTTGCCCGAGGATAGGTCCATGACGCAGAAAGGCACGTCCGTCACGGTCAGGTCGCCGAGCTTCATTTCCCTGGCGATGGCGTAGGTGGCGGTGCTGGTGCCGATGCCCTTGACGCGCTCCCCGGCGTCGAGCGGTATGAGTCCGTATATGCGGGCAAGCGAGTCGCAGATCACGTTCACGCCCGCGCCGGTGTCGAAAGTGATGTCGGCCTCCTTGCCGTTTATGGTGCTCCCGGACAGGTGCATGAGCACGGACCCTTTCTCCTTTGGCCCTACAGGCACGATGTCAAACGGTACCGAGGCCTGCGCGTGGCCGTGGAAGTCGAGTCCGTAAGTGCTGTATGCACTTAGCGCCGCGTATTTGTCGGCCATGGATGAGAGAGTAGCTGTCCATGTCGAATCGAGGCCCTGGCATTGCGTGTCGATGGCTCCGCGCATCATTGATGCGGCCTCCTTGTTTTGACCGGTGCGACTCATGTCCATGGAGTACATGACGACAAGGTTGGTGAGCCACGCCGGGTCCAGTCCGGGTGTTTTCATAAGCTCGGCAAAGGCCGGCAGGGAGATGTCCGTGCGGTTGAAGCGGTTGCCGATCATGCACCGCGACAGCAGCTCCAGGAAACCCTGAATCGAGTCCTTCGGCGTCGAGTAATAGACGTCGTATAGCCCGAACCAGTCGCCATGGCCAATCGCTTTTCCGATTCTATCGTCGGCGCTCTGTCCATATCCGGCGCTTATCGCACTTGCCATAGCCAGTGCCACTAACAATTTCCGTGATAATTTCATCGTTTGCTGAAATTTTGGAGTATGGTTTTCATTTCGGAGGGGAGGTAGGCAAGAGCGCGGTCGGCGATGTGAGCCGGGACGGGCCAGATGGCCTCGGCGATGCTGCCGACGATGGCGCCGAGGGTGTCGGCGTCGGCGCCCAGGGAGACGGCACGGCGGACGGCATCCTCGAAGTCGGTGCTTTGCGCGATGATCCAGAAGGCGACGGGCACGGTGCCCTGGCAGGTCTCGTCGAAGCGGTTGCGCACCCGCTCCTCCCGTATGGCCGCGAGGTCGTAGCCGTAGCTGGCGCATATTTCCTCGCAGACCCGGCGAATATGTTCGGGGTCGGGGTCGTGGAGCCGGCGGAAGCGGAAGATGGCCTCGGCCACGGACTGCGCACCTTTTACGCCCTCGGGGTGGTTGTGTGTGCAACGGGCCGTCTTGGCCGCTTCCTCTCGCACGGTCTCGAGGTTGGAGAAGAACCAGGCCACGGGGCTGACGCGCATGGCCGAGCCGTTGCCGAACGAGCCGTAGGGCTGCGGGTGGTCGCTCCGCACCCATTGCGCGAACCTGCCGCCGTAGCCGCCCATGGGGTGCGGATACCTGCGGCACCATTCGTGGATGTTCTCGCCGTAGTCGCGGCCATGCAGCAGCGCTTCGGCAACCGCCACGGTGCAGATGGTGTCGTCGGTGAAGTCGTTGCTCTCCGAGAAGAGCTCGAACGCGTAGTCGTGGGTGGGAGAGAACTCCCACCTGCTGCCGGCTATGTCGCCTATTATCGCTCCTAACATGGTTCGTTTTGTTATTTGTGCCAAAGTTAAAGAAAATAATTGGATACGGCGGCACTATGGGTTGATAAAATAATTTTCGTCCCGATAGAGCGTTATAAATAAGGCTTGACGCGGACCTTCGGGTTATCACGCCAAAAGCCGCTACGAACATGAGAAAAAGGTTATTCATATATATCGCTCTTACTTTTTTTGCGGTGCTTCCGGCTGTGGCGCAGGTGCGCGTTAGCGGCGTGGTGGCTGACTCGCTGACGCGTCATGGGGTGGGCGGAGCGCTGGTCATCTTCCGTGGCGACGGCAGGCACGCGGTGACGGCAGGCTCCGACGGCGCCTTCTCCATCTCGTCGCCGAAGAGACGCAAGGGGCTCGACATCAAGGTGATGGGCTACGCGCCCATGCAGGTCGACCTGCGCGGACAATCCGGCGACATCGACCTCGATACCATCTTCCTCGCCCCGCGCTCCCGGCAACTCGACGAGGTCGTGGTCAAGCCCAGGAAGGAGAAGTACTCGAAGAAGAACAATCCGGCGGTGGCCTTCATGCAACGCCTTCGCGCCAGCGGCGCCAGCCTCGACCCCACACGTATGCCCTATTTTTCCACCGACGAGTACGAGAAGCTCGTACTGGGCATGAACATGGACGGTGTGCCGAAAGACTCTGCCATGCGCTCCTACGTCGATTACAGTCCCGTCACAGGCAAGCCATACCTCACCCTGAGTCTCAAGGAGCAGCGCACCAAGACCCTGCACAGCAACTCACCCCGCGCCGACAAGCGCGTGGTGGAGGCTTACCGCAGCACGGGAATCGACGACAGCTTCGACGTCGGCAACATGCGCAAGATCTACTCCGATGTCCTGCGCCAGGTAGACCTCTACTCCAACGACATCACGCTGATGCAGAACCGCTTCGTCAGCCCCCTTAGCCGAATAGGCCCCGACTTCTACAAGTACTACCTCACGGATACGGTGATGATCTCGGGCGAGTCCAACATCGAGCTTACCTTCACGCCCCACAACACCGAGTCGATGGGCTTCACCGGCCGAATATACGTGCCGCTGTCGGACTCCGCCATGATGCCCCGCAAGGTGGTGATGCAGACGCCCCGCAACATCAACCTCAACTACGTCAAGAGCCTCTACATAGTGCAGAACTTCGTCCGCGACTCCCTCGGCAACCGCGTCAAGACCAGCGACCAGCTTACCGTAGAGTTTCAGCTCGCGCCCGGCACGCCTGAGGTATACGCCCGCCGCGAGACCCGCGTGGACGGCTATTCCTACGCTCCCGTGGCGGAATACGAGTCGTACTACACCGCCGAGGGCGACGAGCACTTCCTGCCCGGAGCATACGAGCGCGACGACGCCTACTGGACCGGCATGCGTCCCCTGGAGATGACTTCCGCGCAGGCCAACATGGGCGGCCTCATGCGGCATTTGCGATCCAGGCCGCTCTTCTACTGGGGCGAGAAGTTCGTGGCCTTGATGGCCCGCGGCTACCTCCGCACCTCCTCCAGCTCCCGTTTCGACATCGGCCCGCTCAACACCATCATAAGCTTCAACGACGTCGAGGGAGCACGTGTGCGTCTCGGCGGTATGACAACAGCCAACCTGAGCAAGCGCCTCTTTGCCCGCGCATATGGTGCGTATGGCTTCAAGGACCACAAGTGGAAGTATGGCGCCGAGCTGGAGTACTCCTTTGTCGACAAGAAGTACCACTCCCGCGAGTTTCCCGTGCACGGCATCCGCTTCAGCACCAGCTACGACCTTGACCAGCTCGGCCAGCACTACCTCTTCACCAACCAGGACAACATGTTCCTGAGCTTCAAGCGCCACGACAACTATCTGATGACCTATCGGCGCCTCTTCCGCCTCGACTACATCCTGGAGCGCCGGAGCGGCTTCTCGCTGCAGGCGGGCTTCAAGTTCGAGCGCCAGGAGCCAACGCAATGGGTGCCCTTCGTCACTGCCGACGGACATCGTTACGGCCATTACAACGCCTCCGCCTTCACCCTGGAGCTCCGCTACGCCCCCGGCGAGGAATTCTACCAGTCGGCCACCATGCGACTCCCCGTCAACATGGATGCCCCCATCATCCTGCTTACCCACGAGTTCGGTCCCAAGGGAATGCTCGGCGCCGACTTCACACTCAACAAGACGGAGCTGAGTGTGCAGAAGCGCTTCTGGTTCTCCGCCTTCGGTTACGCGGATGTGATAGTGAAAGGCTCCAAGCTATGGAGCAAAGTCTTCTACCCGGCCCTGCCGTGGGCCAACGCCAACCTCAGCTACACCATCCAGCCCGAGAGCTTCGCGCTGCTCAACCCCATGGAATTCGCAGTCGACCAGAGCGTCAGCTGGGACGTCACCTACTGGATGAACGGTCTCATCTTCAACCGCATCCCCGGCATACGCCGCGCCAAGCTGCGCGAGGTGCTCAGCTTCCGCGGTTTCTACGGTTCGCTGACGGACCGCAATAATCCCTGGAAGCAGGCGGACCTGCCGCAGTTCCCCGCCGACAGTCACACTCGTCTGATGGACCATAAGCCATATATGGAAATTGGCATTGGCCTGGACAATATATTTACCATATTGCGCGTGGACTACGTGTGGCGCCTGACCTACCGCAACCTGCCCGGCGTGGACAACAGCGGCGTCCGCGTCTCTCTCCATTTCTCCTTTTAGAGACCGTATAATAGGGAGATTTATAATAGGATAGGGAGATTTCATCGGCCCAGAGGAGATGGTCGGGGCTCCAGGTTGACGGACACGGAGTCGAAACGGTGTCGGCTATGAAGAGGCGGAAGCTCCCATGCCGATGTCCCCCGGTCTATGGAGGAGTGGCGGTCGGTGTGCGACCTGCAGGCATGTGTGACGTCGTTGAGGTGTATGTTCTCCGGGCGATTTAAACCGATGGTTGCAGCGAAACCTTTACACGTGCGGTTGTAGCCTTCTGGTGTCGAAAAGACATATCGCACAGGGAAAAGGTGGCATATGCCGAGGTATGCTTTAATTCGCTCTTTGTCTTTATATTGTCTGCCATCGTGGCAATCTGATCAAAGGTGAAACCGATGATAGCTGATGCCTCCAGTGGTGTCGGTTGTATGCCGTCTGCGGTGTTGACGTGTGTTCCGATGTGTTTTATGGCATGCGTGTGTTTCAGTATTCTCCGAAGTCGATTTCGAGCTGTACCCAGCGGCCGTGGTCGCGGCTCGGTGGGGTGTTGACGCCAGTGCCGATGCCCACCAGGCGTATGAGCTGCCCTGCCGGGACGGCCGACGGCAGCAGTCGCCTGGCCGCCTCCACGAATTCCTCGCGGCGTGTCAGCGCCTGCGGGTAGGTATGGCTGCGTGAGTGTGTCCGGAAGTCGGCGTATTTTACTTTCAGCGTGAAGGTGGGTCCGCGGAAACCGCTACGGGCGATGCGTCGCTCCAGGTCTGCGGCCAGCTCCTCGACGATGCGCATAATCGCCTCTGGGTCGGAGACGTCTTCTGTCAGCGTTGTCTCGCAGCCCACGGATTTGCGTATGCGGTCGGGCTCCACAGGGCGACTGTCGATGCAGCGTGCGAAGTCGTAGAAGATGTGGCCGGATTTGCCGAAATGGCGCATTAGCACGTGCAGCGGCACCTTGCGAAGCGACGCTCCGTCGGTTATGCCGAGCTCGTGCATTCGCCTGGCGGTGGCCGGCCCTACGCCCCAGAAGTCCTCGATGGGAACTTTGTCCACGAACTCCTGGGCCTTTGCCGGATGGATGACGCACAGCCCGTTAGGTTTGCGCCAGTCGCTCGCAATCTTGGCCAGGAACTTGTTGAACGACACCCCGGCGGAGGCGGTGAGCTGCGTCTGTCGCTTTATCTTTCGCTTGATCTCGGCTGCGATGTCCATGGCCAGTGGAATGCAGGGCTTGTTGGCGGTGACGTCCAGGTAGGCTTCGTCGAGCGACAATGGCTCCACCAGATCGGTGTATTCGTGGAAGATGTCGCGGATCTGTGCCGAAACCGCCTTATACACCTCGAAGCGGGGTTCGACGAAGACGAGTTGCGGGCAGCGGCGACGCGCCATGGAGCAGGGGAGTGCCGAGTGGACTCCGTGCTTCCGCGCCACGTAGTTGGCCGTGGCCACCACACCGCGCGGCCCTTCGCGCCCTACCGCTACCGGCAGGTTGGTCAGTGCGGGGTTGTCGCGCATCTCTACTGCGGCATAGAAGCAGTCCATGTCGATGTGGATGATCTTGCGGTGTCCCGACTTCCCGTCCATACCATTCTAAC
>ERZ835051.1389-NODE-1389-length-25181-cov-3.205285_pt1 | contig 25181 bp, 18 predicted proteins | sample MGYA00519575_ERZ835051 | MGnify/ENA primary metagenome ERZ835051 (study PRJEB31850, sample SAMEA3708769) | human gut metagenome | biome: human gut; feature: human-associated habitat; material: faeces | place: China | collected 2014 ... | reverse complement strand
TTAGGCCGTTGGAGCCCATGCCGCCGTTGTAGGTGTCCTCGTAGGTTGCCTGGCCGTAGGAGGCGAGGCCCACGATGACGTCGCCGGCGGCGATGTTGGCGTTGTCGATGACATCGGCACGGCGCATGCGGCAGGTAACGGTGCTGTCGACGATGATGGTACGGACGAGGTCGCCGACATCGGCCGTCTCGCCGCCGGTGCTGTAGATGCCTACTCCCTGGGAGCGGAGTTTTTCGAGCAGCTCCTCGGTAGAGTTGATGATGGCAGCAATGACTTCGCCCGGGATGAGGAGCTTGTTGCGGCCGATGGTGGAAGATAGGAGGATGTTGTCGACCGCGCCCACGCAGAGCAGGTCGTCGATGTTCATTATCAAGGAGTCCTGGGCGATGCCTTTCCACACGGACAAGTCCCCGGTCTCGCGCCAGTAGGCATAGGCTAGGGAGGACTTGGTGCCGGCGCCGTCGGCATGCATGATGTCGCACCACTCGGGGTCCCCGCCGAGGATGTCGGGGATAATCTTGCAGAAGGCACGCGGGTAGAGGCCCTTGTCGATGTTACGGATGGCGTTGTGGACGTCCTCCTTGGTGGCCGATACTCCTCGGCCGCTATATCGGTTGCTCATGAGCTTAGTCTTTCTTTATTGCCTTGAAACTGAGGTCGAGACCCTTGACGGAATGTGTGATGGCACCCACGGAGACGAAGTCGACGCCGGCCAGGCCGTAGTGGCGAATGTTGTCGAGGGTGATGCCACCGGAAGACTCCGTCTCGAGGCGTCCGGCTACAAGGTCGACAGCCCGGCGGGTGAGTTCGGGGGTGAAGTTGTCGAACATCACGCGGTCGGCGCCGCCATGTTCGAGTACGCGGCGAACGTCGTCGAGGCTGCGCGTCTCCACCTCTATCTTCAGGTCCTTGTCGCACTCCTTGCAGTAGGCGCGGGCACGGTCGATGGCTTTTTCTATGCCTCCTGCGAAGTCGATGTGGTTGTCCTTGATGAGTATCATGTCGTAGAGGCCCATACGGTGGTTTGCGCCTCCGCCGCAGGCCACGGCTTCCTTTTCGAGGATGCGCATGCCGGGGGTTGTCTTGCGGGTGTCGAGCACACGGGCCTTCGTCCCCTCGAGCTCCTTCTGGTATCTGGCGGTGACGGTGGCGATGCCGCTCATGCGCTGCATGATGTTGAGCATGGTGCGCTCGGCGGTGAGCAGGGAGCGCTGGGGGCCGCGGGCTATAAAAGCGACGTCGCCGGGGCGCACGTGTGCGCCGTCGCCGATGAGCACCTCGACCTCGATGGAGGGGTCGAGCTTTTTGAGCACGGCGATGCCGCGCTTCACGCCGGAGAGGATGCCCTCCTCCTTGACCAGCAGCCGGGCCTCGCCCTGCACGTCGGCGGGGATGGTGGAAAGGGTGGTGTGGTCTCCGTCGCCGATGTCCTCGGCAAACGACAGGTCGAGCAACATCTCGAACAGCTCTTGTGCACTTTTCATCTTTTACCTAATTTTGCACAAAGTTAATAATAATTTCGGAATGGAGATAATCATCGCCGCAATAGGACGCACCACGACACCTTATATAAAAGAGGGGCTTGGGGAATACCTGCGCCGCCTGGGACATTACGCGTCGGTGAAGCTGCTCGAACTGGCCGACACTCGCCGCGGCAAGTCAGTGCCGGAGGCGGAGCAGAAGCTGCGCGAGGGAAAGCTGATACTGTCGCTGCTGACCCCTGCCGACTACGTGGTGCTGCTTGACGAGCGGGGCCGCGAACACACATCCGAGGAGCTTGCCCGCTGGCTCGACAAGAGGATGGGCTCGGGCCGCAAGCGCCTGGTGCTGGTGATCGGAGGCCCTTACGGCTTCAGCCCGGAGGTCTACGACCGCGCCGACGAGCTGCTGTCCCTGTCGCGCATGACCTTCACCCACGAGATGGTGCGCTTGTTTGCGGTGGAGCAGATTTACCGGGGCTTTACGATACTTCGCGGCGAGCCGTACCACCACTCCTGAGAGGTGCTGGCGGCACGCTGAAGCGGCCGACAGTGACAGAAGTATGGTTAGGAGAGCACACCTTACGCCAGGTCGCCCTCCTTGCCATTTGCGGGGTATGGGTCAGTTGCCTCCGGACTTGTTGGAGGAGCCGGAGGATATGTCGTCGTTGCGGACGGAGGAGCGGGTCTTGCGGACGTCGGAGCGGAGGGAGCCGAAGTTATAGGCGAGGTAGATGCCGACGCTCCAGGTGCGGTAGTCGTAGGAGTAGGCGTAGCGGAAACCGGGGCCGGTGGTGGTGTAGCCACCATGGTAGCGCCCTTCGAGGAAGTTATTGGCATTGATGCCGATGCGCAGCTTGTCACCTGGCAGGAATGAGCGGGTGATGCTCATGCCGTAGTAGTAGCCGGTATCGGAGCCTTTGCTTTGGAGATCGATCCAGGGGGTCCACAGGCCTCCCCAGGCGTAGAACTGAAGCTTCCAGGGCATCTGGTAGCCGTAGTTGAGATTGACGGTGGTCTGCCAGCCGTGTGCCTTGGCGTTGCCGAGGGTCTTGGCCCGGTAATCCTCGTAGGTGGCGCCGACCCAGGCGGAGAATGTCATGCCGGAGATGATCTCGTACTCGCCCCAGGCACCGATGTCGAAGCTCTTGTTGTGACCCACGTTGGCGTAGGTGGAGTGCAGGATGCCGTCCTGGAGGAACTGGAAGTCGGTGATCTGGTTGTCGCTCTGGGAATAGCCGACGCTCAGCTCGCCGCCGAGCTTGCCGCCGTAGTTGGAGTACTTCAGCTCGACGTTATGGCGCTTCTGCGACTTGAGGTCGGGGTTGCCGTAGTCGAGCTCGCCGTAGGTGAGGTCGTTGACAAAGGGGTTGAGCTGGCCGACGCCAGGACGCCAGATGCGCATGGAGTAGGAGGCGCGGAGGTTGCTGCCGTCGGTGATGTTGTAAGTCAGCGAGGCGTTGGGCACCCAGTCGTTGAGCTTCTGCTCGAAATCCTTGTAGTCGCCGGTGTTGACGAGGCGATGGTAGTCGATGCCAAGGCGTGTATGCTCGTAGCGGACGCCGGCACGGCCGGAGATTTTTCCGAACTTGACGCTATAGCTCAGGTAGGCGGCGTATACGTCGTTGTTCTGCGTCAGGCGGATAGCGCTGTCGTCGGTATAGTCAACGCCGTCGAGCGAGGAGAGGGTCCATTCGCTCTCGCGGCTGGGACGGATGACGGCCTTGGCACCGGTCTCCAGGGTGTGTTTCTCACCGAAGAGGGGAAGCACGTAGTCGGCCTGGAAAGTGTGCGTGCCATAATAATTATGTGTGGTGTGGAGGCGGAAGGGGTCATGGCTGCCGGGGAAGTTGTGATAGTCGCCTGTACGCTGGTCGTTGTCGTTGGGGGTGCGTCCGTAGTCGAACTGGTAGGTGAGCGTGAGGGTGTGCTGCTTGCTGCCCGGGAAGGTGTGCTGGTATGAGGCGTTGGCCGACACTCCCATACGCTGGTAATGGGAGTGAAAAGTGCGGTTATAGCTCCACTGCAGCACCTCGTCGACGGAGCTCATGGAGATGAACTGCGAAGTTGTCTGTCTGGTAGAGTTCTTGCTGTAGTTGGCAGAGAGTGTGAAGAGGTTGAGGGTGTCGGGTTCCCAGGAGAGGTCGATGCCGCCCTGCCAGTAAGTGAACTTGCTGAGGCTCTGGCCGTCGGAGCGGTAGAAGTGGTTGAGGTCGTCGCCCAAGTCCTCGCGCTCGGAGCGGCGGCGGTTATGGGAGCGGAGAATGGAGCCGTTGTATCCGTTGAGGCGGGCGGCGGCGGTGACGTTGCGCACCTTGGCGCGAATGTATCCGGAGCCTGAGTAATAGCCGTTGCCGAATCCGCCGCGTAGGTTTCCACTGTAGCCCTCGAGGCTCTGCTTGGTGGTGGTGATGATGTTGAGGATTCCGCCGGTACCCTCGGCCTCGTACTTGGCGCCCGGGTCGGTGATGACCTCGATGCGCTTTATGGAGGAGGCAGGCATGGCCTTGAGTACGGCCTTGGGGTCGCCCGAGAGCATCGGGTCGGGCTTGCCGTTGACGTATATCTTGAAGTTGCTCTGCCCCTTGACCTTGATGTTATCTTCACCGTCAACGCTGACCATGGGGACTTTTCGCAACATCTCCATGACGGTGTTTGTGCCGGCCGAGGGGTCGTGCTCGACGTCATATGTTAACTTGGCGCCGTCACTCTTGATGAGTTCGCGGCGAGCCATCACCACCACCTCGTCAAGCTCCTTGACAGAGTCGGCGGCCAGGCTGTCGGTCGGCTGCGTGGTGGATATGGAGGCTTGCGCGACGGCGGGCATCGCGCAAGTCAGTAAAACGAGAACCTTGGATAAGGTGCGGATAGAGAAGTTCATTCTTGCATTCAGTTGTTTTCTGCCTTATTGACGCCGATGGCGCCTAAATAATTACAACGAATGTAAAAATTTCTCAATTGGGCTGACGAATCAGCGGGGCGCGTCGTGGCCTGTTGCCGTCAGCGGCGTCGGCGCACGAGCAGGAAGGCAAGCAACAGTATCAGCAGCACTCCCCCACCGATGGCCCAGGGTAGCCAGGAGCACACCGCCGCTGACGGTAACTGGTCGCGGAGGGCGGACGCACCAGGGCGCGTCCCTACATGGGAGTCGCTCGTCGTGTCGGCGGGCAGCGCGAGTGCCACCTCTGGCTCGGAGTATTCGACGGCGAAGATGTTGACGGCGTTGCCGCCGAAGCCCTTGCGCCCCTGGGAGGTGACGACCACCAGGGAGCCGTCTGGGGAGACGTCCAGACCGACCGGGTAGGAGTCTACCGGCGCCACGGCCAGGACCTCCATGCTGCCGGTGGCGATGACGTACAGTTCCGAGGAGCGGTTGCAGGCGGCGAAGAGGAAGCGGCCCGAGGGCGACAGCTCGATGGTGCGTACGCTGCCGCCGACCTTCACGCTTTTCAGTCCACCGACGCGGAACTGCCTGACCTGTCCGACCTGTCTGGTTCGTCCGACTGCGGCCAAGATGGAGTCCGTGGGCAAAGAGAGGACTTTACCCTGGAAGGACTGGGAGAAGAAGACGCGGTCTTTGCCTTGCACGATGTGGCGGACGCCGAAGAGAGCCGGTATCCAGCCGAGCCACTGCATGCGGCGGACGTCGATGACGGCCACGGCGCCGCCCATGCCGCTGACCAGCAGCAGCGAGTCGCCGGGCAGGAATAGGGTGCCGCGCAGGGAGTATCCGCTGCCGGTATCGCGGTCGCGGACCTCCGTGAGGCTGTAATTGAGCGGATGGCGATGGTCCACCACCACCGGCTTGAGATGGCGCCACTGCTGCAGGTCCGGCGAGGAGATGTCGAGGAAGCCGACCGTATTGTCGCCCCAGTGGGTGATGGCCAGCAGGCGTCCGTCGCCGCTGACGCGCACCATCTTCGGTATGGGACCCGTCTCGAAGAGGCGCACCACCCTGTCGGTGCGGGTGTCGATGACAGCCATTGCCGAAGGGTCCTGGGCGTTGATGTCGAAAGTGCGGCGGTAGAATGGCACAAAGAGGTAGCGGCCGTCGGGGGTGAGGGTACTCTCCACGGGCTTGCCGCGAAAGGCCCGCTTCTCGCCGCCCGGATAGTGCGTGAAGGGATAGAAGCCGCTTGCCGGCGCCCACAGGTCGCCCTGCCCGGAGGTGTAATTGTAGTCGATAACCGACAGCTTCTCCAGCGTCCGGGAATCGTACACTACGGTGCGGCACCCTTCCAGGGAGTTGACGTAGAACTTACTGCCGTCGGCGGAGAAGGATATGGACTTGGGCGATGCTATGGCGGCGTCGAAATGCTCACCGGAGCCGTAGCCGAGGCGCTTGTCGCTCAGGCGCAGGCGTATGGAGCCATCCTTGGCCGCAGCCTCCTGCCCGACTTTGGAGCGGACTACCGGCGGCACGTCGGCCGGGCGCCCGGCATTGGCGTCCCGCTCCTGCGCACACAGGCAGAGTCCCGATAACAGGAACGCCATAGCGGCCAGGGAACGGACACCCATATTCTATGCTACTTGCGGGCCACGCAGGCCTTGACGGCGTAAACGTTAAGGACGTCGTCCATGTCCACGTCGAAAGGAGCGAAGATGGGGGACGGGTTGACGGAGATGCACTTGACGGAACCCGGCTTGTCACTGGGCACGAGCACCTTGATCACCAGGCCGTTACGGGTATCGAGAACGTAAGCCTTGCCCCATTCTATGAAGGCGTTGGCGTCGATTTTCTTGATGAGGGCGATGGAGCCGTTGGGGTACTCGGGGGCCATGCTATCGCCGGTAATGGGCACGGCGAGGTCTACGCCATCGATGGGCGAGATCATCATCTCGCAGTCGCGCAGACGCACCTGCTGGGAGAAGTTGGTCAAGGAGCCGCCGTGTGCGCTGACGGGTACCAGGGGAACCATGCAGAGTTCCCGTTTCTCTTCGTCCGGCTTGCCGAACATCTCACCCTCGCCGGTGAGCACCCACCGAGGATTGACGCCGAGGTTCTTGGAGAGGTTCTCCAGGAAGGCGTTGGTGAGTTTCTCCTTGCCGGTGGTGATGCCGGAGAAGTAGGGGCTTTTGTAGCCCAGGGCCTTGGCCATGTCGCTTTTGAGCTGGACTCCGCGCTTGCCGAATCCCATGCGCAGCGCCTCGTTGAGCCGCTTGGTTACTTCGTCATTTTCCATATTTAGACAGGCGTGTGGAAGATCTGAATGTATGGTGTGCTGGTTATTTTCAGTCAGTTGTGTGGATGCACCTGATGTCCATGGTTCCGTATAAGCTGGTGGCGCGGAGTTCAATCCATTCCGCGGACTTGCCGTCGAGGATGCGGAAGCGAGTGGTGGTCCCGTCGCCGATGTGGGCGCTGAGGATGCTCCTGTCAGCCTCCCAGCGGCCCCTGCCGGTGCCGAAGTAGCCCACGGACTCGTACATGCCGGTGGCGGAGAAGTCGAGGTAGGTGGTCTCGTAGGTCCAAGGACGCCAGGCGTCCTTGTCATCCTGGCGCATGGCCTCGACACGCCAGCGTCCGTATGCCAGGGTCGATTCGGAGTAGTCAGGTTCATCGTCGCCGCAGGCCGTGAGCGCCAGGGCGGAAGTTATCAGCGTCACTGCAAGAAGCAGCTTCAATGTCAGTTTATTCAGCGTCATTTCCACGTACAATCACTGCCCGACGACCCGGCTGAGAGAAGCCCCGGAAGACGTCGGCAACTTTTAATCGTGCAAAGATACAAATAATGTGTTGAACGTCAAAAAAAATTGCTAACTTTGCAGCCGAAAAATTAATCAGCAGGCTGTTCCGGGTCCTTGACAGACCATCGCGAGGGACAGCCGGCAGGCAGGCGGGAGCGTCGAGGCATTCCCGCATAACGCATTGACAATGAAGACCAACGTAGCAGTATTTTTCGGAGGGCGCAGCGTGGAGCACGAGATTTCGGTGATTTCCGCCCTGCAGGCCATACACGCCTTCGACGCCGACAAGTATAACGTCATTCCCGTCTACATTTCCAAACAGGGCCGCTGGTACACCGGGCCGGAGCTGCTGGAGGTGCGCAACTACCGCGACATGAAAAAGCTCACCGCCCATGCCACGGAAGTGTACATGCGGCCGGAGTTCGGCGACTACAGCCTCTACCGCGCCGAAGGGAACATGTGGGGAAAGAAGGCTCCCGTGGTCGCCCGCCTGGACGTGTCCGTGCCAGTGCTTCACGGCACCAACGGCGAGGACGGCATCTTCGAGGGCGTGCTGCAGACCATCGGCCTGCCGTTCGCAGGCTGCGACGTGCTGGCAAGCGCCAACGGCATGGACAAGATCACCATGAAGATGATACTGCGGTCGTGCGGCGTGCCCGTGGTCGACTACGTATGGTTCACCGACGGACAGTGGCGCACCGGCCGCCAGGCGCTGATAGAGCAGGTTGAACGCGAACTCGGCTACCCCGTCATCGTCAAGCCCGCCAACCTCGGCTCCAGCGTGGGCATCGGCAAGGCCGCCGACCGCAAGGAGCTCGAAAAGGCCGTGGACAACGCCGAGCGCTTCTCCTCCCGCCTCATCGTGGAGCACATGGTGGGCAAGCTCAAGGAAATCAACTGCTCAGTGCTGGGCGACGCCGACGACTGCCGCCCCTCAGTGTGCGAGGAGCCCGTCAAGACCGGCGACTTCCTCAGCTATGAGGACAAATACATGGGCGGCGGCAAGGGAGGCTCCAAACAGGGCATGCAAAGCAGCGAGCGCCGTGTGCCCGCCGACCTGCCCGACGAAGTCACCAGGCGCATCCAGCACCTGGCCTGCGAGACATTCCGCAGCCTGGGCTGCCACGGCGTAAGCCGCGTCGACGTCATGATCGACGAGGAGGACGGACAGATTTACGTCAACGAGATCAACACCATTCCCGGCTCGCTGAGCTTCTACCTGTGGGAGGCCACCGGACTCAGCTTCCCGGCGCTCATGGACGAGCTGGTGCGCCTGGCCTTCGACCGCAAGCGCAAGGAGGAACTCAAGACCTTCAGCTTCGACAACAACATATTCGCCATGGGCGGCGCAATAGGCGCCAAAGGCTCCAAGGGCACCAAATTCTGATAATAGAGACGACGCACACCGAGCTGAAGCTCGGTGGCAACTGCAGAACAATAGCTAATTGAAGACGTCACTCTCAACTATAGACTAAAATGGCTAAACGCTTTCCCGAATATACAGCTCCGCTGAACCTGTCGGAGATCAACAAGGAGATACTCAAGGTCTGGGACGCCCACCAGCTGTTCGAGGCCAGCATGCGCCAGCGCGAAGACGGCCCTTCGTTCGTCTTCTACGAAGGTCCCCCGTCGGCCAACGGCAAGCCGGGCATCCACCACGTCATGGCCCGCACCATCAAGGACATCTTCTGCCGCTACAAGACCATGCAGGGCTACTGCGTGCGCCGCAAGGCCGGCTGGGACACCCACGGCCTCCCCGTGGAACTCGCCGTGGAAAAGAGCCTCGGCATCACCAAGGAGGACATCGGCAAGAAGATTTCCGTCGACGACTACAACGACGCCTGCCGCCGCGAGGTGATGAAGTACACCGCAGAGTGGACCGACCTCACCCACAGGATGGGCTACTGGGTGGATCTCGACGACCCCTACATCACCTACGACAACCGCTACATCGAAAGCGTGTGGCACCTGCTGGCAGAGCTCTACAAGAAGGGCTACCTCTACAAGGGCTACACCATCCAGCCCTACTCGCCGGCCGCCGGCACGGGCCTCAGCAGCCACGAGCTCAACCAGCCCGGCTGCTACCGCGACGTCAAGGACACCACCGCCACCGTGCTCTTCGACATCCTCGACCCCAAGGAGGAGATGACCGGCTGGGGCAGGCCCTGCTTCATGGCCTGGACCACAACCCCCTGGACCCTCCCCTCCAACACCGCCCTGTGCGTCGGCCCCAAATACGAATATGTGGCCGTGCGCACCTACAACCCCTACACCGGCGACAAACTCACCGCCGTGATGGTGAGCGACCTGGTCAAGGCCTACTTCAGGCCCGAGGGCGAGAAAGCCGACATGGACGCCTACCAGAAGGGCGACAAGGTGCTTCCCTACCGCATCGCCGGCTCCTGGCGCGGTTCGGAGCTCACCGGCATGCATTACGCACAGCTCATGCCCTGGGTCAAGCCGCTGTTCCAGGTGAATGGCAGCGCCTCGGCCGAGGTGCGCGACTACGCCGCCGCCCACCCCGAGAAGTGCTTCGAGGTGCGCAACGACCGCTTCGTGGAGGGCGCAGACCTCGCCTTCCGCGTCATCGAGGGCGACTACGTCACCGTTGACGACGGTACCGGCATCGTGCACATCGCCCCCACCTTCGGCGCCGACGACGCCAAGGTCGCCAAGGCTGCCGGCATCCCCTCCCTGTTCATGATCAACCGCCGAGGCGAGACGCGCCCCATGGTCGACTTCCAGGGCAAGTACTACCTGCTCGATGACTGCGCGCCGGCGTTCGTGGAGAAGTGCGTCGACGTGCCCCTCTACTCCGGCTACCAGGGCAAGTACGTCAAGAACGCCTACGACCCGCGCTTCAACCAGGGCGGCTACGACGCCAAGGCCGCCGAGAAGGCCGAGGACCTCAACGTCGAGCTCAGCATCGGGCTCAAGCTCCAGGGCAAAGCCTTCCGTGTGGAGAAGCACGTGCACAACTATCCCCACTGCTGGCGCACCGACAAGCCCGTGATCTACTACCCGCTCGACAGCTGGTTCATTCGCACCACCGCCGCCCGCGACACCCTCATCGACCTCAACCACACCATCAAATGGAAGCCGGCCGCCACCGGCACCGGCCGTTTCGGCAAGTGGCTCGAGAATCTACAGGACTGGAACCTCAGCCGCTCCCGCTACTGGGGCACCCCGCTTCCCATCTGGCGCACAGACGACGGGCTGGAGGAAATCATCATCGGCGACTTCGCCACCCTCAGCGCCGAAATCGACAAGGCTGTCGAAAAGGACTTCATGACCGCCAATCCGCTTACAGCCAAGGGCTTCCGTCCAGGCGAATACACCAAGGAGAACTACGGACGCTTCGACATCCACCGCCCGTACGTCGACGAGATCATCCTCGTCTCCCCGTCGGGCAAGCCGATGAAACGCGAGACGGACCTCATCGACGTGTGGTTCGACTCCGGCGCCATGCCCTACGCCCAGTGCCACTACCCCTTCGAGCACAAGGAGGACCTGGAGAGCGGGCGCGTCTTCCCCGCCGACTTCATCGCCGAAGGCGTGGACCAGACACGCGGCTGGTTCTACACTCTCCACGCCATCGCCAGCATGGTCTTCGGCTCCGTCGCCTACAAGGCAGTCATCTCCAACGGCCTCGTGCTCGACCGCAACGGCAACAAGATGAGCAAGAAGCTCGGCAACGCCATCAACCCATTCGACAACATCGAGCGCTTCGGCTCCGACGCCGTGCGCTGGTACATGATCGAGAACTCCCAGCCCTGGGACAACATCAAGTACGACGAGGAGGGCGTGGCCGAAGTCAGCCGCAAGCTCTTCGCCACCCTGCACAACACCTATAAGTTCCTGGCCCTGTACGCCAACGTCGACGGTTTCGATCCCTCCGCCCCGCAGGTGCCCCTTGGCGAACGCCCCGAGATCGACCGCTGGATTCTCTCGCTGCTCAACACCCTGGTCAAGGAAGTGCGCTCCAACCTCGACGACTACGAGCCAACCAAGGCTGCCCGAGCCATCTCCGCCTTCGTGGGCGACAACCTCTCCAACTGGTACGTGCGCCTGAACCGCAAGCGCTTCTGGGGCGGAAAGATGGACAGCGACAAGCTCGCCGCCTACCAGACCCTCTACACCTGCCTGCGCACCGTGGCCCTGCTCATGGCTCCCTTCGCACCCTTCTACTCCGACCGCCTCTACAACGACCTCACGGCCCTGGGCGGCGAATACTCCTCAGTGCACCTGGCCCTCTTCCCCGAAGTGGACGAGGCTGCCATCGACCCGGCCCTGGAGCGCCGCATGGCACTCGCACAGGTAATCACCAGCAACGTCCTGGCCCTGCGCCGCAAGGTCAACATCAAAGTGCGCCAGCCACTGGCCGTGCTCATGGTGCCCGCCGTAGACAACGACCAGATGCAGGCCATCGAGCTGATAAAAGACCTCGTGGCCGCCGAAGTCAACGTCAAGGAGGTCCGCATCACGCCTCCCGGACAGTCAGAGCTCGTCAAGCGCATCAAGGCCGACTTCAAGAAGCTCGGTCCCCGCTTCGGCAAGATCATGAAGCTGCTCGGCAAGGCCATCACCACCATGAGCCAGGCCGACATCGCCCGCCTTGAGAACGAAGGCTCCTTCACTTTCGCCGACCTGCCCGACTCGCCCGTCATCACCCTCGATGACGTCGAAATCATCCCCGAGGACGTACCTGGATGGGTTGTCGCCAACGAGGGCAACGTCACCGTGGCGCTCGACATCACCCTGACGCCCGAGCTGCGCGCCGAGGGCATGGCCCGCGAGCTGGTGAACCGCATCCAGAACCTGCGCAAGTCCATGGGCCTGGAAATCACCGACCGCATCCGCGTCACCCTGAGCCACACACCCGAGACAGAACAGGCACTCGCCTCCTTCAGCGACTACATATCCACCCAGGTGCTCGCCGACGCGCTGGCGCTCACCGACACCCCCGCCGCCGAAGCCGCCGACCTCGACATAGACGGTCTCCACGTCAAGGCTCTTATTGAAAAGATTTAAACTTCATCACTATCACTAATGTAAGTAATATATGGACAACGACAGACCCAAGAGATATTCCGACGAGGAGCTGGAAGAGTTCCGCATCCTCATCAACGAGAAACTGGCCAAGGCCCGGAAAGAATACGACACCCTGCTCGAGCAGCTCGACGGCGACAAGTCCTCGGACGGCTCCGACACCGGCCGCCAGTTCAACGACATCTTCGACGAGAGCTCTTCGCACACCCAGCGTGCCGAGATCCAGCGCCTCATGACCCGCCAGCAGCAGTTCATAGAGAAACTGCAGGGCGCCCTGACGCGCATTGACAACAAGACCTACGGCATCTGCCGCGTCACCGGCGAGCTCATCCCCAAGGACCGCCTCCGCGCCGTCCCCCACGCCACCCTCTCCATCGAAGCCAAGCAGAAATAATGTAAATTGTACAATGTACGATAACAGCGACGCACCAATGAGACGACACGGCCTCAATCGCTGTACATTGCACATTATAACCACCTCCCGCTTTGGCAGAAGCTGAACCCCACAAGATAATCGCGCACCGGGGACTGTGGACTCTGCTCATAGTCCTGGCGGTGCTGGTGGCCGACCAGGCCCTCAAGATATGGGTCAAGACCTCGTTCTTCATGGGCGAGGACTACGAAATCACGCCCTGGTTCCACCTCAAGTTCATCGAAAACAACGGCATGGCCTTCGGGCTCGAACTGTGGAGCAAGATCGGCCTGACGGTGCTGCGCATCGTGGCCGTGGCCGTGCTGGTATGGATCCTGTGGACGCTCCGCAATACCCGCCGGCTGCGCACCGGCTTCATAGTGGCCCTGGCGCTCATCACCGCCGGAGCCGCCGGCAACATCTTCGACTGCGTGCTCTACGGACGCATCTTCAACAACCCCATGCCGCCCGAAATCGCCACCATGTTCCCGGCCGACGGCGGCTACGCCCCACTCTTCGAGGGCCGCGTGGTCGACATGCTCTACTTCCCCTTCTGCTCCTGGACATGGCCCGACTGGATGCCCGCTATCGGCGGACAGCAGTTCGAGTTCTTCCAATACATCTTCAACCTGGCCGACTCGTCGATATGCGTTGGAGTGCTGTTGCTCATCATCTTCTACAACAAAGATTTCTCGCTGATGATGCAGATCATCGCGGGCTACGTGCCCGGCACCAAGGCCTGCCGCGAGCGCCGCGCCAACCTCATCTCCGGCATAGACCCGGACCGCCTGCCATGACCCGCAAGAGCCTGCTGCTCCCACTCGCGGGCGTCGCCCTGCTTGCCGCCTGCTCCTCCAGGCCGGACTACGTGCTGTCGGAGCGGAAAATGGCCGACGTGCTGGCCGACCTCACCGTGGCCGACCAGCTGGCACTGCGCAGCACCCGAGGCGACGGCGCCTTCGCCGACGACTCCGCCCGCAAAGTACTGCGCCAGGGCATTATGCAGAAGAACGGCGTCAGCGAGGCCGAATTCGACTCCACCCTGGCTTGGTACGGACACCACCTCGACGACTATTCCAAGCTATATAAGGCAGTAGAGAAGCGGCTGGCCGACAAGCAGGCCAGGCTCAACAGGCAAGCCGGCGTACGCACCGACAACGCCAACAACCTGTGGCCGCTGCCGCGGATGCTCTCGTTCTCCCGCCACGACCTCAACCCCGGCTTCTCCTTCTCCCTGCCTGGCGACAAGCTCAAGGCCGGCAACACCCTGGTGTGGACTATGCGCCTGACAGGCTTCTCGGGCAACGCCACGGCCCTGCTCGGCGCCGAGTACCCCGACCAGGAGCTGCTCTACACCCGCCAGAGCATGCATGGCTCCGGCTCCCAGCGCATACAGCTCGAGCTGCCGGCCGACCGGCACCCCGTGCGCGTGATTGGCTACCTGCACTTCGCCACCATGCCCATGCAGCGCGTCTTCGTCGACTCCCTGACCCTGGAGGTGACCAAGCCCGTACCCGGCGCGCCGGCCCCGCTCACCATTCCCCCAATGCGCTGACGACCCATCGGACACCCTTACACCGAGCTGAAGCTACGAGGGAGTTTCCTTTTTTCGATAATTAACCGAATCGCCATGAACGCGACAGACAAAGCTAAACTCATTGACCGTGTCCGCTCCATAGAGGGGCTGACAGATGATGAACGTGCGGCCTTGCTCGGACTACTCAACGAAAGCAAGACCTACGGCCTTGTTTGGGAAGACAAACCCGAAAAAGTCGAGGAAAGACTTCGTAGCGAGCTGCCCGTCCTCAAGGAAGTAAAGAGCCGCGCCATAATGGGGGGGGGTAACTCTCTGACTGACAGCAACTTACCAAATCACGTCATAATAGAGGGGGATAATCTTGAGGCTCTTACAGTACTAACTTACACACACGAAGGCAAGATCGACGTAATTTATATCGATCCGCCGTACAACACCGGCAACAAAGACTTCGTCTACAACGATTCATTCGTTGACAGCGAAGACAGCTACCGCCATTCCAAATGGCTCAGCTTTATGTCGCGCCGCCTCCGCATCGCAAAACGACTTCTTTCTGATAGAGGTGTTATTTTCATCTCTATTGATGAAAATGAGGTAGCTGCGTTACGGCTCCTTGGTGATCATATTTTTCTTGCGAAAAATTTCGTAGGTCAATGGAATTGGTTCAAATCTGCTACTCCTCCTGCACTTTCAAAAAAAGTAAAACGAACAATTGAATACATCCTTTGTTGGCAAGCATCGGGGAATGATGATACTTTTAGGGGTGCTCAAAAAGTAAGCAAAAGCAATGACCCTTTCACAAAGCCACAAAACACATTCAAGGTTTTAACTTTTCCAGCAAATTCTATATCATGTCCTCAAAATTCGGGCGTTATTCCTGCGGGAATGTACGGAACAGATAAGTTCCCTAATGAGTTGCTTGATGATATAATTATTATCAATGGCAAAAACTCTAATCCGGTAAGATTCAAAAATAGATTTATTTGGATTCAAAGCACTTTGGATGAAAATATCAAAGATGGCTTATACATAGAACTATCAAAAAAAGGAGTTCTGTCTTACAAACGTAGCAGTTACAATAGAGAGGTTCCGCCTAATTTCATTGATTCTTCTGTTGGAGTAGATACAACGGAAAATGCCGGGCGTCAATTGCTCGAAATATTTAATAATCAAAAACTCTTTGATTATCCCAAACCTGTTTCATTGATTAAATATTTAATCAATTTTATTGAAGATAAGAATATTACAATCCTCGACTTCTTTGCAGGTTCAGGCACCACACTTCATGCTGTTATGCAACTGAACGATGAAGATAATGGCAAGCGACAATGCTTAATCTGCCAAGGTATAGAATGTGATGAGCATGGTAATAATAAACATATAGCCGAGAATGTAACCTACGAGCGCAACAAGCGCGTTATCCAAGGCTACACGAAGCCCAACGGCGAGACCGTCAAGGGTCTGCACGACAACAATCTGCGCTACTACCGCACCGACTTTGTCAGTCGCCGCCGCACTCCGCAAAATATGCGCCGACTGATGCTGCTTGCCTCGGATATGCTCTGCATCAAGGAAAACCTTTACAACGAGCATGACGAGTTCGGAAATATGCCGACTCTCGAAAACGGCTTCCGCTATTTCTCCGACGGCAATAAGCAGATGCTGATTGTCTATAACGAGGAAGCCGTCTATCCGCTCGTGGACGCTCTCGAAGATATGGACGTGGCAACGCCCATAATAATATATGTGTTTTCGCCGGGCAACGATGCATGGAACTCAGAGTTTGAGAGCGTGGCCGACAAAGTGCGCCTAACCGCACTTCCTGCCGCCATTTACAACGCCTACAAGCGTGTTCTCCCCAAAGCCAAAGAGGTAATGTTGAACACAACCGAGGAAGGATGCAACCGATGAAGAACTTCGCCTATCAGCAGAAAGCCGTCGAGCAGATTACCGACAAGGTGGTAGGATTGCTCAACGAGGGCGGCACTCGCCGCAAGGTCGTGTTCGAGGCACCCACCGGCTCCGGCAAAACAGTTATGGCTTGTCAGGCACTTGCCAATATCGTCGACCGCCTTAAATCCGACGGCACCAACTGCTTCGAAGAGTGTGCCTTTATATGGTTCGCGCCCCGCAAGCTCCACTTGCAGAGTTATCAAAAGCTCAAAGGTATTTTCGCCGACGGCAGAGAGCTTCAGCCCGTTCTGTTCGACGACCTCGAACATAACCAAGGCATACAGCCCGGCGAAATCCTGTTTGTGAACTGGGAGAGCGTCAACAAAGAGAGCAATAGAATGGCGCAAAATGGCGAAGCGTCAAAGTCGCTTTTCGAGGTCTGCCGCATCACGCAGGAAGAAGCCGGACTGCCTATCATCGCCATTATCGACGAGGAACATATGTTTTGGTCGAAGACCGCCGACAAATCGGGAGCGGTGCTCGACCGTATCAATCCTGCCGTCGAGCTTTGCATTTCGGCTACGCCAAAAACCATCCGCTTCGACGAGAAAGTGCGCGTCAGCCGCAAAGATGTGATTGAGGCCGAAATGATAAAGCGCGAAGTGGTGCTTAATCCTGAAATTGACAGTGGCATAACCGACGAAACCACCCTCAACAACCACCTGATGACAGTGGCTCTCGACAAGCGCGAGCAGTTGGCCGAGGCTTACCTCGCATTGGGTGTTGGTATAAATCCGCTGTTGCTCATTCAGTTGCCTAACGACCAAAAGGAAACCATGACCGCCGAGGACAATCGGATTGCCGACTTCGTCAAGCAATATCTCTCAGTAATGAAAGACATTACGGTAGAGAATGGCCGTCTGGCAATTTGGCTATCGGGCGAGAAAGCCAATCTCGCCGGGCTTGAAAAACCCGACAACATGGCGCAGGTGCTGCTGTTCAAAGAGGCCATCGCCTTAGGTTGGGATTGCCCCCGCGCCGCCGTGCTGCTCATCTTCCGCAAACTGTCGAGCAACGAGTTTACGATTCAGACCGTCGGGCGTATCCTCCGAATGCCTGAACAGCACCATTATACCGACGGGCGGCTCAACATCGGCTATGTCTACACCGACATCGCCAAAGATAAAATCAACATCGTAACCACTGATGCTGATTATATCAAGAAGAATGCCATCGTTGCCTGTCGCCGCCCCGGACTGGAAAACGTGGATCTGAAATCGGTCTATGCCGACCGCCCCAATGATACGCGAAACTACTTCGGCCCCGACTTCCGCAGAGTGCTCTACGAGGAAAGTGAAAAGTTCTGGAACATCCAACAGTCACAAGCCTGTCTGTTCAGCCTCGCCGAACTTGCCGCCATACGCGGCGAAGATTATGCGCCACAATCGCTGCCCGATACCGACGATGCACAGATTAACGAGAACCGCCGCCGTGTGGAGGCTACTTTGCGCCTCGATGTGCCGACGGTAAACATCCCGATTCCAAAGGATGTTCATTTCCAGAACGAAGTGCAGACACTCGATGTCAGCGAAAGCGTTAAATTCGCACGAACTGCGAGCGAGATAGACCGTGTTTTCATCTCCGAGATAGCAAAATACGTCACCACCTTTGAGAGTAAGAATAATCCTGCGGACAAACTCGCCGGATATTTACTCGAGACAATGGCCGACTTCTTCGGCATATACGACACCGACGCGAAAAAGGTATTCCTCTACTACGATAACCGACGTAAGTTCGACCGCTTGCTCCATATAGCCCTTGACAAGTACGCCAAGCTCCGCGACATCAAAAAGAAGGAAGCATCGGCACGTGCGATGAAAGAATTTGAGTGGAGCGTTCCCGAAGAAAGGCTCTACGATGATGAGACCCACCATTTGGCGACCGGCGAGAACCACGCCCTGCGGCCTTTCGTGGAACTGAATGCAGCCTTCGACCCTGAAAAAGATTTTGCCAAGTTCCTCGAACAAAACTCCGAATATATCGACTGGTGGTATAAAAACGGCGACAAAGGCCGTCAGCACTACGCAGTGGAATATGCTGACGAGGCGGGCGTAAAACGTCCTTTCTATGTCGATTTCGTTATCCGGCTGAAAAACGGCAAGATATTTCTGTTCGACACCAAGACGGCAGGAAGCGAGCCACTTACCGCACATCTCAAGCATAACGCCCTCAACGCCTATATTGCAGCCGAAAATGCCGCAGGCAAGAATCTTCTCGGAGGCGTTATCGTCAAGGAGGGTTTGAACTGGGTATGGTCGCGCTACACAATAGAGGACACCATCGACCACGAAGGATGGTCGTACCTCGATTTCAAACAGGAAAACTCGTAATACCACAGCAAAAGGAATTATTGGTGTCCGATAATCCATATACGAGGATGCGCCCGCAGGCAACGCGGACGCATCCTCGTATCTTATGGACGTGTTATGGCGCGGTCCAGAAGCGCCAGGCGGCGTCGGCCTGAAGGTGGAGCATGCGCAGGCCGTTGCAGACGCGTGCGCCACGGCTGCGACAGGCGGCCATGAATGCGGTTTCCTCCGGGTTGTAGACGAGGTCGAAGCAGCGGTGGCGCTCCCCTATCGCCTGATACGGCAGGTCGGGGAGAGTGTCAACGTCAGGCCACATTCCCTGCGGAGTGGCATTGACGAGCAGGGGCGTGTCGGCCACCAGGACCGGGGTGAGGTCGGCGTACGTTAACGGGCCTTTGCGGGAGACGATGCGGTATGGTATCTGTCGGCGCAAGAGGGCTGCGCAGACTGCCTTGGAGGCTCCCCCGCTGCCGAGCACCAGGGCGCGGGATGGTTGCTCATCCCGCAACAGCTCGCCCAGGGCCGTGTCAAAGCCTTCCATGTCGGTGTTATGGCCGATGAGGATGCCGTCCTTTTCGATGCGGACGGTATTGACGGCTCCCACCTCCCGCGCCTCGTCGGTAAGGGCAGCCAGGCAGGGCAGAATGGCTTCCTTATAAGGTATGGTGACGTTGAAGCCGCACAGCTCAGGCTGTTGCCGAAGCAGCTCCGACAACGCGTCTATGCCAGGCAGCTCGAAGTTGAGATAACGACAGTCGAGGCCATTCCTGGCGAACTTTTCGGCGAAGTAGCGGGCCGAGAAGGAGTGACCCAGCCGCAAGCCGATTAGACCGTAGAGTTTCATGAATGTACAATGTTACAACTTCGCGGCGCATTGCGCTACATTGTACATGTGAATTTATTTCATGAGGCTCTGCTGCCAGCGCCAGGCGCTTTCGAGGGTGCGCTCGATGGGTGTCTCGGCCTTCCAGCCGAGAACCTCGTTGGCCTTGCGGGGGTCGGCCCATATCTGCTCGATGTCGCCCTGGCGGCGCTCTCCGATCTTGTAGGGAACCTTGACGCCGGTGGCCTTTTCGAAGGCGTTGATGAGGCCGAGCACGGAGCAGCCGTTGCCGGTGCCGAGGTTGAAGACTTCGAGGCTGGGGGTGTCCTTCTTGTAGAGCAGGCGCTTGAGGGCCACTACGTGAGCCTTGGCCAGGTCGTTGACGTCGATGTAGTCGCGGATGCAGGAGCCGTCAGGAGTGTTGTAATCGTCGCCGAAGACGGTCAGCTCCTTGCGTATGCCGGCCGCTGCCTGGGTCAGGTATGGCACGAGGTTCTGCGGCACTCCGTTGGGGAGTTCGCCGATGCAGGCCGACGGGTGTGCGCCGATGGGGTTGAAGTAGCGCAGCAGGATGCTGCGGATGGGAGCGCCGGAGGTGATGACGTCCTCGATTATCTCCTCGGAGATCTGCTTGGTGGCGCCATAGGGGGAGGTGGGGCGTTTTACTGGCGCGGTCTCGTCGATGGGGTTGCGGTCGGGCTCGCCGTAGACGGTGCAGGAGGAGGAAAAGACGATTCCCTTGACTCCGTAGAGGGGCATGAGGTCGAGGAGGTTGAGCAGCCCGTTGAGGTTGTTGCGGTAGTAGAGGATGGGCTTGTGGACGCTCTCGCCGACGGCCTTGGAGGCGGCGAAGTTGATGATGCCCTCGATATTGGGGTGCTCGTCGAAGAGGCGCTTGAGCTGGCTCAGGTCGGTGATGTCGCCGTGGAAGAAGGCAGGGCGCTCGCCGACGATGCGGGTGATGCCGTCGAGGACGTCGAGGCTGGAGTTGGAGAGGTTGTCGACGATGACGACGTCGAAGCCGTTGCACATGAGCTCGACCACGGTGTGGGAGCCGATATAGCCGGTGCCTCCGGTTACGAGGATTTTTGTCTTTGCCATAGCAGTTTGAATGGGAATTAAAGCTGAGAGTAGGGCAAGCCCCCAGAGGGGCAAATGTCTCTCAGCTCTCAGCTTTTAGAACGGGGTTATTCGCCGAAAAGTTTCTCGGGGTACTTGCCGGCGTCGATGAGGGCGCGGATGGCGGCGACGGTGGCGGGGCGGTCGGCGGCGAAGGTGACTCCGAACCAGCGCGAGGGGGTGGGGAGCACCTTGAGAGTGGACGTGCCGGAGTGGATGAGCTCGTTGACCACGGTGGGGATGTAGAACTCGCCCTTGGGCTCCATGCCGTGCTCGCGCAGGAAGGTGCGGAAGCTTTGGCCGGAGTGATCGAAGTAGTCGGGGGTGAAGCCCCACATGTTCATGGACACGACGGTGCCCATGGCGAAAGGCTTCTCTCCGCCCTCGGGGGCCTGGTATACGAGCTCGTCGCCGCGACGCTCGATGCCGTGGCACTCGACTACGTCGACGAGGTTGCCCTGGCCGTCGACCTTGCAGAGCCCGCGGCTGACGCCGCCGTTCTCGCTGAGTGTGTTCTCGATCAGGAAGCCTATCATGCAGTAGCGGTCGTGCGCTCCCTCGACGGAACGGAGGAAGCCGGCCAGCTCCTCGAAGCTCTCGCGGCCGTAGAAGTCGTCGGCGTTGATGACGCCGAAGGGTTCCTTTATCACTTCGCCGCCCATCATCAGGGCATGGTTGGTGCCCCAGGGCTTGGTGCGGTCCTTGTTCACGGGGATATCTTCCGGCACCTTGTCGATGGCCTGGAAAACGACGTCCACGTCTACATGGTTCTGGTACTTGGGGAGAATCTTCTCGCGGAAGTCCTTCTCGAAATCGTGGCGGATTACGAAGACGATTTTGCCGAACCCGGCGCGGACGGCGTCGTAGACGCTGTAGTCCATGATGGTCTCGCCGTTGGGGCCGAGGCCGTCGAGCTGCTTGAGGCCGCCGTAGCGGCTGCCCATGCCTGCTGCTAATATAAGTAAGGTAGGTTTCATATACTATTGTGGGGATTTCTTGATGAGCATGATGAGCGAGACGGCCAGGTCGAAGAGAACGATGCGGGCGTTGGCGTTGCCGGCTATGTCGCGTGCGGCAAGGTCCACCTCGTGCATTATGTCCTCCACGTTGGCGCCGTGGATGAATGGGGCGAAGCGGTCGGAGAACTGACGGTCGCCTGGCATCATCGGGGTGATGGTGTCGTTGCGGAGGTTGTAGAGGTAGTTGAGCCGGAGCTGGCGGTTCATGTACGCCAGGAAGCGGCGCGTCTTCTCGCGCTTGAGGCCTGCGACCGTCTCGGACCATTTGCGCAGTGCGGCGACGTCCCGGAGCCAGGCGCGACGCATGACGTCCTGGAAGAGCTCGCGGAACTCGCTTTCCTCGGCCTTGGGATCGAGCAGCTGGCGGGCCTGGAGCTGGTTGCCCTGGGCGGCGGCGGCGGCCTGTGCGGCCTCGTCGGGGTCATATCCCTCGTTCACGAGCCAGGAGGCCGTCTCGGCCACCGTGGGCACCTCCACCTTGACGCGCTGCAGACGCGAGTAGACGGTAGGGAGGATGAGCGATGGGTTGTCGCTGACCATGATGAACATCCGGCCCGGCTGGGGTTCCTCGATGATCTTCAGCAGCTTGTTGGCGGCCGCCGGGTGGAGCTTCTCCGGGAGCCATAGGACGAGGACCTTCACGCTGTCGGTGTAGTTGCCCAGGCTCAGGCGTCGCACGATCTCGGAACTCTCGCCGACGCGTATTACGGGCTGCGAGTTCTCGGCGCCGGATAGCTCGAGCCAGCGGCGCCAGGGGGCCAGCGGCTCGGTGCGCAGGAACTCCTGCCAAGCGGGATAGAACTCGTCGCTGACGCCGACGGACGATGACTTGGACGTCGGCGTGGGGAAGGAGAAGAGGAGATCGGGATACTCCAAAGCGGCGTGCTGCCGGCAGACGGGACATACGCCGCAGCTGTCGCCGCCGGAGCGGTGCGGGCAGTGCGCATACTGTGCCAGGGCGCGTGCCAGGGCGAGCTTGCCTGCCCCCTCCGGGCCCCAGAGCAGCAGCGCGTGGGGCAGACGGCCGCTGTCTACCTGCTGTGCCAGCAGGGCCTTGACGGCGCCGTGCCCGGTGATGTCTGCGAATCTCATGCCGCAAATTTAACTATTTTTTCTGAGACAGAGACCTATTAAGCGGTCTAAAATGGCCGTAATCTGATGCGGAACAGACCGGAGGAATCCGGCTGCGCGATATGATGGAGGTCAGCCCGGGGCAAATTCGTCGCCCGACGGCCGTTGCGCATGTCCCCGCTTTTGCGTAACTTTGCACCGTCGGCCGCCACAGGAGGTCTGCATAACCTATGGAAAGATTTCTCGAAAGTATAGCCAAGGCCTACTGCACCCTATACAAAGGTAACCTGGAGGAGGTTCTGTTCGTCTTCCCCAACAAGCGTGCGGGCAGCTTCTTCCTGCGCGAGCTGTACCGCCAGAAGGATCTTGAGCATGAAAAGGTGTGCGAGGATGACAGGCTGACCATGCTCATGCCGGCCGTGACCTCCTTCGCCGACTTCGTGGAAACGCTCAGCGGGCGAATCATCGACTCCCGCATCGACAGCATCTGCCGCCTCTATCACCTCTATTGCCTGCTGTGGGACGAGGAACACAACGACGATAAAGCCGACAAGGAGGCAAAGAAAGGCAAAGCCTCCTTCGACAAGTTCCGCTCCTGGGCCGAGACCATGCTGTCGGACTTCAACGACGTGGAGATGTACCAGGTCAACGCCGAGGCCCTGTTCGAGAATGTGGACCGCTTCAAGAAGATCAAGTCCACGTACCTGACGCCCGAGCAGCTCAGGGTGATGAGCGCCTATTTCGGCTACACCGAGTTCTACGAGGACTCCGACCGGATGTGGCAGCACTACCACGGCAGCCTCAAAGATGGAATCAAGGATAAACGCCGAAGGTTCATGACGCTGTTCGAGCTCATGGGCAAGCTCTACACACGCTTCTGCGATAGTCTGGAGCGCGACGGCCTCACCTTCCGGGGCCGGGCATACTCGCAGGCGCTCAAGGCGCTCAGCGACGGCGACCCAGCCATGCTACTCCCCTACAAGCGCGTGGTGATGGTCGGCTTCAACGCCCTCAGTACCGTCGAATACCTCATCTTCGAGAAACTGGAGAGGACGAAAGTCACGCTCGCCGACGGCACCCTCCAGCCACTGGGTGACTTCTACTGGGACCTCACCGGCACGGCCCTCGCCCACCCCGGCAATATCGGGCGTCACTTCGTGGAGAAGAACCAGAAGGCATTTCCGCCGCAGTTCGACATCTCCGCCAGCAACCGCCCGGGACTCCCCGCCACGCTGGAAGTCATCTCCTCACCCTCGGGGGTGGCCCAGGCAAAAATCGCCGGCAAAATCGTCAGGGACATTGTCAGCGACGAAGGGCGGCAACTCGTCCGTGACGCCGACATAGCTGTGGTGCTCCCCGACGAGAACCTGCTGCTGTCCATGATCTACTCCATGCCGGACATCGGGACCGCCGAGGACGACGCAAGCTTCAACATCACCATGGGCTACCCGTTCAAGGTGACCTCGGTGGCCAGTTTCATGGCCCTGCTGGAGAACCTGCAGCGCGGATACGCCTACGAGAACGGAGTGTCCATAGCCCGCACGGCCGACGTCGACGCCCTGCTCAGCACCCCCCTGGCGACAGTGCTCCTCAGCTGGGGACACAGCAGCAGCCTATTCCGCAGCCTCGAAGACCGTAGGCGCGAAACCGTGCCGTATACTTTCTTCGCCGACTACTGCAACCAAGCCGAAGAAATCGCGCCGGAGGAGCGCCAGGCCATCCTCGACCTCTTCCGACCCCTTCCCCGCAACGCCGACAGCCAGCAGACCATCGACTACCTGCGCACACAGCTCGAAAGCCTCGACAACCTCATCAAGGAGAAAGACGGCGAGGGGCGCCGCCTGCGCCACGACCGCCGCCTGAAAGAAATGGACAGCGCACACGTGCTTCTGCACCTCGCCGCCCTCAACCAGCTCGAGGAGGCATTCCACACCTACCGGATAAAGGCCAACGCCCGCACCACCTTCCGCCTGTACAACAACAGCCGGAACGCAAAGTGATCGAGCGTGAAAAGCCTTATGAATTCGATGATATCCTCAGCGGAGTAGGCGTACTGGAAATCATGCAGGACGGATACGGATTCCTCCGTTCTTCCGATTACAATTATCTTTCTTCTCCGGACGATATTTATGTATCACAGTCACAAATTAAGTTATTTGGTCTTAAGACCGGTGACGTGGTAGAAGGCATCATCCGTCCGCCAAAGGAAGGAGAAAAATATTTCCCGTTAGTAAAGGTGTCAAAGATCAACGGACGTGACGCAGCTTTCGTTCGCGACCGTGTTCCTTTCGAACATCTGACACCTCTTTTCCCGGATGAAAAGTTCAAACTCTGCAAAGGCGGTTATTCTGATTCTATGTCTGCCCGTGTAGTAGATCTTTTCGCTCCGATCGGTAAAGGTCAACGTGCATTGATCGTTGCTCAGCCTAAGACGGGTAAGACTATCTTAATGAAAGACATCGCCAACGCAATCGCAGCCAATCATCCCGAAGTATACATGATTATGTTGCTGATTGACGAACGTCCGGAGGAGGTGACCGATATGGCACGCAGCGTAAACGCGGAAGTTATCGCTTCCACTTTCGACGAGCCGGCAGAACGTCACGTGAAAATCGCGGGTATCGTATTGGAAAAAGCAAAACGTTTGGTAGAATGCGGTCATGACGTAGTTTTCTATTGTACGCCATTTGACTCTATGAAAAGGGCTACGGCTCCCGTCAACT
>ERZ835051.1381-NODE-1381-length-25390-cov-264.970278_pt1 | contig 25390 bp, 9 predicted proteins | sample MGYA00519575_ERZ835051 | MGnify/ENA primary metagenome ERZ835051 (study PRJEB31850, sample SAMEA3708769) | human gut metagenome | biome: human gut; feature: human-associated habitat; material: faeces | place: China | collected 2014 ... | reverse complement strand
TTTCCTGACCTTGATTTGACATTGCACATGAGATTCTTGGATTGTGGAAAGTTTAAGCCTCTGACCTATATATGGAAAGATGGTGTGCAGGCAAGCAAGTTCAAAGTAAAATTCCGTGAGCCAGTCCCCATCATTTAAATGACATTATAACAGTATTGAAACATGGTTCAAACAATATACGACAAAACAGGCTATGCAAAGGCTGAGATTGCCCCTGATGACAGCTCAACACAAGTGAAGGAGGTGCAGGGTGACAACATCCTCACCCTTTCATTCACCCATTATGCCAACATTGCCCTTGACGTGAATGATTACACGGACTTTGAGGGCGAACGTTATTGGCTGATGGAAAAGTATGCCCCAAAGCAGAACAGTGAAACAGAATGGGTGTATGACTTGAAGCTGTATGGCATTGAGAGCATCATCAAACGTTTCTTGGTGCTTGAAACCACTGACGGCAACGCAGAACCAGTGTTCACTCTCACGGCTCCACCACGTGATCATGTGAAGATGATTGTAAAGTGCATCAATGATGGCTTGGATCATACGACAGACTGGAAGATTGGCCAAGTGGATGGCACAGACAACATTGTCATTGACTATGAGGGCAAATATTGTGATGAAGCCTTGAAGGAAATCGCTGAAAAGGTAGGTGGAAAGGTCGAATGGTGGATTGAGGGGCAAACCGTAAACATTTGCCGTTGTGAACATGGTGAGGAACTTGCCATTGGCTATGGCAATGGATTGACAGAACTGGAGCGAGACACCAGCAACACAGCCAAGTTTTACACACGCCTGTTCCCGATTGGCAGCACACGAAACATCGACCCAGAGAAATATGGTCATAATCGCTTGATGTTGCCTGGTGGCTTGAAATACATCGAGCTTCATACTGAGGAATATGGCATATATGACCATTATGAGCAAGATGCCTTTTCCGACATATACCCACGGCGTTTAGGGTTGGTCAGCAGCGTGCGCTCTGAGACAAAGACGGATGATGACGGCAATCCTTTCATCATCTATTACTTCAAGGATGACACGCTCAATTTCGACCCAAATGAATACGAGCTTGCCAATGAGGTAAAGCGTGTTTCCTTCCAAGACGGTGAACTCGCAGGTCTTGGAACGGATGATGATCATTACTTTGAGGTGAATTTCGACAGCAAGACACGTGAGTTTGAAATTATCACGATATGGCCATACGATGATGACACGCAACTGCCTGGTGGCAATCTTGTTCCCAAAGAGGGCAACCATTACATTCTCTGGAACATCAGAATGCCAGATGAATATTACACGCTTGCAGAAGAAGAGTTCCGCACGGCTGTTGACCAATATAATGCTGAACACTGGCAAGACATCAGCATCTACAAAGGCAAGACCGACCATGTTTGGGTGGAACAGAGCAATGCAGACTTATTTGTTGGTCGTAGGGTAAGGCTTGAAAGTGAGAAGTTTTTCCCTGATACAGGGTATAGAAGCAGCCGAATAACCAAGATTACAAGAAAGGTTGTCTTGCCTTCACAAGTGGACTTGGAAATCAGTGATGCGCTCCAAAGTGGCACATTGGATCAGGTGAATGACAGCTTGACCAACATCAAGAACTATACACGTGAACGCACATCTGGAAGTTTGCCAGACATCATCCGTACATGGGACAACACTTTGCCAACAGACACAAATCTGTTCTCAGCTCGAAGAAGCCAAAGGGAGTTTCTGAGCAAGAAGAAAATTGATCGAGCGAAAAAGAAAATCATCTTTGATGAGGGTATTGACCTCGGTGACTTTGTGGAGGGCGTTGCAGGTGGTCACTTGGACGGCAAAGGCAATGGTGAGCTGCTGACAATGGTTGTGCGCCAACTTTTGAGAAGTGCCAAGTTTGTTGATGGCTTCAATGGTGAGGGATGGCAACTTTGGATTGATGAAAATGGTCTTTCCAATCTTACTGTTGACAAACTGACCGTGCGCCAGATAATGACCATCTTTGAACTCTTGATAAATAAGGTTAGGAGTGTTGGCGGTCAGATTTGCGTAAGTGCAGCCAATGGCAAGATAAAGACTGTTGAAGAGCAAGATGGCTATTTCCTTATTCACTTCGAGCAAGAGAACACCTTTGTAGCACATGACTTGATGCGATGCCAGACCTTTACAGGTGCAAACCTGAAAAGCTACTGGGTGGAGGTGGCAGGTATGAGCGATGGCGGCATTCTCGTAGCCAAGGAAGAGTTTGACAATACGGAACCAGCAGAAGGCGATGAATGTGTATTGATGGGCAACACCACAAATGGCAATCGCCAAAACCTCATACTCATATCAGCCACAGAAGACGGACAGCCCAGGATTGATGTCATGGATGGTGTGAACGGCAAGAGCTTCACCAATGCCTTGCGTGCAAGACTTGGCAATCTTGACGGAATCAAGGATGATTGGTTTCCTTCCAACAACCAACCCCATGGAAACGGTCTATATTCCGATAATGCCTACTTGCGTGGCACGTTCCTCTTGGTGACTGGTGAAGACATCAAGACCAAGTTTGAGATAACGGAAGGAAAGATTGAATCCGCTGTTGAAGGACTGAGACAGGACTTTGCAAGTGATCGAGGCTACTTGAACAATCCATCATTTTCTGATGGCATGGACAAATGGGCAACAGAGAATGAAACTGTTTTCTTCCTCGCTGGCAATCGTTGGATATGGACTAACGGAAAGGCTTTGTCGAAACGTGGCAACAGCGCAAGTGTCTGCAAGGACATGGGCAGAACTGTTGTACGCATCAGAAACAAGTACATCAGCCAAAAGAACACCAACTTGCAGAGCATTCCACCAATGACCACAAGAGAAGACGGAACCAAAGAGGCCATTCCTGTTTTCCTCACGTTCTTCTACCGATGTGCCAAGGCTGGCACACTGACCGTGGAGTTTGAGAATGTTGATAAAACTGGCTTTGAAAATTTCAACTCTATGCACGTTGAAGAGAAAATTGCTGAAACTGATGGCTACAAGCAATATTCTTGCAATGGCCTTTGGAACGGTACTGGTGATTTCAAACTGAGCTTCACAGGCGACATCTATCTGTATATGCTCATTCTCTCAACTGACCGTGTGGAATCATTGGCATACAAGTATAAAACACTTTTTGAACAAAGCGAAAAACTTGTAAGGATTGCAGCCCAAAATTTTGACAAGGACGGCAATGTGTTGGCAGAAAGCGACATTATAACAACAGCAAAGTACAATGAACTTATCAGCCAAAGATTCAATGAGGATGGAAGTCTGAAAAACCAAGCTGGACTTGTGACAGCTACAGACTATGCAGAATGGTTGCAACAGTACAATTCTGACATGATGGGATTGAATGAGAAAATTGGCAATTATGTCAGCATCGAGGCTTTTGCAGGTATGTTTGCCACAGCGGTAGATGAAGACAAGAACATTGTCAAACAGGCAGACATTTCCGCATTCGTCACAAAAGATGAAAATGGAAATTTGGAAAGCGGTGTGCATATCTGTGCCGGCAACATCAAGCTGGAAGGACTTGTGACTGCCAACGAAAATTTCAAAATATTGGAGGATGGTAGCATTGAGGCACAAAATGCCAAGATAAAAGGTAAAATTGAGGCTTATGAAGGCAAAATAGGATATTTCCTGATAGACAACCAAGGCTTGTATTATGGCGACCCAGCAAAATGGACAGATAATAGTTATAAACAAGATTTAGCGGCAATTAGACCAGGACTGATTAAGTTACAATCACAAGTAGGAGTATTCAAGCCAGGTGATGTGGCTAACATAAAGGTTGCTATTGGCAATGGTGCAGACCCACAACAGACAGAATCAACTTCCTGGTGCAATTGTGCTGGTTATTTTTATCGGCAGATGAATCCTGATCCTGGTGACTGTTATTTGCCAGCAGTGAAAATAATAAGTGATAATGTCTTGAGTCGTGATGTTGCACTTTATACAAAAGGAGCTATTGTATGTGATGGAGGATTCTTAGAAATTGGTAGAATTATCAATACAACAAAAGCAGGTACAGCTTACATCATAACACTCGACCATGGTACGACATTGACCGCTTTTAATAATTCTTCTGGTAATACATGGGTTTCCTTGCCAAAATTGGATGAAATACGATTGCAGCTTGGAATAGAAGAAAGTAAAACCTTTTGTGTCCCTGTTAAAATCATAAATAGCTCAAAGAGTTCTAACAATGTTTATGTTAAAATAAATGGTGATGGTGATTTGCTAAACCATGATGGAGGACATTGGCGTGATGATAACAGAAACACAGACCAACTTTGCTTAGGAAAAGGTGACAGTGTAAGCATAGCCCTTACTTATGTTAGTGGCTCCTATTATGGTCAAGTATTAGACATAAACCGTTAAAAAACAAGATATGGCAAAAATAGATTTTCAAAATTTCACTATTCCTGTAGGGATTAGTAAAAAAAGAAAGCAAACAGGTGACGCTCGTGAAACCATTGCAAATTTGGTTTACACTCGTTCCATGGGAATAAAAGCACATCATTTGGCTTTCAAAATATATGAGAGCAATGGTGCAACGGAATTTTCCGATGATGAAGTCAATCTCATAAAAGAACTTGTGGAACACTATTGTTTTCCAAGTATCATAGACGCTTTGAATGAGCAACTAAATTGTCAAACGGATAAAAACGAATAACTATGGCATTGACAAACGAAGAGAAGCAAGAACTACTCAATGCGATGAAAGCTGAATCGCAAGGTGTAGATGAACTGGAGCAAGTAGATACCTTGGACGGTATTATGAGCCTTCCAGCCTTACGAGGTGAGGAAGTAGTGAGTGCGCCAATAAAGCTGCTGACCAAACCAGCGGAGGATGCTGTGGCAAATGCAGTAAGTGCAGCAAATCGAGCAACGGAAGCAGCGCAAACCGTGTATTCTATCACACAGGTCGCAAATTCTGCTGCAAGTGCAGCCAATGCAGCCGCGTCAGCAGCTTCTGATGCAGCGGAAGAAGCTAATAGTGCTGTGGCTGCTGCATCTGAGGTTGTGGCTAAATACGAGAATGTAGCCAAGGCTGCTTTCAATGGTGCAACGGCACGTTTTTCCTATATGGTGGAATCTGCCACAATACAACTTCAATCATCCATTGCCAAGGGCGGTGTAATCGTCTATGTGCAGAGCCAAAAGCAATTTGCCTATTATGTGGGTGGCAAGTATTACGGCAACTGGGCTGTTGAAGGTGTTCCCAATGCGGAATTGTACCGTGGTGAGGATGTTTCAAGCATACAGAAAAACAAGGTTTATCTTTGTGGTGATGTTCTCTATGTTTGGAGCGATGAAGAAAATGACCTTATTGAAATCAGTGGCAGCGGTGGCGGTAACACGTACAATGTGACTGAGCAAGTTCCGCTTGAAAACGGTTACTATACGCTTGCCACTGCCATCAAAGCAGTGGAGGAAAAGCAGCGTGCCAAGGGACGTTGCATAACTTATGAGGTATCACAAGGCAAGTGGGAGACCAAGCAATTCATTGGCACGAATCTTTCAAGCTGGGAATCAATTTCAAGTTGGGAAGATTTCGGCGGTGCAGGGACTGTCAAGAGTATAACGGTAAATGGCACGAAGCAAACACCTGATTCCACTGGCAACGTGAATGTGACCATCAAGGAAACTGAGGTTGATGAAAGTCTTGACGCAAACAGCACGAACCCTGTGCAGAACTCAGCAGTGACGGCGAAGCTCAATGAGGTGGAGGCTAACACCATCTTTGGTGGCAATGCGGAACTTAGTGAGGATGAAAGCACCGTACACGTAACATTGACCAATAAGAGCGGTGCGGAAGTCGTGGGTTTGGACATTCCAGCTGGCAAAGGTGGCGGTGGTGGAGATTCTTCCACCACAAAGATTGTTTTGAGTGCATCCGTTGACAACCAGGTCATCAAGGACGGCGGAAACGCACAACTCACATACACCTACGACCACCAATATAGCAGCGGTGAAGAAAAAGGAACTTCAACAGGTCAGAAAGCGACCATAGAGATAGAAATGAAACGTGGCTCAATCACCATGTACCATGACATCATCGAGGACGTGAGCAAGGGTAATTATACACTTGACCTCTCCAAATACTTACAGATCGGCACAACGGACATATATATCAAAGCGTCCACCACTGACCCTACAACAGGAAAGAAACAGACCAAACAGAGCTATGTGAGTGTAAAGGTTGTTACTCTTACGCTCACAAGCAGCTTCAATCTTGCGGAGGCGATAGCCAAAGGTGGCTATGGCACGAACGAAACTATCAGCATCCCATACGCCGTAAGCGGTTCGGGTACTAAGGTTGTAACGCTCTATGTGGACGGCAAGCAGCAGAATGCCCATACTATAACACGCAGCGGAACAACCAACAGCAGTTTCTCATTGTCCATGACCGCATACAGCGTTGGAAGGCATACCATACAGATGGTAGCGGAAATGGAGGCAAGTGCAGACCTTACCTTAAAGAGTGACAGCATCTACATTGACATTCTGAAAACTGGAAGCAACACACCATTTATTGGAACAATGATGACACACTCGGACGGTAGTATTTTTACAACGAATCACTTGACACCATCATTGGAGATAGGGCAATATGAGCAAGTGAAGTTTGAGTTTGTCGCCTACGATCCTTCAACGACACCAGCGGACGTGAGCGTTTATCGCAACGACATCAAGACACAGAACGTGAACGTGCCAAGAACCACACAAATATATACAAACCGATTCCTCGAAAAGGGAACTGTGCCAATGAAGTTCAAATGTGGTGTCACAGAATACAAGTTTTACATTGACGTGAAGGAAAGTGGCATTGACATAAACGAGACAACATCAGGCTTGCAGTTGAAGCTCACAGCCTCTGGTCGTAGCAACAGCGAAAGCACACCGTCTGAATGGAGTTATAACGGCATCAAAACCACGTTCAAAGGGTTCGACTGGAAAAGTAACGGATGGACGGGGGACGCATTAAAGTTGACCAACGGCGCAAACATCGAAATTGGTTATGCCCCATTCAAGAGCGATGCCACGACCAATGGAGCCACTTATGAAATGGAACTGATGTGCTCTAATGTGACAGACAGAAACGGTGTTGTCATTGATTGTATGAATGGCAATGTCGGTTTTAAGCTGACAACGCAAGAGGCAATAATGAGAACTGGGGCAGGTTCGGAGGTCAATACACTTTTTGCGAGTGGTTTGAATCTAAAAATTGCCTTTGTGGTGCAAGAGAAGTTAGGCAACCGTTTGATGGAACTCTATGTGAACGGCATCCTTTGTGGCGCAAAGCAGTACGCCAACACAGACAGCCTTTTGCAATCGTCACCTGTCAACATAAAGGTAGGAAGCGACAGCGCAGACGTTGAACTGAGAAACATCCGTGTCTATAACCGTGCGCTTGGCGATGATGAGGAACTTGCCAACTATATGGTTGACCGTCCGACAACGGATGAAATGGTGGTGTTGTTCGAGAACAATCAGGTGATGAATGATGAGGGTACTGATGTCGACATGGACAAACTTAGAGCCAAGGGCAAGAGCGTGATGCGCATCGTGGGTGATGTAAATTTGGTCAATCAGACAAACAACAAGAAGTTTGAGGTTCCTGTTGACATTTACTTTTATTCTGCCTATGGCAAGGAGTACGACTTCATCATCTATCAGTGCGGATTGCGCATACAAGGAACTTCCTCAACCACATACCCAAGAAAGAACTACCGCTTATATTTCGGTCGTTCCAGCAAGTATGGTACAAAACTGTATGTCAATGGCGCGGAAGTTCCAGATTGTATGTACTCATTCAAGCCAGGCGCACGTCCGATCAATATTTTCTGCTTGAAGGCAGATTTCTCGGATTCCTCTTCAACCCACAACACTGGAGCTGTGAGAATCGTCAATGACATATGGAAGCGTTGCGGATGGCTCACACCACCGCAAAAGGCATATACTGGCAACTATGATGTCCGTATCGGCGTGGATGGTTTCCCAATAGATTTGTTCTATGATAATGACAATACTGGTGAAAACATCTATCTTGGCAAATATAACTTCAACAATGAGAAAAGTGGAAGTGCGGCCATCTATGGCTTTGAGGGGATTGAGGGATTCAACGATGAGGCTACTTTGGGCGGACAGCGAAACAAATGTATCTGTCTGGAGTTTCTGAATAACTCTGAGGCACTTTGTCTTTTCGGTACGGCTGATATGGGAACGTTCGCCAATGCTTTGGAGTTCCGATTTAAGGCAGATGATACCTGGGCGACCGCTAACGAGGATGACAAGGCAGCGGTAAAACGTCTTTGGTCTTGGATTCTGTCATGCAAGGGGAATCCAACCAAGTTTTATGCGGAAAACCAAGATTACTTCGACAACGACAGCCCGTTTGCCTGGTATATAATAACAGACTATTTCATGGCAGTGGATAACCGTGCCAAGAATATGATGCTTGTGACATGGGACGGCATACATTGGCAGTTCATTCCATACGACATGGACACCATCTTTGGTGAGCGCAACGATTCCGTCCTGAAATATGACTATACGATTACATGGAAAACAATGGATGAAAGCATTGGCTCCTATGCCTTCGCTGGACATGATAGCGTACTTTGGGAGCTTGTGAGGGGATGCCCCGACAAACTGAGAGAAGTGGCTGACAAGATTCGCTCAAACATGAGCCTCGAATATGTGCTGAACGTGTTCAATGTGGAGCAGATGGGCAACTGGTGTGAACGCATATACAATAAGGATGGCATATACAAGTATATCACTCCTTTGACGGAAGGCGTGACAACAGCAGATGGTACCAACTATTATGATTACCTCTATGCCTTGCAGGGAAGCCGATACGCACACCGTACTTTCACCATCCAAAACCGCTTTGCGCTGTTGGATAGTAAATATGTGTGTGGTACATACAGAAAGGACAGCTTTGCAGCTTACTTTGGCTACAAGTTCGGAAGCGACAACCGAAAGATAAAGATAACATCCAGCTAACGTTATTATTTCGGATACGGCTATACGAGTGGCACACCACACCAGAGCGCAATACTGGCAGAGAATACTGGCAGCACAGTTCAACTTACACTTGACACGGACTTGATTGTGAATGATCCTCAATATGTCTATGGCGCAAGTCGTATCTTGGGGCTTGACCTCACGGATGTCAGCCATGCCATATTGCAGACGCTCAATCTCAACAACTGTTCGGCACTTCGCACACTTGATGTCAGTTGCTCTGCCACTCAGACAACGCTCAACGCATTGCTTGTAAACGGATGCAGGAACCTTCGCTCACTCAATATGACTGGATTGAAGTCTTCAAGTTTTACAGGTATTGACCTGAGCGCAAACACCAAGTTGGAAACATTCCGTGCTGGCAAGAGTGCCTTGACAGGCGTAAGCTTCGCACAAGGTTCACCATTGAAGACCGTAGTATTACCTTCAACGCTGCAAACCTTGGAACTTCGCTATCTTGGCAAGCTCACAAACAGCAGCCTCACACTCGAAGGCACGTTAAATGTCACACGCCTTGTGGTGGATAATTGTCCATTGATAAATTGGCAGACGCTTTACAACAGATGCAGCAACGTGAAATATCTACGTGTCACAGGCATAGACATGGAAGGTGACGGAACCTTGCTGAAAAATATGCTTTCAATGGGTGGCGTGGATGAGAACGGTGGCAATGTTGATTCATGCCGATTGGTCGGTACATATCGCCTCACCACATACATTACCGATGAGGAATACAGGAAGTGGCAGGAACATTTCCCTGAGCTGAATATCATTCAACCTGAGTACACCATGATAGAGTTTGATGACAGCGTGGCAGATGATGCCAACGTGTCCAACCTTGACAATAAGACTGGCTACAAGTACGGCAATGACTATGTTCCAAGCGGTCACATTACAGCACTTTTGAAGAAACGCCATCGTGTCCTTGCCAAGGTAACAAAAAAGCCAACGACACGTTCCGTCAAAATTGCAGGCATTGATACGACAGCAAACAACCTTGACGGCGTTGTCACCATCTATCCGTTGCATGATGAAAATTCCAACTATTATGCGGATGCGGAAGCCGTGGTAAATTGCACAGCAGCTAAGTTGAATGGCTCAGAAGGTGATATTATGATGTACGAGCCACACCGATGGATAAAGGGAGTCAATGATTACCTGAACAACAAGCACTACAGCTGTTATAGCAGCAATCTTGCCATGCCATCAGTGCCAAAAGCAAAGGTCATTTTGCTTGGCGAGATACAAAGCAGTAACAACTACAGAAAAGGATATAAGGTAATGAGTGGCAAGGACACCTTGCAAAACTCATATACAGCCGATAGTAGCTATGCTGTTTGTCGTGTGCCAGTATCGGGGTACAAGCGTGTTCGTTTCCCTTCCGTTCCTGGTACCAACCTTGTGGGTAGTATATTCACCAATGATTCGGGGAAGGTGGTCAAGACTATTGTTGTGCCAACGCTCAGCAACAAGTTTGAGGCTGGAATGTATTTGATTTCCGACATCCCTTCTGGAGCGACATATCTCAACTTCACCATATTGCTGACTGCTGAGTTCGACAAGGTGGTATTGAGTAATAGCGATAAGATTGAAGACATGGAACCTGATTGGGTCAATGAGGATGAATATTTGTGCGCAACTGTAGGCAGCTCAGTTGTAGGTGACAAACTTCGTGCTGTTGTGACAGGTGGTAGTACTACGTCAAATATGACGTGGGGCGATTTCCACTATTACAGCGTTCAAAGAGGTATGCAACAGATAGACGCAAGTATGCACAGCGACATTGCCAACCTATTTTTTGCAAAGTATGGTCGTAGAGATGCCCAAGATCAATGCGGTGCTGGTCAGCACACAAACATGCGAACAACAGGTGGAACAATGGCATACGGTATGACAGACACCATCGGTTACAAGGCAGCAAAGGCCATCAACGAGAATGTTACAAATTCACTCATTGATGACTTGGTGAACCAATATGCTTGGTACAAGGTAAATGGCGAATATGGCTCTATAGATGTCAAACAAGTGAATAATACTTGCTGCCTGGGTTATGAAGACATATTTGGCAACAAGTACGACATGATGGATAATGTTGACTTGCCAAATGACAGTGGTAATGTTGGCAAGTGGCGTATATGGATGCCAGATGGAAGCACAAGAATGGTCAAGGGTACGACTAACAGCGGAAACTGGGTAACAGCCGTATATCATGGCAAATACATGGATGTGGTACCAGTTGGTAATGTGAGCGGTTCATCAAGTACATATTATAGTGATGTGTATTGGATAAGCACAGCTGCCAGCCGTGTGGTTTATCGTGGGTGCAGCAGCGCGAGTGCGAGTGGCGGTGTCGTGAATGCGAGTGCGGGTAACGATGCCTCGGTTGCGCTTGCGGTTGTCGGCTCGCGTCTGGCCTTCCGCGGTCAAATCGTCTGGGCGCAAAGCGTCAGTGCGTTTAAGGCGATTAGCGAGGTGGCGTAAGCGAAAGCGTCAAAGCGTGGAGCGAAGCGACAAAACGAAAGAAGGCAGTTAGGATGGTGTTCTAACTGCCTTCAAATGTATAAAGTTCCGGCGAAGCCGGTCGATTTTTTTGAGATTTTTGGGGTATGGGGGATAACTTTGAAAAGTTGCGTTTCGTTTTTGAAAATGATGCACTTCGTTTGAAAATGCGCGAACATTTCGTTTTGCGGATTATATATTGGGTATATATAAATAAGAGTGATAAAAATAAATATATAGAAAGCAATGAAAAAGGTATTTCTTTTGGCTGCCCTCGTGCTCGCATGCACAGCTGGCAGCAACGCAAGCGCTATGAACGAGGCAGCGCTCAATGCCTCAATGTCTGAGATGATGCCGGTTAAGAAAACGGCTAAGAAGACAGCAAAGAAGACTTCAAAGAAGACTTCGACCAAGAAAACTTCTACAAAGAAGACAACTTCTGCAGCATCTAACACAACAGCAGCGACAACAACAACTGCTGCAACAACAACCAGCAATGCCGCCGCTTCTACCAGTGCAACCAGCAATGCAGGCTCAGCCGTTGCAGGTATCTTGGGTGCTGTACTGGGCGGAAACTCTAACAGCAGCAGTTCTGCAGGTAGCAGCATTATCAGTGGCATTCTGAATAATGTAATCGGTTCAGGTACCTTTAGCAAGCAGGATCTCTGTGCCCATACCTGGAAGTACAGCAAGCCGGGATGCGCCTTTACCTCTGAGAATCTCCTGGCAAAGGCTGGCGGTGAGATTGCTGCCAACAAGGTAGAGGAGAAGTTGGGTGAGTATTACAGCAAGTTTGGTTTCAGCGGCTCAAATACCTATTTCACCTTCAAAACTGATGGAACTTTCGCTGCCAAGATAGATGGCAAGTCATGGCAGGGCAATTATACTTTTGATGAGAAGACTCATGCCATTCAGATGAAGGGCTTGCTCTTGAGTATGTCGGGCTATACTACGAAGACTACCAACGGCATCAGCTTGCTCTTCGACCAGACAAAGTTGCTCAACCTCATCAAGACCATGGGTGCCCTCAAGGGCAGTTCTACCCTCAGCGCTATCGGTACTATCGCCAATAATTACGATGGTATGCGTGTAGGTTTCGAGATGACTAAGTAATCCTGAAGGATAGAATCCATAACTGAGCCTTCTGTTGGAGTGGGCTCAGTAGATGATAATCGCCCTGTAAGAAGTAAAGCATCTTTCAAGCTATGCTTTGCTCTTTACAGGGCGATTTTTATTGTTTATTTCACGTTCAGTTTCAAAGTCTTTACATCTTTGCTGTTGGTTCCTATCATAATCTGGAAGTCGCCAGGTTCTATCACGTGCTTCAGATCTGCGTTGTAGAACTTGAGCATATCTGGGGTAATATCAAAGCTTACCTCCTTGCTTTCACCTACTGCCAGATGGATGCGCTGGAAGCCTTTCAGTTCCTTTACAGGGCGGGAGATGCTGGCTACCATGTCACGGATGTAGAGCTGCACAATCTCGTCGGCATCGCGGGAGCCATTGTTCTTAACGGTGACGCTAGCTGTAATCTTCTTGCCATCCTGCCATTCGGTAGCCTCCTCATTGCTGATGCCGGCCTCCTGGCTGCTCAGGCGGAAGTTGCTGTACGAAAAGTAGGTGTAGCTCAAACCGTAACCGAAAGGATAGAGCGGACCATTGCTTACATCCAGACAGTTGCTGGCAAACTTGGCAAACTTCTCATTATCGTCTGCTACAGGGCGACCGGTGTTCTGATGGTTGTAGTAGAGAGGCTCCTGACCGGTGGTCTTAGGCATCGAAGTGGTGAGTTTACCCGATGGCGATTTGTCGCCAAAGATAACATCGCAGAGTGCATCGCCCATCTCTGAGCCTCCAAACCATACATTCATGATGGCTGGTACATGGGCTTTCTCCCAAGTAAGAACCGTAGGACGGCCCGCTAAGTTGAGGAGCACTACTGGCTTGCCCGTCTTCAGAAGTTCGGCAAGCAGTTCGCGCTGTACGTCCGGCATCTCCAGGTTGGTACGGCTACCGCATTCGCCACTCATCTCGGCACTTTCGCCCATAGCACATACTATCACGTCAGCCTCTTTAGCTATCTTCAGCGCTTCAGCCTTCATCTCAGCCTCGTTGCCCCAGTTGATCGGTTTACCGGATTCGCCGTTTTGCTGCAGTTCCTTATTGCGCCAGATATTGCTTCCCTGGGCATATAATAAGGTAGCTTTTCCGGCAAGAGCATGCTCCATCGCTTCCTTGATGGTGGTATATTTAGATGGTACCTGAGCCACGCTCCATGTACCGGCTATATTGTTTCGGGTGTCGGCAAGCGGACCTATCAGGGCTATCTTTCCTTCCTTCTTCAGTGGCAGAATATGGCCTTCGTTCTTCAGAAGCACGAAGGTCTCTGCTGCTACATCGCGGGCCGCCTGACGGTTCTCAGCGGTATAAATCTCGCTCTTGCTGCGTTTGGTGTTGCAGTAGCGGTAAGGGTCGCTGAACAGGCCCAGTTTATATTTCGCTTCCAGGATGCGGCGGCAGGCGATGTTCACATCCTCCTCGCTCACCTTTCCTTCTGCTATGCTCTTAGCCAGATGCTTTACGAAGGCGTTGGAACACATGTCCATGTCGGTACCCGCTTTCAGCGCCTGTTCTGAAGCCTCCTTGAGGTGTTTTGCCGTTCCGTGCTGCAGAATCTCGGCGATAGAAGCGTAATCGGTAACAACGAAACCATTGAATCCCCACTGCTTTCTCAAGACATCGGTCATCATCCATTTGTTGGCTGTAGCAGGTGTGTAGTCGATGAGATTGAATGAAGACATCACGCTTCCTACGCCAGCCTTCACCACTGCCTCGTAAGGTGGCAGATACTGGTTCATCATGCGCATACGGCTCATATCTACCGTGTTATATTCCTTTCCGCTCTCAACGCCTCCGTACAGGGCAAAATGCTTCAGACAGGCCATGATGCGGTTGGCTCTCAGAATCTCTTCTGTGCGCATATCCACGCCCTGGTAGCCCTGAGTCATCGCTGCTCCCATCACGCCGCTCAGATAAGGATCCTCGCCATTTCCTTCGCTGATTCGTCCCCAGCGGGCATCGAGTGCAATGTCTACCATAGGAGAGAATGTCCAGTTGATGCCGTCGGCACTTGCTTCCTTGGCCGATACTTCGCCTACTTTCTTCAACGCCTCGGTATCCCATGAGCAGGAAAGGGCGAGAGGGATAGGGAACATCGTTTCGTAACCATGAATCACGTCCATACCTACGAGCAGCGGGATGCCCAGACGGCTGTTCTTGATGGCGATTTCCTGCAGAGCCTTGATTTTATCGAGGCCTTTGATGTTGAAAACTCCGCCCATGTTGCCCTGGGCGATATCGCTGCCTACCTGAGTATCAAGTGCGCCGCCGGTGGTGATGTCGCCAGCTACCATCAGGTTCAGCTGACCAATCTTTTCCTGTAGCGTCATCTTCGCCATCAGTTGGTCGATATACTCCTTCATGGGTAGAATCTTGCCTTTCTTGGTTGTGGCAGTTACTTTTTTCTTAGGGGCTGCGGTATGGGCGAAAGCAGGTGCTGCCATAGAACCAGCCAAAAGAAATGTGAGTGATAAAAGTGCTGTTCTCATTGTTTATTATGTTAATTGTTATTTTATAAAGTTTATCTTCTATTTAAGACCATGCAAAGATAATGAAAAAGATGATACGATGCGCGATACGAATGTTAAAATGTGGATGAAATTTTCTTTTTCAGGAAGAGATGTGTCTGATAATGAGATGGATAAGAAAAATGGAGGATATATAAAAAGTGGATGCGGTATAGGCGAAAAATGCGAAGAAATCTACATTTCTTCTATATCGATTTTGTCGTTTCCGATTTTTTTATTACTTTTGCACATGAAACCTCATGAAAATAAATCAATCTTAAACGGAATCAAGTTGATGTATCGCGTAAATGAATTATGGGGAAAGGCATTCTTCTTCCTGCTCTTTGTCTTGATGCCTCTTTCTCTTGCAGCAAAAACAACAGATAATATAGAGCAGCTTTTTCAGAGTCTGGACAACGCCATTGCCCATTCGGCTGATTATGTGAAGGTACGTGAAGCCCGAATTTGCGATTGGGAGCAGAAACTGAAGGCGGCAAGGCGGCTAAGCAGTAAGTATGATGCCTGCTTTGCGCTCTTTGAGGAATACCGCTCCTACAAGAACGACATGGCGCTGAAATACATCAATCAGTGTATGGAACTTGCTATCAGAATGGGCGATAAAAAGAAGGTGGAAAATGCCAAGGCGCTGCTTGCTTTCCAGGAATCGACCACGGGCGATTATGCCGAATCGTACGACCTGCTGAAGTCTGTCAATATCGCTGATCTTGATGCTGAGGGCAAACGCAACTACCTCTGGGCTTGCCAGCACCTGTATGGCGAGATGGCATATTATTCCAACGTTCCTTCCTTGAAGAAATATTATGCCGGCAAGCATAATGCCTATCAGGCTGCAATAGACAGCACATTCAGCCATGATGATGACCTTTATCTGCAGATGCAGGAGGTGAGGACACGCGATGCAGGCAATATGAAGGAGGCTTTGCGGTTGAGCGATAAGCGGCTGGCGATGACGAAACCGGGCACCCATCAGTATGCCATCGTTCAGTTTTATCGCGGCTTGACCTACAATCAGTTTGGTGATAAAGAGCAGTTCCTCCGCTGCCTCTTGCGTTCTGCTATCTGCGATGTCCAGTTGGCTGTGATGGACCAGGGTTCTCTCTGGGAAGTTGCCAATCTGCTCAACGCCGACCCGGGCGAGCAGAAGCGCTCTCATGAGTATATCAAGTTTGCCTGGAAGTCGGCTACCATTTTCAATACGCCTAGCCGCAGCCGCCAGATCATGCCTGTGCTCACGCAGATTGAGGAGGGCTATCAGAAAGAACTTTCTTCGAGCAACCAGCATCTGCGGCTCATGGTAGCGTGTTCAGCCTTGCTTCTCTTTGTGGTTATGCTCTTGCTCTACTATGTCAACAAGCAGCGCAAGCGCATTGCTGCGGCTCATCATAAGCTGAAGGAAACCAACCATGCCTTGCAGTTGGCAAATGAGCGTCTTAACGAGATGAACCATTCTCTTAACGAGATGAACCATTCTCTCAACGAGATGAACCAGTCACTCAACGAGAGTAACAAGATGAAGGAGGTATATATTGGTCGATTCCTGCGCCTTTGTGCCATCTATGTCGACAAGATAGAGACCATGCGCAAGCGAGTAGTGAAACTGGTGAAGGCTAGAGAACTCAACAAGTTGCTGGAGCAGATGCAGGCTGGCGAGGCCTACATGGGCGAGCTGTATGAGTATTTCGATTCCGCCTTCCTGAAGCTCTTCCCTGACTTTGTTGAGGAGTTCAATGCCCTCTTGAAGCCTGAAGAGCGTATCGTGCTCGAAGATGACAGCCGTCTTTCTACCACCCTCCGTATCTTTGCCCTTATCCGTCTGGGCATCGAGGACAGTTCTAAGATTGCCGAGTTCCTTCACTATTCTGTGAACACTATCTATAATTATCGCGCCAAAATCAAGAATAGTGCCATCTGTGACAGGGAAGAGTTCGAGCAGCGCGTGAAGCAGATTGGCATGAAATAAGCCTTTCTGGGCGTATGGCGCAAACTTGCGAAAATTCAGGAGTAAATGCTGCAGATACCCATGCGCCCTGTTTTAGGGTGTCAAGTGGGTTAATCTTCTGATAATCAGGATATTGATATTTTGGGAAATCCCCGTTTCTACAAGTTTGTCGATAGGATGAAAAGCAGGGGAATACAATAAAAGTTTGTTACGGCGTTTCACCGTAACAAACTTTTATGCGTTATATTTATTTCTTCCCTCCGTTCAATTTCTCAGAATCGAATCATTCTTTTTAAAAGAGCTCGAAGGCTTTCTTGAGCTTCAGGTTATCGGCTGCATTACCGACAAGAGCCTCAAACTTTCCGGCTTCAGCCTTCCAGGATGAAGATGCCTCATCGTAGAAACTGAGGGCCTCTTTGCTGATGGTGATGCTGATATCCTTGCTCTCACCTGGCTGGAGATAAACCTTCTGGAATCCCTTCAGCTCCTTCTGAGGGCGGTCTACTGATGACTTGACATCGTGGATGTAGAGCTGAACCGTCTCGGCTCCGGCACGCTTTCCGGTATTCTTTACGTTTACGGTAAAGGTGATTGTGCCGTCCTGCTTCATCTGCATCTTGTCGCTGCGGAGATTAGAGATGACAAACTGGGTGTAGCTCAAGCCGTGACCGAATGCAAAGGTAGGCTTGATGCGCTCCTTATCGGTCCAGCGGTAACCTACATAGATGCCTTCCTTATATTCCTCATCAATGATGTTGCCCTTCGTGCTGGCTCCACCTTCCTGACGCCAGGTTCCCGGATAGGTATTGAGTGCATGAGCACCTGTTTCCTTCAGCGAGTTGACCCATGTAAACGGCAACTTGCCGCTAGGGTTTGCATCGCCTGTAAGGATGCTTGCAAGGGCTTTGCCGCTCTCCGAACCGATGAACCAGCCCTGTACGATGCCGGCAACCTTAGCCTTCCAAGGCATGGCTACCGCATTGCCCGAGATGTTGACATAAACGAAGTTTCTGTTTGCCTTAGCCAAAGCCTCGATCAGCTTATCCTGATGGTATGGCAGCTCATAATGCTTGCGGTCGTGACCCTCACAGTCCTGGAAATCGCTCTTGTTCAGACCACCAAACATGATGACATAGTCGGCTGTCTTGGCTTTCTCTACGGCTTCGGCTATCAGTTCAGCCTCGCTGCGCTTGTCTTCCAGGTTCTGGCCGGTTGTAACGCCATTGTAGTTGCCCGTTACATCGCCCACATATCCGCGGGCATAATCTACCTCGATGCCGTCCTTGCCCAAGCGCGTCTTCAGACCATCGAGAGGCGAAATCTCGCGCTGTACCTTGAGCGAAGAAGAGCCTCCGCCTACGGTCATCATCTTGATGGCATTCTCGCCTACTACCAGTACGCGCTTAGCCTTCTGGGTGTTGATAGGGAGCACATTGTTCCTGTTCTGGAGCAATACGATGCCTTCCTCTGCAATCTGTCTGGCTGCTGCATAATGGCTCTCGGAACAGAGGAAACCATGAGGACGGTTCGGATTCATCGTGGTGCGATAGAAGAGGCGCAATACGCGGCGCACCTTATCGTCCAGCTCCTTCTGGGTGAACTTGCCTTCCTGTATGGCCTTCATGTAAGGCATGGAGAGATAATAGTTGTCGTAGGCATTGGTAGCGCCCATCGTAAGACCGTCTGTCCAGGTGCCGAACTCCATATCCAGCCCGTTCTTTACAGACTGCTCCAGGTCGTGGGCACCGCCCCAGTCGCTCACCACGACACCATCATACTTCCAGTCGCCCTTCAGAATCTTGTTCAGGGTCCACTGGTTGTGGCAGTTGTGCTCATTCTTATATAGGTTGTAGGCTCCCATGATACCCCATGTCTTACCCTTCTCAACAGCCGCCTTGAAAGCAGGGAGATAGATTTCGTGGAGAGCACGGTCGCTGACGATTACGTTGACCTGATGGCGGTATTCCTCATCGTTGTTCAGGCAATAGTGCTTTACGCAGGCTGATACGCCCTTAGACTGCAATCCCTGGATATACGGCACAACCATGATGCTTGCCAGGAACGGATCTTCGCCCATATACTCGAAGTTGCGACCGTTGAGAGGCGTGCGATAGATATTGATGCCAGGGCCCAGAATCATGTCCTTGCCGCGATACAGGGCTTCTTCGCCCAATGCTTCGCCATAGATGCGGCTCATCTGCGGATTCCATGATGCGGCAAGACAGGTGAGGGCAGGGAAGGCTACACAGGAGTCGTTGGTCTGACCAGCCTGTTCCCACTCATCCCACAATACGTCAGGACGCACTCCGTGAGGTCCGTCATCCGTCCAGAAGTCAGGAAATCCCAAGCGTGGTACACCGGCTGATGAAAACTTGCTCTGAGCATGGATGATGCGTATCTTCTCTGCCAGCGTCATGCGAGAGATGGCATCATCGATGCGCTGCTCTACCGGCTTGGTCTGGTCGAGATAGACAGGCAATTGTCTGGTAGTCTGCTGTGCCTGAGACGGAGCGATGGCTGCAACCGATAGGACACATGATAAAATGAACTGTTTCATAAGTAATATTTATTATGGTTTGTTTATTTCTTGCAGTTGTTTGTTTTGCACACCGCCTCTCACGTTTTTTTGTGCGTTTAGGCGTATATGCTTATTCATCTGCAAAATTACTAAATAAATAATGAAAAAATGATGTGTGATAAGCGAAAAGTGGATGGATGTAAAAATGAAACTTTTGTAAGTTGTTGATAATGAGAAGTATAATGGATAATGTACGTTATTGAAAAGTGGCAGAGTGTGAACACTGAAATATACTGATATAACGTTTCAGGGGTGTTCTAGCCTCATTTTCTCCATTTTATCCCATCCACTTTCGTATAGTTATTAAAAATAGATAAGTATCTGAAAACTAACGATATAAGTTACTTGAAGCAAGTATTTTTCCCACTTATCTGTTGAAGGGGCTAGGAATTATCAAAAAAACATATTATATTTGCAATCGGAAACACGGCTTAACGCATTTTAGGAAATGCACAGCCGCACAGTCTTATACATTATTATAATAGAGTGAACTAACAAACAGATATTTTTCTAAACTAATAATCGAATATGAAAACAAAAAGTCTATTGCTGGCGACTGCATTATTGATGTCGACGTCAGCGCTCGCACAGAAAAACACCTTCAAGGGTGTCGTGTTGGATGACCTGGGTGAACCCGTTATCGGAGCCACCGTACAGGTTAAAGGCGTCAAGGGTACCGGTGCAATTACCGACCTTGATGGTAACTTTGTCATTGATGCAGATGCTAACCAGACCTTGGTTATCACCTACATTGGCTACAAGGATGCTGAGATCCGTCCTTCAGCCAACATGAAGATTACTCTGAAACAAGACGACAAAGCTTTGGACGAAGTGGTTGTTGTAGGTTACGGTGTTCAGAAGAAGAGCGTGGTAACTGCTGCTATCGCTAAAGTGAGCACCGAAGATTTGGCTGGCAAGAGCCCAGTGCGTGTTGATAACGCATTGAAGGGTCTGGCTGCCGGTGTCAACGTAACCTCTTCTTCAGGTCAGCCTGGTGCATCTCCTAAGGTTCGTATTCGTGGTACAGGTACTATCAGCAATTCAGATCCTCTCTACATCGTAGACGGCATGCCTATCGAGGGTGGTCTCGACTATCTCAACCCTAGTGATATCGAGAGTATCGAGGTGTTGAAGGATGCTGCTTCGGGTGCTATCTATGGTGCCCGTGCTGCCAACGGTGTAATTCTCGTAACCACCAAGAAGGGTAAGATGGGCAAGGCACAGATCAGCTACAATTTCTCTTACGGCTGGCAGAGCGCATGGAAGAAGCGTGATGTAACAAGCGCCACTGACTACGCCATCCTTCAGAACGAGCGTGCAGTGAATGGTGGTCAGGCTCCTATCTATGCTGATCCATACAAACTGACTGACTCTAATGGCAATCCTATCAATGGATTTGGTACTGATTGGCAGGACTTGGTATTCAATGACAATGCCCCTGTACAGAACCATGAGGTAAGCATCAGTGGTGCATCCGATAAGATCAACTACTACCTCTCCATGGGCTACTACAAGCAGGAAGGTATCGTAGGTGGTAACTACGGACAGAGCAACTATGAGCGTCTCTCTATGCGTAGCAACAACATTTATAATGTATTGGATGCCAGCAAGGATCGCAACTTCCTCAACAAGCTCGATGTAACCGTCAACATGGCTTACACCCGTGTAAAGAGTACAGGTATCGATGCTAATAGTAATGGCTCTGTATTGGGTAGTGCCCTCTATCTTGCTCCAACATTGGCTCCTACGGTAACCAATAGCAATGTGGCGAAGAAGTATTATAATACCTACGAGGATCCTAATACATACGATGCAGATGGTAATATTACAGGTACTCGTGATACTTACGAGCTTCTTCGTGATGCCAATGGCAACTATTATACCATCCCAGGTATGGGAGGTACCTATCAGGAGATGAACAACCCTCTTGCCATGATGGCGCGCCCAGCAGCTAAGAACTGGTCACATAAGTTTGTGCCTAAGTTCTCTATCGACCTCCAGCTCTGGGATAACTTGAAGTATCATTTCACTTATAGTGCAGACCTCAGCTTCTGGGGTTCAGATAGCTACACCGCATCCAAGTATTACCTCTCTGGTAACGTCAAGGCTGAGCATACCCAGGCTTACAAGAGTTCTGACAAGGGTATCAACTGGCAGGTGGAGAATACTTTGACATATGATAAGACTATTGGCAAGCATAGTTTTGCTGTTGTCTTAGGTCAGAGTGCAATGAAGAATAAGAGTGATTATCTGAACGGCAGCCGTTGGAATCTTGTGAATGTAAACAAGCCTTCTATCGACTATGCTACTGGTAAATATAGCCAGACCATCGTGAAGGATGCTGAAGGTAACATCATCTCTGTAGGTGCTCCAACCATTGAGCATGCTGTATCAGGTGGCAATAATGTAGTGCATGCTATATCTTCTCTCTTCGGTCGATTGAGCTATAACTATGATGAGAAGTACATGCTTCAGGCTACAATCCGCCGAGATGGTTCAAGCCGTTTCGGACCATCTCATAAATATGGTACCTTCCCATCTGCCTCTATCGGATGGAATATTATGAACGAGAAATTCATGGAAAGTACTCGCGATTGGTTGAGCAACTTGAAGTTCCGTGCCAGCTGGGGTAAGAATGGTAATGATAACATCGGTGACTTCCGTTATACCGTATTGACCGCTATGGGCAACAACGTGCTCTTCGGAAAGAATGCAGTCAAGTTTAATGGTTCTAAGGCGAATGCCACAGCCAATGAAGACTTGAAGTGGGAGGAGAGTGAGCAGACTGATATCGGTTTCGACTTCGGTTTCTTCGGCAGTGCGCTGACATTCTCAGCTGACTATTATGTAAAGAAGACCAACGGTATGTTGATTACTATGCCTATCCCAAGCTACGTAGGTGAGACCAAGCCAATCGGTAACGTGGGTGACATGAAGAACTCAGGTCTTGAGTTTGAGCTCGGCTATAAGTGGCACATCTCTGATGCTCGCTTCAATGCCAAGGCTAATGTTACCTATCTGCACAATGAGTTGACCAACCTCGGTAATGATACAGGTTACATCGACCTCGATGGCTTCCTGGGTATCTCTGGTGGTGGCACTCGTGGATCTAACGGTCAGCCTTTCCCATACTTCTATGGTTATAAGACAGCTGGTGTGTTCCAGAATATGGCAGAGGTTCAGGCTTACGTCAACAAGGATGGCAATATGATTATGCCAGATGCCAAGCCAGGTGATGTACGTTTCGTAGATGTTAATGGCGATGGTGAGATTTCTCCAGACGACCGCACCAATATTGGTAATGGTACACCAAAGTGGACCTTCGGTTTCAACTTCAATGCAGAGTGGAAGGGCTTCGACCTCAACCTCTTCTTGCAGGGCGTAACGGGTAATAAGGTATTTGATGCAACCTATCGTACAGATGTGTTCTCTGGCAACTTCCCTACTTGGATGCTCAATCGATGGACTGGCGAGGGTACCTCCAATAAGTATCCTATTCTGAAGAATGGCGATGCTACCAACTGGCAGGTTTCAGACCTCTATCTTTGCGATGGCTCTTACTTGAGATTGAAGAATATCTCTTTGGGTTACACCTTGCCAAAGCAGCTTACACAGAAGTTGTCTATCAGTCACTTGCGTTTCTACGTGATGGCAGAGAACCTGATTACCTGGACCAAGTATTGGGGCTTCGACCCTGAAATCTCATCAGGTGGAACTTCTCTCGGTGTAGACTATGGTGTATATCCACAGGCTCGCACCTACACCATCGGCGTAAACCTTTCATTCTAAAATAAGAACCTTTAAAATAAAGACTATTATGAAGACAATAAAATATATAGCTTTAGGAGTGTTGGCAACCAGTATGACACTGGCAAACACATCTTGCAGCGACAGCTTCCTAGAGGTGGAGAACCCATCAGGTGAAAACCTCGAAGAATATTATACCACAGATGCCCATATCAATGAGGCTCTGAATGCGGCTTACGATCCTATCCACTGGCCAGACTGGGGATTGGGACAGTATAATGCTCTCAATATCGATGCCGAGATAATGGGCGATAACTTCTGGGTAGGCGGTTCTAACAAAACCGATCAACAGCACTGGCACATGCTTGCCAACTATGAGGCAAATGCCAGCAATACCCTTAGCTCACTTTGGACAGTGGACTACTCAGGCATCAAGCGTTGTAATGACCTCTTGAAGTATTTGGGCTGGGCAGAGGCAAACTTGAACGAGAAAAACAGGGCATCTTATGAGATGCAGGGTAGAGCCCTCCGTGTATATTTCTACAATAACTTGTGGCACTACTTCGGCAATATTCCTTTCTATCTGGAGAACTTGTCTGCTCCTTACACAGCCCCACAGCTCAAGGCTGATGAAGTATATGACAAATTGATAGTAGAGCTTGAGGCTGTAATTGACTCCAAGGTCCTGCCAATGCGTTGGGACGATGCCAACTGTGGAAGAATGTCGCAGGCCATGTGCTATATGATGTATGCCGAGATGGTGATGTATCAGAATGACAAGACTCGCTATCCTAAGGCTCTCCAGTATATGCAGGAGCTCATCGCCGACAAGAGTGACTATGATATAGTAGACGATTACGCCTCTATTTGGAAAGAAAGCGGCGAATGGTGCAAGGAGAGCATCTGGGAAGTAAACTATGAGGATGGTAACAACGAGCGTGGTTGGGATTCACCATTGGCTATTGGTGGTACAATATTGCCTACCTTGATTTCTCCAAACTCTTGGCCTGGTGGCGATGGTTGGAACCAAGGCGGTGACGGTTGGGGATTCCTACCTGTTCGTACCGAAACCTATGCTCTGTTTGCTGACAACGACAAGCGCCGTGATGCTACTGTATGGGACTGTCGTGGCGTGAAATATACCAAACGTTATGAGGATACTGGTCTTTGGCTGGCCAAGTATCGTCCGTTCACAGAGAACAATGCTGACGCAGGTTTCGATAATAACCTTAACTATAATAACAATCTCCGTGTATATCGCTTGGCTGAGGCTTACCTCAATGCTGCAGAGCTTTTGTTGGAGACAGGTGGCGATGCTAATCAGGCTAAGGATTATGTGAATAAGATTCGCAACCGTGCAGGAATCGCAGAGCTTGGAGCCGTAACTCTGGATGATGTTATCAATGAGCGCCGCTTGGAGTTTGTAGGTGAGGGTAAGCGTTACTTCGACTTGGTTCGTACAGGCAAGGCTGCCAGCGTATTGGTGCCAGACAGCTACGGCTATCGCACCAACTCCTGGACAGAATCCAAGAAGTATGTTCCTATCGCTCAGGCAGAGCTTGACTCTGATCCTGCTTTGGTTCAGAATAATTATTAAAACTTATTAAGGTAGAGGAACAATAGTTTCCTCTACCCCCTAATAAAATATTAACTTTAAGATTTCAGCAATATGAAAAAGATATTTCGAAATATGGCTTATGCTCTTCTGGGTGGATTGATGCTCAGCGCATGTTCTGCAGAGGAGTTCTCTGGCGCCAACGGTGAGTTGCCTAATGTAGCCGACTTTGCCGACAACTTCAAGATTGATGTAGACCAAGAGACCAACACAGCCAACTTTTCTTTTGGTGGTGCAGAGGGAGTAAGCCCGGTATGGGTGATAGATGGTGCCTATTCTTCTGCTTTCAACCTCTCTAAGTATTATCGCAAGAAGGGTAC
>ERZ835051.1318-NODE-1318-length-26136-cov-11.174993_pt1 | contig 26136 bp, 24 predicted proteins | sample MGYA00519575_ERZ835051 | MGnify/ENA primary metagenome ERZ835051 (study PRJEB31850, sample SAMEA3708769) | human gut metagenome | biome: human gut; feature: human-associated habitat; material: faeces | place: China | collected 2014 ... | reverse complement strand
ACATCCGTAACGCTCCTTCGTCGCGAACGGCTGTGACCGGCATCGGCCCCTACAAGCGGATCTCCAATATTTCTCAGTATAACGCACAAAACAGGCACAGCCCCCAAAAGGCCGTGCCTGTTCCTTATCTACAGATCATAAGCTCATTGTGCTCCAGAAAATACGGTTCTCCGCCGGAGAACCGGAAGCGGTACGTGTCGATGTGCGATTCCAGAAGCCCGGTTTCGTCGCCGGACAGGATCTGTGCGCGAAGCGTCTCCCATTCCGCATCCCCGACCGGGTGCTCTGTCGCCAAAAACGTCAGCTGCATCGTGTAAACCGTCTTGCCGTCCAGAACGTCTGCTTCCAGCGAATCGAGCCGCACGAGCGGCTTCTGCCCGGCATCGGCATGGCTCAGAGAATAACCGCCGTCTTTAAATTCCCAGACGTCCGGCAGATCGTCAAAACTCAGCCGCCGGATGGGGAAATACTTCGAGATATTGGCATAGGCCCAGTCTGGCTCGATCAAGCCTTCTGCGTCCAGCGTCTCCTGATTGACCGCGTACAGCCATGTGAGATACGCCGAAGCGCCGTCCGGCAGGCCATGATTTTCATCTTCCGCCGTCTCGTCAGACCAGAAAACCGGCAGCTTGTCCAGTCGCCATTGGACAGCAAAATCGAACCACTGCGCAAAGACCGCGCGCTGCGCGTCTGTCTCCTCCCGGCGCACCAGCATCGTGTCCAGATCCAGCGTAAACGCCTCGCTTCCGCCGCCCGGCAGGCCGGAGATCGTCAGCCGCATCTCATGCTCTGTCATGGAGACCGACCAGACCGTGTCATAGCCCCACAGTCCGAGCGGGGAAAGCTCGCGGTAATGCCCGTCCAGATAGTTCGCAAAGCACTCGAAGGGGATCTTCTGATAGACGCTGCTGAGCAGCGCGTTATACGTGTATGTTCTGACATCCTCCGGCGCGTCGTCTCCGACAGATGCCTGATAGCAGCGGAACCGCGTGTCGCTGACAAGTCCTGTCTCTCTGTGATAGATCAGCTCGTCCAAGACCTCATCCTGCGCGTCGGGGCGATAGATGGTCAGGCATGCCACCGTATCGCTCAGCCGCTCGGCTGTCCAGCGCGATTCTGCGTCGAATGCGCCGCGCACCTCCAGCTCATCAAACTTGTCCAGCAGATAGGCGCAGAACGCGGCTTGCTCGCTGTCCGAAAGAACCGATGCGCCCGCTTGCTCCACGGGCGTCTTCAGCTGTTCGTCCGCTGGTTCCGCGTCTTCGACCCGCGCCGCGATAAGCGCCTCCGGCGGTTCGACCTCCGAGGCAGGCGTTTCCTGCGGAACGCTGTCCATCATGGTACACCCCGCCGCAAGCGCGGCGATCAGCACCGCGGCAAGCGCCGGTATTACCGGCTTCATGAACGCACGGATGCGCGCCCAGGGCTGCTCCGTCACGGCCCGCACCGTGTCTTCCAGATCAAGCTTCTTTTCCATGCGTACCGCCTCCTTTGGTTCTGTTTGTAATCTCAGGATACCATGGCTGTTTATGTTTGTCAACGGCGTTATTCCGCGGGTTTTCCCAACTGATAGAAAGCCACGGCACTGGCTGCGGCGACGTTCAGCGAGTCGACGCCGTGGTGCATGGGGATACGGACGGTATAGTCGCAGGCGGCGATCGTCGCGTCTGCAAGCCCGTCGCCCTCCGTGCCCATCACGACGGCGAGCTTCCGCTCGGCTGCGAGGCGCGGATCGTCCAGCCGGACGGAATCGTCCCGCAGCGCCATGGCCGCCGTGCGGAAGCCGAGCGTGTGCAGAAGCGCTGTCCAGCCCTCCGGCAGATAGGCCCACGGCACCTGAAAAACCGTGCCCATGCTCACGCGCACCGCGCGCCGGTATAATGGGTCGCTGCCCGCGCTCGTCAGCAGCACCGCGTCCATGCCAAGCGCTGCCGCAGAGCGGAAGATCGCGCCGAGGTTCGTGGGGTTCATCACGTTTTCCAGCACCGCCACGCGCGACGCGTCCTGCAGCAGCACTGCCGGGTCGCGCAGCTTCGGCCTGCGCATCGCACAGAGCATCCCGCGCGTGAGATGAAAGCCCGTCAGCTGCGTCAGAACGTCCAGCTCCGCCGCGTAGACCGGCACGTCCGGGCACCGCGCCAGCAGCGCCGCGCCCTTGCCCTCAATATGCTTCTGCTCCATCAGAAACGACACCGGCGCGCAGCCCGCGTCCAGCGCCCGGCCGATGACCAGCGGGCTTTCGGCCACGAACAGCGCGTTTTCCGGGTCGGCGCGGTTCACCAGCTGGTTTTCCGTCAGCCGCGCGTAAACATCCAGCTCCGGCGCGTTAAAATCGGTGATCTGATGAATTTCCATGTTTTTTCGTCCCTTTTCGTCAGAATAGCTGTATTATAGCATTGACAAGCGGAGGCCGCAACTTTTATAATCGCATCGAATACAGATAAAGCGAGGATCAGACCATGTATCAGCTTGCAATTTTTGACCTGGACGGGACGCTGCTCGACACGCTGGCCGATCTGCGGCAGGGACTGAATTATGCGCTTTCCACGCAGGGCTTCGCGCCCAGAACGCTTCCGGAGGTGCGCGCGTTTGTCGGCAACGGCATCCGGAAGCTGATCGAGCGCGCCGTCCCCGCAGGCACGGACGAGGCGCAGATCGAAGCGGTCTTCGAGGCGTTCAATCCCTATTACGCCGTCCACTGCGCGGATTTTACAACGCCCTATCCCGGCATTTCGGAGCTGCTGCGGCAGCTGCAGGCGGACGGCGTCGTGTCCGCCGTCGTGTCCAACAAGCCGGATTATGCCGTGAAAACGCTCTCCGCGCAATATTTCCCGGGACTTCTGGCCGCAAGCGCGGGCGCGAAGGACGGCGTGCGAAAAAAGCCCTGCCCGGACGCCGTGTTCGAGGTCGTCCGGCAGCTGGGAGCCGAGGCGCTGCGCGCCGTCTACATCGGCGACTCCGAGGTCGACGTGGCCACGGCCCGGAACGCGGGCATGCCCTGCATTTCAGTCAGCTGGGGCTTCCGCGACCGGGATGTGCTCGTCAACGCGGGAGCCGAAACCATCTGTGACAGTATGGACGCGCTCTACCGTGCGCTGCGGGAGGGCTGAGGCGCGCATGGAGCGGAAAAATAACTACGAGATCCAGGCCGGACAGGCGCGGAAGCTGTTCTGCGCGCACGATCTGGACGCGGTCGCCTGCGCGCACGGATTGCGGACGGACGGGGATTTTTTATATCTGCGCCTGCTCAGTGAGGACTACCGCGTCAGCCGTGCAGACGGATATATCGCGCGCCGGGACTCCGGCGCGTGGCTCCCGGCGGACGGGTTTGACGAGACGCTCACGATCTTCGACCTGCTCTGCGACGCGAAGCCGGGCCGCAGAGCGGCAGGGGCGTGGAAAACGACGCTGGATTTCGGCGGACAGGTCCACCGGGGCCTGATGGAGCCGAATCGCGCGGACGTGCTGGAGCTGCTGTACGACCGGCGGCCGGAGCTGCTGGAGCGCGCCTGCCTGCGCCTCGGCGGCACGCCGATGGCGGGCGCGGATGTGAGCTTTTCGCTGCCGTTTTTCGAGGAGCTTCGCATTGCCGTCCAGTTCTGGCACGGCGACGACGAATTTGCGCCCCGTCTGCGCGTCCTGTGGGACGCGAACGCGGATCAGTATCTGCGCTATGAGACGATGTATTATGCCATCGGCCTGCTCAAATCCCGCCTGCGGGCATATGGTGGGGAATAAAAAGCAGCGTGTATGCAGCCCTTGCATACACGCCGGTTCCCATGTATAATGAAGCAAACCAGAAAAGAGGTACTGCCATGCTCGATTCCTATCTTTCCGCGCTCTGCCAATACGCCGTGCGCACGGGGCTGATCCAGACGGACGATGTGGTCTGCTGCCGCAACGCGCTGCTGGAAGCACTTGCGCTGGATTCCTTTGACGAGGCTGCCGCGCCTGCGGAGGCGCCGCTTGCCGAGCTTTTGCAGACTTTGACGGACGACGCCGTTTCGCGCGGCGTGTGTCCGGACAATCAAACCGCGCGCGATCTGTTCGACACGAAGCTCATGGGCGTTCTCACGCCCCGACCGCATGAGGTCCGCACCAGCTTCCGCACGCTCTATGAAGTCTCCCCGGGCGAAGCGACCGACTGGTTCTACCGCTTCAGCCAGGATACCAACTATATCCGCCGCGACCGCATCGCGAAGGATAAGAAGTGGACGTATACCTGCGAATACGGAACGCTTGACATCACCATCAACCTGTCCAAGCCCGAAAAGGACCCGCGCGCCATCGCTGCTGCCAAAAACGCGCCGCAGTCCGGCTACCCCAAATGTGCTCTGTGCGCGGAAAACGAAGGCTACGCGGGCCGCATGAACCATCCGGCCCGGCAGAACCACCGCGTCATCCCGCTGCAGCTGGACGGCGGCGACTGGTACCTGCAATACTCTCCGTATGTCTATTACAACGAGCACTGCATCGTCCTGAACGCTGCGCATACGCCCATGCGCATCTCCGGCGCGACGTTCCGGCGGCTGCTGGATTTTACGAAGCAGTTCCCGCACTATTTCCTCGGCTCCAACGCCGATCTGCCCATCGTCGGCGGCTCGATCCTGAGCCACGACCATTTTCAGGGCGGACACTATACCTTCGCCATGGAAAAAGCGCCGGTCGAGCTGCCGGTCATGTTCGCGGGCTTCGAGGATGTCCGTGCCGGGATCGTCAAATGGCCCATGTCCGTGCTGCGCCTGACCGGCTCAGACCCTGACCGGCTGTGTGCACTGGCGGATAAAATCCTTGCCGCGTGGCGCGGCTATACGGACGAAGCCGCCATGATCTTCGCCGAAACGGACGGCGTTCCGCACAACACCATCACGCCCATCGCCCGCCGCCGGGAAGATGCGTTTGAGCTTGACCTCGTCCTGCGCAATAACCTCACCACGGCGGAGCATCCGCTGGGCCTGTACCATCCGCACGAGGCGCTGCACCACATCAAGAAGGAGAACATCGGCCTGATCGAGGTCATGGGCCTCGCCGTCCTGCCGTCCCGGCTGGACAGAGAGCTTGCGCTTTTGACAGACGCGATCTTGCAGAACCGCGACCTGCGCGCCGACGAGTCGCTGCAGAAGCACGCGGGCTGGGCGGAGGAGCTGAAGACGCGGCACGCGTTCACGCCGGAAAACGCAGAGGAAATCCTGCGGCAGGAGGTCGGCGCAGTCTTCATGCAGGTGCTGGAGGACGCAGGCGTCTACAAATGCACCCCGGAGGGCCGCCGGGCCTTCCTCCGGTTCGTACAGAGCGTATAAAGCAAATAAAAGCGCCTTCTCTGCGGAGGGGGCGCTTTTGCTGTGCCAAGTGCGCAGGCACGTTCGAATTGCCGGAGCTTTTGAAAAGAGGGCTTGACAAATTAGAGGCATTGAACTGCAATTCATAGCACAGTTATGAAACGATGTTATGAATGAAATGGAGGCGGCGGTATGGCCAAACAGATCGAAGGGGTTTCCGAGCGGATCTTGAGCTGCGCCAGAGCGGAATTTCTGGATAAGGGCTAATCTTCATAAATCTTTAACATTCTTCCGCTTGTTTTTTCGCTTGATTTCGGGTACTATTTTCTTTACTAATGAATGGAGTATTTGGCTATGAAAGAAAAGAACCGTCAGAGGCGGCTGCGGCTGGTCGCGGAGGCGAAGAAGAAGCCTGCTGTGTTTACCGTCTATATCATTCTGCGTCTGATCGTCGTGGCGATCCTCGTCTCGTCGATTCTGCGCGGCGAATATGAAAACGCGGCGATCTGCCTGCTGGTGCTGTTTTTGTTCCTGCTGCCGCTGTTTGTGCAGAAAAACTTCGGCATCGAGCTGCCGGGCACGCTGGAGATCATCATTCTGGTGTTCATCTTCGCGTCGGAAATTCTGGGCGAACTGGGCTGCTTTTTCATCAATGTTCCAAACTGGGATTCCATTCTGCACACGACGACGGGCTTTTTGTGCGCGGCATTTGGCTTCGCGCTCATTGATATCCTGAACCGCAACGACAAGATCAAGTTCCAGCTGTCTCCCATTTATGTGGCGCTCGTTGCGTTCTGCTTCTCAATGACCATCGGCGTTCTGTGGGAGTTTTTTGAATTCGGCATGGACAGGCTGTTCCACATGGACATGCAGAAGGACACGATCGTAAGCTCGATCACCTCCGTCATGCTCGACCCGACGAACAGGAACATCCCCATCACCATCGACAATATCACCTCCGTTGCCGTCAACGGGCAGGATCTGGGCTTTAACGGCTATCTCGATATCGGCCTGTATGACACGATGGAGGATCTGTTCGTCAACTTCATCGGTGCGCTGACGTTCAGCGTATTCGGCTATTTCTATATCAAGCACCGCGGCAAGGGCCGCATCGCCAAGGCATTTATCCCCACTATCACGGAAAATAAGAAGGAGTCAGACCATGCACAGTCGTCCGAACAGGCAGTGGAAGATCGGGACAGTTGAAAATTGCCGCCACCACTGGTATCTTCTGATCTGGATCGTCTATTTCGTTCTGTTTTATATTGCCGAGCACGTTGTAACCGACCACTACTGGGTGTCCTATCTGCCGCTCGACGACAAGATCCCATTCTGCCGGTATTTTATCATTCCCTACTGTATGTGGCATCCGCTGCTGTTTGCCATGACGCTGTACCTCATGTGGTACGACGTGCCCGCGTTCAAGCGGTTCATGGTGTATATCGGCCTTGGCTTCGGCGGCTCGATCCTGTTCTGCCTGATCTTCCCGAACGGACAGGATCTGCGCCCGACGGAATTCGCGCAGCACGATTTCTTCATCTGGCTCGTGCAGCGCATTTATACCGCTGACACCAACACGAACGTGCTGCCCAGTATGCACGTCATCGGCTGCGCGGCGCTGACGCTGGCCTGCTTTGATTCGGAGCCGCTCTGCAGGCGGCACTTGCAGTGGGTCGCGCTGCCGCTGGGGCTGCTGATCTGCGCGTCGACGGTGCTCGTCAAGCAGCACTCGATCCTCGACGTGTTTGTCGCCATCCCGGTCAGCGCGGTACTGTATTTCATCGTATACCACAGAGCGTTCCGCAAAAAGCGGAAACACGCATGAATTTTCTGAAAAAAGCGCGGAAAACCGCGCTTTTTTCTTGACTTTCCCATGTAAGTATGAGATACCAACAAAATTTCACTGAAAAGGCTGTGTTGGAATTATGAGCATCCTGGAAATTCTCCTGCTGGGCATCGGACTGTCGATGGACGCGTTTGCGGTGTCGATCTGTAAGGGCCTTTCGACGAAAAAGCTGCAATTCAAGCACTATTTGATCATCGGCGCATGGTTCGGCGGCTTTCAGGCGCTGATGCCGACCATCGGCTATTTTCTTGGCTCGACGTTCGAGCAGTACATCACAGCCTTTGACCACTGGGTCGCGTTCGTGCTGCTGGCCGCTATCGGCGCGAACATGATCAAGGAGAGCTTCTCCGGGGAGGAATCCGAAACAAGCGCCTCGTTTGCGTTCAAAACAATGCTGCTGATGGCGCTGGCCACGAGCATCGACGCGCTGGCTGTCGGCATCACGTTTGCGCTGCTGCCGGACGTCAATGTGCCGCTGGCCGTCTGTCTGATCGGCATCACCACGTTTCTCTGTTCCGCCGCCGGTCTTCGGGTCGGCAACCTCTTCGGCCTGCGCTACAAGGCGAAGGCAGAGCTGGCAGGCGGCATCATCCTGATTCTGATCGGCCTGAAGATTTTGCTTGAGCATCTGGGCGTGATCAGCTTCTGAAGCTTCTCTCCGGCAGGGCCTCCTGCCGGAGATTTTTGCAGAATCAAAAACGCTTCGGGCATTTTTCGTGTCCCGAAGCGTTTTTTGATGTATTTGGTCTTTATTTTGCGTAGATCAGTCCGACCAGCCAGTTCAGCGTTTTGGCCGGGAGGATTTTGACGAGGAAGCAGAAGAATTTGTATTGCAGGCCGATGGTATTGATGGGCCGGACGCTCTTCTTGTCCGCGACGTGCGCAATAAATGCGCCCGCCTTTTCCGGGGCCATGCCGTTCTGCTCGTCGCGCTCCATGCCCGCGACAGAGCGCGCGATGCGCCCGCCGTAGACGTCGTCCCCCTCCGGGTTCTTTTCCCGCGCGGCGGTGAAGCCCGTGCGGATATCGCCCGGCTGGACACAGCAGACCTGAATGCCGAAGGGCTTGACCTCGTTGGCAAGCGCCATGGTATAGGAGTTGATGGCGGCCTTGCTGGCCGAATAATAGGTCTGGAACGGGATGGGGATCGCGCCTGCGACGGAGCTCAGGTTCACAATGCGGCCATGGCACTGCCGCCGCATCACCGGCAGCACCTGCCGGTTCATGCGCACCATACCGAAGAAGTTCACGTCCAACTGGTGCTGCGCGTCCTCCGTCTTCGTGAATTCGACCGCGCCGGAAATGCCGAAGCCCGCGTTGTTGATGAGCACGTCAATGTGGTCTTCCTGCTTTAAAATTTCCTGCACGGCTGCGGCAAGCGTCTCTTCCTTTGTGACGTCGGCCATGATGTGCTTCATGCCGGGCGCGCCCTCGGCTCGTCTGGACAGCTCATAGACCGTGTAGCCCTTTTCAAGCATCGCCTGCGCCGTGCACAGGCCGATGCCGGACGTGCCGCCGGTGATGACGCATACCTTTTTTACAGGCGTCACAGGTCATACCCCCTTAAAACATCGGCGATCACGCCTACAGCCTCGTCGATCAGCGCATGGGTGTGCGTGGCCATCAGGCTCGTGCGCAGCAGGCACTCATGCGGAGCCGCCGCGGGCGGCAGGGAGGAATTGACGTAGACACCCCGTTCGTAGAGTTCCTTTGCAATGGTGAGCGTCGGAATTGGTTCATAGGTATAGATTGGGATAATGGGAATACGGTCGCCGTTGGACGGGCGCATTTTGATGTTCCGCTCGTTCAGAAGACCGCGCATATAAAGCGCATTTTCCTGCAGCTTCGTCACCAGCTCCGGGTGCGCTTCCAGCTCGCGGAGCGCGGCAAGCGCCGCAGCGGCGTTCGCGGGCGGGATGGACGCGGAGAAGATGAACGGGCGGGAGCTGTGGCGCACGAAGTCGGCTACGCGGCTGCTGGAGGCCATATAGCCGCCGAGGGAAGCAAGCGACTTGGAGAACGTGCCCATGTAGATATCGACATGGGCTTCAAGGCCATAATAGCTGGCTGTGCCGCGGCCTCCCTCGCCGATGACGCCGAGGCCGTGCGCGTCGTCGACCATGACGCGTGCGCCGTATTTCTGCGCCAGCGCACAGATCTCGGGCAGGTTGGCAATGTCGCCGCCCATGGAGAACACGCCGTCAGTCACAATCAGGCAGCCTGCCGTTTCCGGCACCTTCTGGAGCTTCTTTTCAAGGTCTGCCATATCGTTGTGCTGGTAGCGCAGCATCTTGCCGTAGGACAGCTTGCAGCCGTCATAGAGGCTGGCATGGTTCTCACGGTCCATGATGACATAGTCATGCAGGCCGACAATGGCGCTGATGATGCCGAGATTGGACTGGAAGCCCGTCGAGAAGGTCACGACGGCGTCCTTGCGCAGAAATTTTGCCAGCTCGTCCTCCAGCTCCAGATGCAGCTTGAGCGTGCCGTTCAGGAAACGGGAGCCGGAGCAGCCGGAGCCGAGCGTCTCATAGGCGTGCATACCGGCTTTGACGACTGCTTCGTTCGTCGTCAGGCCGAGATAGTTGTTGGAGCCGAGCATGATGCGGCGCTTGCCCTCCATAATGACCTCGGTATCCTGCCGGGATTCGAGCGCGTGGAAATAGGGATAGATGCCCAGATCCCGGACCTCATCCTGAATATAGCGCTGATTGCATTTTTCGAAAATATCCATAGTGTCCTCCTTCGTTACAGAAGCGTACCGAGCGCCAGCAGCACGCGTTCTGCGCTGCAAAGCTCCTCAGGCGTGAACTGCGCGGAGAGCGCAGCGACCTTTTTCTGCATTTCTTCTTCATTTTCATCAAAATAACCGGAAAACTTCTCCGAGGTCGTCAGCACGATCTCGCGCCGGTCGTGCGCCTGTACTGTCTTATGAAGGTAGCCCTTCGCAGCAAGCTGATTGACCTTATAGGTCGCGTTCGGCTGGGAAATGCCGATGGTTTCGGCAAACTGGGAGATCGTCGGGCTTCCGAGCAGATGAATGATATCTGCGGAAAAGGCTTCCGTCGCGCTGAGACTGCCTGGCTTTTCCCGCACGGCGGCAAACAGCTTCTGATAGCAGAACAGGCGGTATTTGCGGAACAGCGCCTCGATGGTCTGAAGCAGCATGGCGGCTCCTTTCGTTGCATAAAAAATTTTAATTAAAAATTTTTAAGTATCACAAGTATAGCGCGGACTCCTGAATCTGTCAAGAAATTTCTGTGCAAATTCTGGCTGTATGTGCTATACTGAACTGGAATAGGAGGCTTGGTTTATGAAGGTTCTCGCCATTATCGATATGCAGAAGGATTTTATTGACGGCGCGCTGGGGACGAAGGAGGCCGTTTCGATCGTGCCGAAGGTCGCGGCGCGGCTGAAAAAAGCGCGGGAGGACGGGGAAACGGTCGTCTTCACGCGCGATACGCACCATGCGGATTACCTGTCCACGCAGGAGGGCCGGAAGCTTCCGGTCCCGCACTGCATGGAGGGAACGGCGGACTGGCAGATCGACGCGGCGCTGCCGGTTTTGGACGCGCCGGTCTTTGACAAGCCCGGCTTCGGCTCCCCGGCCCTGATCGACTATCTCAAGGGTCTTCCGGAGCTGGAACGTGTTGAATTCGTCGGCCTCTGCACCGATATCTGCGTCATTACGAACGCGATGATGACAAAGGGCGCGCTGCCGGAGGTTCCGCTTTTCGTCCGTGCGGACTGCTGCGCAGGCGTGACCCCGGAAAGCCATGAAACGGCGCTGAATGCGATGAAAATGTGCCAGATCAAGATCGTGTGAAGGCTTGACATACTGTTTCAGTCCGTTATAATGAAAGTCAGTACAGAAATGGGGTGTGGCGACTATGCTCGAAGACCGGGATTATCAGGAAATTTTCCATATGTTCAAGGTCATTGTGGAAAGCGACATCGGCCCAAAGCTCAATAAGCTTGCAGAAGGGCAGCAGGTTCTTCTGGAAACGCTTGCACCTAGGGTGTATCTGAAAACTCCCAACGCACCCGGACAGCGGGCCTTTTTGCGGTGCGCCGCGTCATTTTTCCTTGAAATACGTCAGTATTCCTGCGAAAAAATGTCTTGCGCAACGCAAAAATCCCTCGCTGCCGGTCACATCATGAGTTTTCAGATACACCCTAAGAACCGTGTAGAAGAGCTGGAAGACGAGGTTTCTTTCCTGAAGTCGCTTATCCGTATGCACAGTGAACAGATCGCGGAGCTGAAAAAGAAAATCGGCGCATAAAAAAGGGGCTGCTCGGAAGCAGCCCCTTTTTGTTTTATCCTGTCACAGCTCGCCGGGGAACAGCGCGTTGATGGCGGCTGCTGCGGCGGCCTGTTCGGCGCGTTTTTTGCTGCTGCCGCTGCCCTTGCCGCAGGGCTTGCCGTTGAGCAGGACCTCGACCTCGAATTTCTTGTCGTGATCCGGGCCGGATTCGCCGATCAGCTCATAGCGGAGTACCTGATCCTTTTTTCGCTGCACCAGCTCCTGCAGCGCGGTCTTATAGTCGAAATTATGCGGCTTGCCTGCCGGAACGTCGCAGAGGATCAGGCGGTCGATGATCTCCTTCGCGGCGGAGAAGCCGCCGTCCATGTAGCTGGCCGCGATCACGGACTCCATAGCGTCGGAGACGATGGAATCGCGCTTGCGGCCGCCGCCGTGCTCCTCGCCGTGGCCGAGCAGCAGGAAGCTTCCAAGGCTGATCGTGCCCGCCGCGCGGGCCAGATTTTTCTCACAGACAAGATCGGCGCGGATGCGCGTCAGCTCGCCCTCCGGCCTGTCCGGAAAGCTCCGGTACAGATAATCCGCCACGACGAAGCCCAGAATCGAGTCGCCTAAAAATTCCAGCCGTTCGTTGTCGCGCAGACCGCGCTCGCGGTTCTCATTGGCATAGGAGCTGTGTGTCAGCGCGTTTTCGAGAATGCTCTTGTCCCGGAACGTGTAGCCCAGCCCGGCTTCCAGTTCACTCAGCATGTTGATACTCCTTTGGTATGACCATATGGTCCATATTTGCAGCCAGCGTCGCGGCCACATCCGCCTCGACAGCGCCGATGGCCTGCCGGATGGCGTTGCGGATGGCCAGCGCGTCGGATGAGCCGTGCGCCTTGATCACGGGCTTGCTCAGGCCGATGAGGGCCGTGCCGCCCGTCTCGCGGTAGTCCATCTTTTTCTTGAACGCCTTCACGCCGTCCATGCACAAAAGCGCCGCCAGCTTGGTAAGTACGTTTTTCTTGAACATATCCTTCATCATGGAGGCCATGAACAGCGCCGTGCCCTCAATGCCCTTGAGCAGGATATTGCCCGAGAAGCCGTCGGCCACGACCACGTCCGCGCCGCCCAGCGGCACGTCACGCGCTTCGATATTGCCGGTAAAGTTGATCGCCCCGGCCTCGCCTGCCTGCTTCAGGAGCGGATAGACGGCCTTTTGCAGCTCGCTGCCCTTGGAATCCTCTGCACCGATGTTCAAAAGCGCGACGCGCGGGTTTTCGATACCCAGCACCTTTTCGGCGTAATACGAGCCCATGAACGCAAATTGCAGCAGAAATTCCGGCGTGCAGTCGGCCGTCGCGCCGCAGTCGATGAGCACGGCCTCCCGGCCGGTCTTCGTCGGGATCTGCGGAGCCATGGCGGCGCGGCGGATGCCCTTGACGCGCCGGACGGTCAGCGTCGCGGCGGAGAGCAGCGCGCCGGTCGAGCCTGCGGAGACGAACGCGTCTCCGCCGCCCTCCTTCAGCATATTCAGGCCCACGACCATGCTGGAATCCTTTTTCTTTTTTACGACCGTCGCCGGATCGTCGTGCATATCCACGACGTCGTCCGCGTTGGCGATCTCCACGCCCTTGGGAAGCGTTTCGATGCCCTGATCCTTCAGCGCACGCAGGATCGCCTCGCCGCGTCCGACCAGCACGACCTCGCAGCCGAAGTCCTTTGCCGCCTGGATCGCACCCAGCGCGATCTGGTCAGGGGCGTTGTCGCCGCCCATGGCGTCTACCAGAATTCTCATGTTGCTTCCTCCTGCCCTGTCATTTGATCGATAAGCGCAAGCGACCGCTGCGCGATGGCGAGATTTTTATTGGCCTTTCCCTTGACGCGGCGGTCAAGCGGCGTCAGAATGCCGAAATTCACGTTCATCGGCTGGAACGAGCCGACGCTCGTATCCGAAATGTACGCCGCCAGCGCGCCGATGGCTGTTTCGCGCGGGAAATCGGGAAGCGGCTCGCCCTTGAGCTTTGCCGCCATGCTGACACCTGCAAGATAACCGGAGGCCGTCGATTCGACATAGCCCTCCACGCCCGTCATCTGACCTGCAAACGCGACCAGCGGGTTCTGCCTATCGGCATAGTACCGGTCAAGCAGGCGAGGGGAATCGAGGAAGGTGTTGCGGTGCATCACGCCGTAGCGGACGAATTCCGCGTCGTGCAGCGCGGGGATCATGGAAAACACGCGCTTCTGCTCCGGGAATTTCAGGTGGGTCTGGAAGCCGACGATATTATAGACGGAGCCTGCGGCATTATCCCTGCGCAGCTGCACGACGGCATACGGCTCATGCCCCGTCTTCGGGTCCTTGAGGCCCACGGGCTTCAACGGGCCGTAGCGCAGGGTATCGATGCCGCGCCGGGCCATGACCTCGACGGGCATACAGCTCTCGAATACGTGCTTGTCCTCAAAGCCGTGCACCGGCGCTTCCTCCGCCGAGCTGAGCGCGTCGACAAAGGCAAGGTATTCATCCTTATCCATTGCGCAGTTGACATAATCTGCGTCACCCCGGTCGTACCGGGACGCGAACCACGCCTTGTCCATGTCGATGGACGAGAAGGTCACGAGCGGCGCAGCGGCGTCAAAGAAGCTCATGTACTCCTGCCCGCCGAAATAGCGCTGGATCGCAGCGCTCATCGCGTCGGAGGTCAGGGGACCGGTCGCAATGATGACCGGGCCTGCCGGGACCTCGGTTTCCTCCGCCTCCACAACGGTGATGTTGGGGTGCGACTTGATTTTTTCCGTCACCATGCCGGAAAAGCCGTAGCGATCGACGGCCAATGCGCCGCCTGCCTCGACGCGGTTTGCCTCCGCGCAGGTCAGGATCAGGCTGTGCAGCCGCCGCAGCTCTTCTTTCAAAAGGCCGACGGCGTTTTCCAGCCGGTCGCCGCGCAGGGAGTTGGAGCAGACAAGCTCCGCAAAGTCCGCGCAGTGGTGTGCGGGCGTCATTTTGTGCGGCTTCATCTCGGTCAGCGTCACATGAATGCCGCGCTCGGCCAGCTGCCACGCGGCCTCGCAGCCCGCAAGACCCGCGCCGATCACTTTCACTTCCAGCATATTGGGGCGTCCTTTCTATCTCTGTATCAGAACGGAAGATCGTCTTCCGGCTCGGTCTTTTTGGCGGCCTTTTTCGCAGCCGGCTTCTTGGCCGCGGGCTTTTTTGCCGCTGCCTTCTTCGCGGCAGGCTTCTTTGCAGCTGCCTTTTCGGCGGGCTTTTTGGCCGCCGTTTTTTTCGCGGCCTTTTTCTCCTCCGCCTGCTTCTGCGCGGCTTCGGCAGCAGCCTCGGCGTTGGATTCCGCCGTCGCGGCCTCGCCGGAGGCTGTGGACTTGCGGCGGTAGCCGCGCTTGTCCTCCGGCAGGAAGTTCGAGCACTCGGGATTCGCGCAGAACGGCTTCATTGCGCCCTTGCCGGAGCGCTTGAACATCGTCTGGCCGCAGACCGGGCAATCCTGATCCGTCGGCACGTCCCACGTCATAAAGCCGCAGGCTGCGCCGCGCTCACACGCGTAATAGGCGTAGCCGCGCTTGCTCTTGCGCTTCAGAATCGCGCTGCCGCACTTCGGACAGCGGCCCGGCATTTTTTCCGTAATCGGCTTTGTAAACTTGCAGTCCGGGTAGCCGGGGCAGGCGAGGAATTTGCCGAAGCGGCTCGTTTTCACGACAAGGTTCCGGCCGCAGATCTCGCATTTTTCATCCGAGACCTCATCCGGCACCTTGAGGCGGGTGTCCTTCAGCGCCTCCTCCGCATCGACCATTTCCTGATGGAAGCCGGTGTAGAACTCCTCCAGAACGCTCTTCCAGCGGCGCTGTCCGGCCTCGACCTGGTCGAGCTGCTTTTCCATGTCGGCGGTGAATTCGACGCTGATGATATTGGGGAAGCGGTCCATCATCAGCCCGTTGACCACCTCGCCGAGCTTCGTCGGCGAGAGCTTTTTGTCGGTCTTGATGACGTATTCGCGATCCTGGATCGTGGCGATGATCGCCGCGTAGGTCGACGGACGGCCGACGCCCTTTTCCTCCATCGCGCGCACTAAAGACGCCTCCGTATAGCGTGCGGGCGGCTGGGTGAAGTGCTGCTGCTTGTCAAAGCCGGAGGCCGTGAGCGCCTCGCCGGGGGCAAGGTCGGGCAGCGGCGAATCGAGCTTCTCCTGCTCGTCGTCGCGGCCCTCCTCATAAATGGCGGTAAAGCCGGAGAATTTCATGCTCTGGTGGGTCGCGCGGAAGACATGGCTGCCGCAGGCGGCTTCGATCGCCGTCACGTCATACAGGGCGTTTGTCATCTGGGACGCAATGAAGCGGCTCCAGATGAGCTTATAGAGCCGGTACTGCTCCTTGGTCAGATCATGCTCGACCGCTTCCGGATAGAGTGCAACGTTCGATGGGCGGATGGCCTCGTGCGCGTCCTGCGCGCCGGATTTCGGCTTATAGCGGCGGGGTTCGGCGTAATAGGCTGCGCCGTAGCGGCTGCGGATCACATCGCCTGCGGCGGCAAGCGCTTCCTCAGAAATGCGCAGCGAGTCGGTACGCATGTAGGTAATGAGGCCGACGGAGCCCTCGCCGGAGATCTCCACGCCCTCATAGAGCTGCTGCGCGATCATCATCGTGCGGCGCGGGGTCATGTTGAGCTTGCGCGATGCCTCCTGCTGGAGTGTCGAGGTGATGAAGGGCGGCGCGGGGGTGCGCTTTTTCTCCGATTTCTTCACGCCGGTCACGGAAAACGGCTGGCCCTCCAGCGCGTCCAGAACGGACTGCACATCCTGCTCGCTCGTCAGCTCGCGCTTCTGCGGGTCGCCGTAGTAGTGCGCGGTGAAGCTGCCGGGCTTGCCGGCGCGGTTCAGATTTACATCCAGCGTCCAGTATTCCTGCGGGACAAAGGCCCGGATCTCGTTCTCGCGGTCGACGACCAGACGGGTCGCGACAGACTGCACGCGTCCGGCGGACAGGCCCTTGCGGATCTTTTTCCAGAGCAGGGGGCTGAGCTGATAGCCGACAATGCGGTCGAGCACGCGGCGCGCCTGCTGCGCGTCGACGAGATTCTGGTCGATGGGACGCGGGTGCTGGATGGATTCCTGCACGACGTTGCGTGTGATCTCGTTGAAGGTCACGCGGTATGTCTCGTTATCCGGAATGTTCAGCAGATATTTCAAATGCCACGAGATGGCTTCGCCCTCGCGGTCCGGGTCAGTCGCGAGATAGATGCGGCCGGAGCCCTTCGCGGCCTTGCGCAGGTCTGCGATGATGTCTTCCTTTCCCTTGAGCGGCTGGTACTCCGGCTCAAAATCGTGCTCGATATCGACGCTCAGCGTGCTCTTCGGCAGATCGCGCAGATGGCCCATGCTGGCCTTGACCTGATAGTCGGGGCCAAGATATTTTCCGATGGTTTTGGCCTTCGAGGGAGACTCCACGATGACCAGATTCTGTTTTGCGTTCGGCATAGACGCCTCCATGTTATTTTTTCGCCAGCTCATAATACCGGGCCGGCAGCCGCTTGACAAAGCCCTTGACCTCCAGCAGCGTCAGCGCGGACAGTACGCGCCCGGCGGGCAGCTGCGTTTCGTCGATCATCCGGTCGACCGGCTGCTTTCCGCCCTCCAGCTGCCGCAGAACGGCGGCTTCGTCGGCAGATACGCGCGGCAAAATTTCCTGTACGTCAATATAAGCCCTGTTTTCCTGCTTGTCAACGGCTTTTGTGTCAGTTTTTTCCGGGTTGGACGAAGTTTCCGCCACAACAAGGTTGTCCTTCGTCTCCTGCGGGCCGAGCGTCATGGGGCCGAGCGGCCTCTGGCGCAGGGGCAGATCCGGGTAGAGATAGGTATATTCCTGTAAAACGTCCCAGCCCTCGGAGATCAGGATCGCGCCCTCCTTGAGCAGCTGGATATTGCCCTCGCAGGTCGGATTTCCGAGATTTCCGGGCAGCGTGAACACATCCCGGCCCTGTTCGAGCGCGTGGCGGGCGGTGATGAGCGCGCCGCTCTTTCTGGGCGCTTCCACGACCACGGAGCCGAGCGCAAGACCGCTCAGAATGCGGTTGCGGGGCGGAAAATGCTCCGCCAGCGGCGGCGTTCCGGGCGGAAGCTCACTGATGACGCAGCCGTGGGCGCGAAGATCCTCAAACAGACTCCGGTTGTTCGCCGGATAGTCGATATCCACGCCGCAGGCAAACACAGCCACCGGCGCTGTTCCGGAGGATATGGCCCCGCGCAGCGCCATGGTGTCAATTCCGGCAGCGCCGCCGGATACAATAATTGCGCCGTAGCGGCCAAGCTCATAGCCGAGGCGCTTCGCCTGAAGAAGCCCATACGCGGAGGCCTTGCGCGTGCCGACCATGGCGATGACCGGTTCCGCGTCAAAATCCGGGAAAACGCCTTGATAATACAATACCAGAGGCGCATCGTCAAGATTTTTGAGCCGGTTCGGATAAGCGGCGTCCTGAAACGTCAGAACATGGATGTTCTTCCGGTAGCACTGCTGCAGGATCTGCCGCGCAGGCGCAAGCTCCTTATCGGCAAGCGAAGCGCGCCCCTCCGGGCGCAGCGCCTGCGGGTAATCCTGCTCTGCCGCGCAGTAGACCGCCTCGGGCGTTCCGAACTGCTCTAGCAGCGCACGCAGCCCGCGCAGTCCCACGCCCCTGCGACCGGTCAGCCACAACCAGTATTCCAGCATAAAAATCCCTCTGTCTTTCTCGGATTTTTTATAGTTTGCGAATCATAGGGGCCGATGCCCACTGTCGGGCGGACAGAGTCGTCCGCCCCTGCGGCAAGCCGCGTGAGCGCATCATCGGTGCCTCACCGCTTCATCTGCCACAGAACGATCGTCGCGGCGACTGCCGCGTTCAAAGACTCACAGCGCGGGGACATGGGGATGATGATTTTCTGCTCCGCAGCCGCGAATAGTTCTGGACAAATTCCCTGTCCCTCGCTGCCGATCACGACCGCCGCATTGCACAAATCTGCCTGCCGCAGATCAACAGCGTCGGCAGACATGGCGGTCGCCAGCAGCGGGATATGCGCTTCCCGGCAGGCGGCGATGGCCTGCTGCCTCGTCATGCTGACAGGCTGGGTGCGGAACACCGCGCCCATGGAGGCGCGGACCGTCTTGGGGTTATACGTGTCGGCGCAGCCGTCCAGCAGCACGACCGGAACCTCCAGCGCGTCCGCTGTGCGGAGAATCGTGCCGAGATTGCCGGGGTCCTGAATGCCGTCCAGCAGAAGCGTCCCCGGCAGGATCGTGCCGGGCTTCCGCTCCGGCAGGCGGCAGAGGAAGATCGCGCCCTGCGGCGCGTCCATCAGAGAGACGGACTGCATCACATCCCTGGGTACACGGACAACGCGCACGGTATCTGATAGTTTACATAATTCTACGTGTTCCTCCGCAATCACAGTATGCAGCCCCGGGTACCAACGCGCGGCCTCCGCCAGCAGCTTCACGCCGTCGGCGGCGAATTCGCCGGATTTTTCGCGGTAGGCGCGCGAGGTGAGCAGCTTTTTCGTGTGCGCCAGAAGCGGGTTCCGGCGGCTTGTGATTGTTTCCTCCATCACGGCTTCACCCTCGCGAGCCGGTCGTTCTCGCCGAGCAGGACAAGCGTGATATGCTCGTTCAGCGGGCGGTTCGCGTCCAGCGTGACGTGTACCTTTCCGTTTTCCCGCGCGGCGATGACGTTCACGCCGTATTTTGCGCGGATATCCAGCTCCCGGATGCTCTTGCCGCACCATTCGCTCGGCGTCTGCAGCTCGGCAATGCCGCAGTCCGGCGAAAGCTCGATAAAGTCCAGAATGCTCGACGAGGTCAAAGACTGCGCCAGCTTGATGCCGGATTCACGTTCCGGCACGACGACATGATCTGCCCCGATCTTTTCCAGCGCCCGGCGCTGTGTTTCGTCGGTGGCCTTGCACACGACGCTCTGCACGCCCAGCTCCTTGAGGTTCAGCGTCGCAACGACGCTCGTAGCCAGATCGCCGCCGATGGCGATGACAGCGCAGTCGTAATTGCGCACGCCGAGCGTGCGCAGTGCGTCCTCATCCCGCACGTCGCACACGGCGGCGCAGGTGACTTTGCTCTCCATCCGCTGCACAAGCTCAGGCCGAAGATCAATCGCCAGTACCTCGCTCCCAAGCTCATACAGCCGCTGTGCGACCGCACAGCCGAAGCGTCCAAGTCCAATTACAATATATGTTTTTTTCATGGTTTTACTCCCTTTGTCTGCGTATAACCGCCGGTCGTTCAGGTGGAATTTCAAAAAAATCGGACGCACTCACCCATTGGAGTGTAGGGGCCGATGCACACATCGGCCCGTTGGGAAGCTGCGAATTTGCCGAAGATTACCGTAAAATCGGTATATTCTGCCGCCTTATCCGCTCACCCGATCATGATTTTTGTTTCCGCGTAGCTGACGCGTTCTTCGGCGCGGTCGGCGGCCATGAAGCCGACGCTGATGGTCATGATCCCAAGCCGCCCGAAGAACATAAAAATGATCAGAACGATCTGCGATGCGGCGCACAGTGAACTCGTGATGCCGGTCGTCAGACCGACGGTGCACAGCGCAGAAATCGTCTCATACAGCGCGTTTTCCGGACTGACATGATCCGCGATGCTCAAAAACGCCGCGCCGAGGCCGGACAGCAGCAGCACCAGAATGAACAGCGCGGACGCGTTCGCAACGGCCTGCTGTGGGATCCGGCGCTTCATGATCTGCACGCTTGTCCTGCCGCGTGCGGTCGACCACGCGGCAAGCAGAATCACGCCGACCGTCACGGTCTTCACGCCGCCCGCCGTCGAGCCGGACGAGCCGCCGACAAGCATCAGAAAATCTGCCACAGCCTTTGATACGTCTGACAGCGCGTTCTGGTCGAAGGTCGCAAAGCCCGCCGTGCGGAGCGTGACCGACTGGAACAGCGCCGCCATCAGCTTCTGCGACGGGGTCAGGCCGCCAAGCGTGCCGGGATTGTTCCATTCCAGCGCGGCGAAAATTCCCGCGCCGCCGAAGATCAGGACTGTTGTGATGAGAATGACCAGTCTCGTATAGACGCTCATGCGGGAAAAGCGGCGATTGTGCCGGATGTCGCCCCAGACGGCGAAGCCAAGGCCGCCGATGATGATGAGCGCCATGATGGTGAAATTCACGACCGGGTCTGTCGCGTAGCGGCAGAGGCTCCCGCCTACGTCTGTATCCGCAAGCACGTCAAAGCCCGCGTTGCAGAACGCGGAGATCGAGTGGAACACGCCGTACCACAGAGCCTTTCCGAAGCCGAACTCCGGCAGGAAGCGGAAAAACAGAATGAGCGCCCCCGCCCCTTCGACCGCAGCTGTGCCGCGCAGGATATTGCGCACAAGGCTCACGATGCCGCTGTAGCTGTCGCTGCCGAGGGCCTGTGCCAGCACCATGCGCTCCCGCAGGCCGATCTTGCGGCGGAGCGCGAAGAAAAACAGACACGCGATGGTCATAAAGCCGAGACCGCCGATCTGAATGAGCAGGAGAATGACGACCTGGCCGAACATAGCCCAGTGCGTCCCGGTGTCGACGCGGATAAGGCCAGTCACGCAGGTCGCAGAGGTCGCGGTGAACAGGCTCGTCAGAAACGGCGTGGGTTCGCCGGAGCGCGATGCGGCGGGCAGGCACAGAAGACCCGCGCCGAGCAGGATGATGAAGAGGAACACCAGAACGATCAGCCGTCCCGGCCGCATGGTGCGAAACGGCCTTCCGAGCCGCTGAAAAAACGATAGAAGCATGACGAAGCGCCGTCTCCTTTTTGGAATATACATTATTATAGTCAGAAGCGGCACTGCCGTCAAGAAAAACTGCTCCCCGGACTTGTTTTGCCTGAAAAATCATGGTAAACTGACAAAAAACGAAACGAAGAGGGATCCCAAATGCGTATTTCCTGCCTGCTTGCCTGCTTTTGCCTGCTGGCGCTGCTCTGCGCCTGCGCCGCGCCGGAGGCGGCTTTGCCGGAGCCTCCCGCCGCGCAGGTGCAATCTCCGGAGGAGCCGCCCGCGCCGGTTGAACCGCCGGTGGAGCCTATCATCGAAGAGGAGCCGGAACCCGCGCTTTTGCTGTCGGAACCGGTCTGGCTGCTGGGACGGCTGACGGAGCTTTATCAGGCGGATGAGACGCAATGGGCCGCGCTGGCTGACGTGCTGGAGGCGGCAAAGACCCTAAATGCCGACGCACAGCTGGAAGGACTGGAGACAGTTCAATTTCAGGGCCGGGAGTATATCCCGCTGGCAGAGGCCGCACAGCGGCTCGGGCTGGAATGGGGCGAAGCCCCGGACGGGCTTCGCTATCTGGCACGGCGGCAGACCGTCGGCCAGATCCCCGAGGGCTGGAACGTGCCGGTCCTCATGTACCACGCCGTGGGGGACGAGATCTGGGGATATTCCGATCTGTTTGTCAGCGAGGCCGGGATGGAGGAGCAGCTGCAATATTTGCAGGAAAACGGATATGAGCCGATCTGGTTCTCAGACCTTGCGCACATCGAAGACTATGAAAAGCCGGTCATTCTGACCTTCGACGACGGATATGACGACAATTACACGGTGCTCTATCCGCTGCTGGAAAAGTATCAGACCAAGGCGACCATCTTTGTCATCGGCAATGCCATGGGCAGCCAGCACAAGATGACGCAGGAGCAGGTGTACGAGCTGGCGGCCTCCGGCCTCGTCAGCATCCAGAGCCATACCTACACGCACGGAAATCTCAGCGCCATGGACGAACCTGCGCTCCGGCAGGAGATGGAGCTTTCCAACGCGGCGCTGGCCGCCGCGACGGGACAGATCCCGTACGTGCTGTGCTACCCGGAGGGCAAATACAGCCACCTGACGATGAACGTGGCGAAGGATTATTACACATTTGCCCTGCGCATGGACGGCTGGACATATCAGACCGGCATGGACCCGTATCAGGTGCCGCGCAGCTTCGTCTCACGCCGCATCACGCTGCCGGATTATCTGTGGTTCCTCGCCCCGTCCGGAAAAGCGTCCTGAAGACAAAAGCACAGCCTGCGCCGCAGCATTCGCGGCGCAGGCTGTGCTTTTACAGCACGTGATAATACGGGTAGATGTCCTCATAATGGCCGTCCTTCATGCGGAAGCCGCCGGGGATGACGCCGAGAGGCTGGAAGCCGAGGCGCTCGTACAGGTGCCTCGCGTGTGTGTTGCTGGCGACGACGGCGTTGAACTGCAGGATGCGGAAGCCGTGCGCCCGGCCCTGCCTGAGACAGTCGGACACCAGCTTTTCGCCGATGTGCAGACCGCGCGCTTCCCGCTCGACCGCGTAGCTGGCGTTGCAGATGTGTCCGCAGCGGCCGATGTTGTTGGGATGCAGGATGTACAGACCGTAAATATGGCCGGTCTGCCGGTCCTCCGCGACGGCGGTACAGGTCTGCTCTGCGAAAAAGGCTGCGCCGGAGGAAGCGTCCAGCAGCTCCTCCTGCGGAAAGGCCACGCCGTCCTCCACAACCTCGTTCCAGATGCGGATCAGCGCCGGAAGGTCTGCCTGCGTATATGCACGAACCTGAATTTCCATGGAAAACACGCTTTCTGCTGGTTCAACCGGCTTTTTGATGGCGTAGTTATACCACCGGAAGCGCGGACTGTCAAGCGCTGCGCTCAGAGCGACAGGAAGGCTTTCCAGGTCTGGATATAGGACTGGGCTTTTTCGTCTGTCTCAGCCTCGGCAGCCATGCGCAGGAGCGGCTCGGTGCCGGAGAAGCGACAGATGACCCAGCTGCCGTCCGTGAAATAGACCTTGCAGCCGTCCTCACGGCTGATGTGATCGACGTTTTCAAATTCCGGGCAGGCGTGCTGTTCAAACAGGTACTGCTGAAGCGCAAGCTTGCGGGCCGGGGTCATGGTAAACGACGCTTCTGCATAGCGCAGCGCGCCGTACTGCGCCTCGATCTCACGGTAGAGCGCGGAAAGCTTCTTGCCGGTCACGGCCAGCATCTCGACGAGCAGCGCGGCGGCGTAGATGCCGTCCTTGCCGGAGATATGCCCCCGAACGGCAAGACCACCGGACGATTCGCCGCCGATGATGGCGTCCGTTTCGGTCATTTTGGCCGACACCCACTTGAAGCCGACGGGGACCTCATAGCAGTTCTGCCCCAGTCCCGCCGCAACGCGGTCAAGCAGGACAGTCGTGGAATTGTTTCGCACGCAGGGACCCTGCCAGCCGCGGTATTTGACGAGGTAATAATAGAGCAGGACGAGCAGCTTGTTCGGGTGGACGAACTGCCCCTGATCGTCGATCACGCCGAGTCGGTCGGCGTCACCGTCGGTTGCAATGCCGAGATCACAGCGGTACCGGTCCATAACGACCGCCGCAAGCGGACCGAGCGTGTCTTCATTCGGCGCGGGAAGCTTGCCGCCGAAGAGCGTGTCGTGGCGGTCGTGGATGATCTCCAGATCGCAGCGGCAGGTCATGAGGATCATACTCAAGCTCGTCTGGCTGACGCCATACATGGGATCGAGCGCAATGCGCAGCTGCGCGTTCTTGATGGCCTCCACGTCAATGGCGGACAGGATGCTGTCGATATATTCATTCGTCGGGTTGTGCTCGGTGATCATGCCGGCCGCGACGGCGGCGTCGACCGTGCGGCCAAGTCGGCTGGCAAGCTGCACAAAGTTGTCCAGCGCCCAGACGTGCAGGAAGCTCACCATGGCGCTCTCGCCGCCGTCGGCGTAGGTCACAGATTCCCCGAGGAACGACAGCTCACCTGTCTCCTTGACATACTGCACGACAGCCGGGACGAGCCAGAGCGCGTCGTCCGCGCATGCGTCCTTTAGACCGTGGACAATCTGGCTCTTATCCGGCGTGGGAACGACCGTGGGGGATTTGAACGACTGCTGCGGCGCGTCCTTTTCGAACCAGCGCGGCTCAAACAGATGCAGGCCGTAGCCTTCCTTCGTCAGCGCCCGCAGAAGCTCGATCGGGCGGCTGCGGCATTTTTCGGGGTTCGAGTGCGGGACCATCATCGCGTCCTGCGCTGTGTCACGGTAGCCGAGGCCAACGCGCCCGCCGACCTCGATGAACGAGGTGAAGCGGGAGAACATGACGTTGATCTCGCTCTGATAGAGGTTCCAGATGTGAGCTCCGTGTTCATGCCCTCGTTCGGGGTGCTGACCTGTAAGCAGGAGAGCTTTCTGTCCCAGAACTTTGCGAGGCGCGCAAAGTCCTCGTCCGCCCGTTCCGGTGTCCAGCGGGCTTTTGCCGCCTTTCCGGCCCCCAGACCGCCCTCGCCGAGCAGGAACAGCAGCCGCGCCTCCTCGCCGGGGGCCAGCGTCACGTTCTTTTGCAGCACGCCGCAGTGGTTCCCGCCCTTCTGGCCGGGAACTTCGCATACGCCCGTCTCGACCGCAAGCGGGTTCCGCTCCGTGCGGTAAGGCCCAAGGAAACGGTCACGCAGGCAGGCGTAGCCGTCGGGGGTAAAATTGGACGTAAAGAACTGATAGCTGGTTTCTTCATAATACAGATCGTTTTCGATCACGCCGTCCTCGTACCGGCTGCCACGAAACCGTCCAGTAATCGCCGGTATCGTTGTCGCGGATGTAAATATAATGTCCTGGGCCGTCCATCGGCACGCCGTTCGGACGGAAGCGCGTGATGCGGTGATATTCCGGCGACCGGTACAGAAGATAGCCGCCTGCCGTGTGATTGAACACGCCGTACAGATCGCCGACGCCGATGTAATTCGTCCACGAGACGGGCAGATCGACGCGGTCGATCACATATTCGCGGCTCTGGTTGTCAAAATGGCCGTACTGCATAGCTTTCTCACCTTATCTCAGTAATGTATCGCGCAGCTGCGCGGCAAAGGAATGATTTTTTGTGTCGAGGCTCGCTTCCCAGACGATGATCCCGGCCAAGTCCGCATTGCGGATGAGGTCCAGCTTCTGCCCGAGCGAACGCGCCGTCTCCACCGACAAGAACCAGCGGTCGAATGGATTGTCCGGCCCGTCGTAGACGAGATATGCGCTGTCTGCCCGCGCGTCATAGGCGCTGTGCCAGCCGGGCGTCTGCAAAAGCTCCAATAAATCCTCCTGCATAAGCGTGTCCCATACCGGTGCAGAAGCGCAAGGCAGCAGGCAATAAAGCTTGCGCGGCCCTCCTTTGTATACGCCATCTCGGAAAAATACCCGCAGCGCGTCCAGCCGCCGATGGAAAGCAGGATCTTCACCGACGGACAGCGCTTGTGCATCACTGCGTACTGTGCAAAATGACTGCGCGGCAGCTCCGGCTCGAGTGCGCTGGGAGCGAGATCTTCCGTGTCGCACTCCGGGTGCAGCGAGACGATGCGCCAGTCCGTCCGCGCGGGCTTTTTCCCGGCCCGGCGGGCAAACGACGTTTCCTGCGTTCCCTCAGACGGTTCGAGCACCCAGAACGCGTGGTTGAGATACGTCGCGCAGTCCCACGGCAGCGCGCAGACCTCGCCCTTCCGCGCCGGTCTTCGGTTCAGATTCCAGTTTGCAAAGTATAAAACAGCCTGCCGCACCGGCCTTGCCCTCCCTTTTCGGTTGTTCTGCTCTGATTATAAACGCGCAGCTTTTCCCATGCAACGCCTCCGGCTGACATCGACAACAACGGGCAAAAAAAGCAAGGATATCCGGCAGCGGCTCTTTGCGCATATTGGGGGAAGTATGGTATACTGTGGTCAAGGCTTCCCCGCCGGGCAATGTCATCAACTTAAGACCGGTGCATTTGTTTTATGCGAAAAAACGGCAA
>ERZ835051.1313-NODE-1313-length-26182-cov-4.498144_pt1 | contig 26182 bp, 17 predicted proteins | sample MGYA00519575_ERZ835051 | MGnify/ENA primary metagenome ERZ835051 (study PRJEB31850, sample SAMEA3708769) | human gut metagenome | biome: human gut; feature: human-associated habitat; material: faeces | place: China | collected 2014 ... | reverse complement strand
GTATAAACATTCTCTTGCACCGAAGATAGAGATGATAAGAAAGGCAATCGAGCAGCATCGGGAGTTGGAGTTCTTTTATTATGCTCCCGGAGGTGAGTCCCGGCGTGTCATTGAACCATGTTATCTTATCTTTCGTTGGACGAGCTGGTATGTGTGGGGATGGTGTAAAAGCCGGGAAGATTATCGCCTTTTTAAATTAAATCGTATGGACAAAATGAATCTTTCGGATAAAGTCTTTTCGGCAAGAACGGCTCCTTTTCCGGATTTGAGAGATGAGCGAATATTCCCGGGCGGAATTAAAGTGAAAGCATTGTTTGAGGCAGATTGCAAATGGCGACTGGTAGAAGAATTTGGACCGTATTGTTTTACAGAACAAAACGATGGAATGCTTTTATTTCAGGCGGACTATACAAATAAAGAAAATCTGCTTACATGGCTGTTAACCTTTCGGGATAAAGTGGAATTGCTGGAACTAAAAGAAATAAGAGAAGAATTGCGGCAAAACATTCTTCAAATGAAGGAAAAATATGACAATACAATGGAAAATTAAGGAGAAATAGGAATGGAATCAAGATGTGGTATTTTATGTAGCAAATGTGATTGGCAAAAGACAGAAAAATGTAAAGGCTGTGCTAATATTGATAATCCTTTCTGGGGTGTTTGTCCGGTCAAAAGCTGTTGTGAAGAAAAAAAGCTGCAGCATTGTGGAGAATGTAAAGACTTTCCATGTACACAATTAAATGAATTTGCTTATGCTGAAAAGGAAGGCGACTGCGGAGTACGGCTAGATCAGTGTAAAATCTGGTCTGCATTAACACAGATGAGATATGCCTGGATTGACGATTTTCTTATGAAGAAAACCGGTGTTACAAAACTACCGCCGCAATGGAACTGGATTCGTTATGCGGTAGGTGGAAAAATGTTTGCGGCAGTGTGCCTTGGTGAAAACAACAGACCCTATTACATAACTTTGAAATTAGAGCCATCAGAGGGAAGCTTTTTGCGTCAGCAATATGAGGATATTATACCGGGGTATTACATGAACAAGCAGCATTGGAATTCTATCAATCCCAATGGTAAAGTCGAAGATGATTTACTAAAAGATTTGTTAGATAAATCGTATCATCTTGTGCTTAGCGGCTTCAGCAAGAAGAAACAAAGGGAGATTTTAGAAAGCGGGGATGCAATAAATGGCATTTGATTTTAAGAAGGAATATAAAGAGTTTTATCTGCCAAAGAATATACCACAGATAGTGACCGTACCAAGTGCAAATTATGTAGCGGTAAGAGGGACAGGGGATCCCAATGATGAGGGAGGAGAATACAAAGCTGCGATCAGTGTTTTGTATGCAATTGCTTATACCCTTAAAATGAGTTATAAAACCGATTACAAAATAGAGGGATTTTTTGAATATGTAGTTCCGCCACTGGAAGGATTTTGGTGGCAGGATAATGTTGAAAATATAGATTATTCCAACAAGTCAGCTTTCCACTGGATTTCTGTTATTCGTCTGCCTGATTTTATTACAAAGAAAGATTTTGATTGGGCGGTAGACACCGCTTCAAAAAAGAAAAAGATGGATTGTTCCAGTGCAGAATTTCTGAGTATAGAGGAAGGCTTATGTGTACAGATTATGCATATTGGATCATTTGATAATGAGCCTGAAACAGTAGCAATAATGGATAAATATTTGGGAGAAAATGGATATGTGAATGATTTCACAGATGAACGTCACCATCACGAAATCTATTTATCAGACCCAAGAAAAGTTGCACCGGAAAGATGTAAAACGGTTATCAGACATCCGATAAAGAAATTGTAATTGGCCCTATGTCAAGATTTAGTACAAGTTAAAATGAGTTTTTCTCATAATATTTCTTATGTCCGGTTATTTAGAGATCCTACTGATCTGTGTCAATTTTTTAGTCATATTTCACGGATCAACTGATTTCTCAGGCAAAATTCATATTTTATTTTCCGGACATAAGAAATATTATGGGCGAATCTCCATCTTTGGTATGGGAAGTCTTAGTTAATAATTTTGTGAGAGCAATACATTGTGGATTTCCGATACATCAAAAAGATCATCTTCCATCCGGTATCACCGGACAAAAGATGATCTTTATCATTAAAAAAAATCTTATGAATCGTATTCTACTTGGAAAGTTCTTATTCTGCCAGATCCAGAATCTCAATCTTGGTAATCGTTGCTCCCTCTGTCGGAGAGGAGAACTCAATCCAGTTTTTGACACCGGCAAGCTTCTCTGCACTAAGTGCAAGCACTGCCTCATTATACTCTGCGTAATCCATTGTGTCAAAGTGAGTTGCATTGATATCCTTACCCTTGCAAATTCCTTTGTTGTTGGTACGGCTCCAGATTCCTTCCCAGGATGCAACAACCTTCATCTTGGCTACATCTGCATGAGCTCCGGTGCTGTCATTGTCTTGTCCATCTGACCGTCATCATACTTGCGGATGCCGTTCTTGGACTTGTCCGGATTCGGTGTCGGTGCTGTGTTCGGAACAACCGTAGGTATGATCGTCGGTGCTGCTGCCGTGATGGTTGTCTTATTCAGACGGACAGACATTTTCTATTCAATCTTTATGACATCTTTCAGCACATAATGGAATGTCGGTGCCGAGCTCTTTTCATTCTCTTTATATTCCTTTTTCAAGGAGATCTGATCCGTGTCATCCTCCGGATCCACCCCGATATAATCCCCCTGAAATACATGTACCTTCTTCTGCTCAAACCGACGGATCAAAGAGTCTATCTTTTCTCTGGTTCCTGGTGCGGCGATCAGCTCATTCAATTCCAGCATCTGCACCCATCCCTGATCAAAACCTGCTCCGGCATCATTTCCATTCACGGTCGCATTCTCCTCATTTTCAATGTCCCGTCCCTCAATGACTGCCTGCACGGCAGAGGAAATATACGGTTCCCAGTTGATCCTGCAACCGGTAAGATACGTTGTCGGTGCCACATCCGCCATACTCTGATTATAACCGACATGATACACAATCTTCTCTCCCTTGACCTCTTCACACGCTACCGCCGGTCCTGTCGTATCGGAATGCTGTGATATGATCACGCAGCCCTCACGGATCAGCCCGGAGGCACATTTCTTTTCTAAGGCGTAGCTTCCCCAGGTATTTGTATACTTTACGGTCATCTGTGCCTGCGGCACGACGGAGCGCACACCGAGGAAAAATGCCGTATATCCGGAGATTACCTCCGCATACGGATATGCTCCGACATATCCGACCTTTGCCTGCTCCTTCGTAATGGTTCCCTCATCAATCAGCTGCTTTAATTTCATGCCCGCTACCACACCGGAGATATATCTTCCTTCATAGATTGCTCCCATATATGTGTGATAATTTTTATAAACCGGCTTATCGTTGGCATTGGCGCAGGTAGACTGGCAGAACTGCACCTTCGGATACTTTCCTGCCCATTCCTTTGCTTTTTCTCCAAACGCAAAGCTTGTCGTAAAGATCATATCACAGCCATCATCCACCAGCTCCTGCAAAATACTCTCCTCGCTTCCCTCTGTCACATTAAACTTCGGGATCGTCTTCACCTGCCCGGCGTATTTCTTTTCAACTGCCTTCTGCGCCTTGACAAAATTACCTGTATAGGCGGTACTGGTATCTCCCACATAGACAAAGCCGATAGTGATCTTTCTTTGCTTTGTGTCATCCCGCATCAGTACATGAAGGCAGAACGCCGCCAGTACAACGAGCAGTGCACTGCTAAATGTGATCAAATATATTCTCTTCATACCATGCCTCTCTTTCTTTTATGACTGTTCCAGAATATCTTTTCTGCCGTACAGACTCTCTACATCGATCGTTCCATCCTCCAGAAGACCTAACAGGATCTCCACAAGCTTGGGATCAAACTGAGTTCCCTTGCCCTTCTCCAGTTCGTTTAACACAAAATCAAGATCCAGCTTTTTGCGGTACACACGATTGGCTGTCATCGCATCAAAGGCATCAGCAATACCGATGATCCGCGCATTTAGCGGAATCTGTTCTCCCTTCAGCCCATTCACATAGCCTCTGCCGTCATACCGCTCATGATGGTACAGTGCCCCCTCATCCACATGCTCTATAAACGTAAAATTCTTTAAGATCTCTGCTCCCCGGATCACATGGGACTTCATCACATCGTATTCCTCATCGGTCAGGCGGCCTGCTTTATTTAAGATACGGTCCGGAATCGCGATCTTTCCGATATCATGCAGCAATGCTGTTTTTCGCAGCACCTCCAGATCCTCCTTATCGTATCCGAGCTTTTCTGCGATCATAACAGAGTATTCCGATACACGCTGGGAATGCTGACTGGTATTTTCATCCTTGGCATCGACCGTTCTCGCAATCGTGATGATCGTCTCATTTCCCATCTGGATCTGGTTCTTTGCAAGCTCCAGCTCCTTCTTCTGCAGATTCAGCTTCTTCTGGATCTGTGTTCTTACGATCAGCCAGGTCAGATATGCGATCGTCAAAACGAGGACGGCACCGTAATAAACATAAAACCACCAGTGATCATAGATTTCTTTGTCCTTTACGATCGGATAGGTGCTTTCCTCGATCACCTTTGCTTTCTGGTTATCGTACACCGCCATGTGGAAAACATAGTCTCCTGTCGGCAGATTGGTGTACACAATATTTTTCAGTTCACTCTGAGCAACAATGACCGGCTCCTTGTCAAAGCCCTCCAGCCATACCCGCACATACGGATCGTTGATCGAGTAATTGACTACTTCCGGTACGATCTCGATATGTGACACGCCTCTCGGAATATGAAAGACCTCTCCTCGCTCCACATAAGATGTCTCCCCGTCCAGCCGGATCGACTTCATCAGCATGCGGTACGAGAAATTGTGTGAATTATAATCATTGATATTCATATATACCGCGCCAAAGCCACCGGAAATATAGAGATTATCGTTCTCGTCAATATAATTCCATGCATTTGGCGTCAACGACTCCTGCAGACCCTTTGCGGCATTTAACAGATCATAATCTAACTTCTCTCCGTTTTCCAGCTTCTTCTTATCTACAACATAGATACCGGCTGAACTGAGCACAAAAACCTCCCCCTTATTTCCCTCAACCATATCGAAATTATTATAATACGGGAAATTCTTCAGCTCGCGGATCTGATCCTTTTTCATGAAGCACAGACTGTTGCTCGTGATCACGAAAATACCTCCGTTATCGGTATCCGGAACCATTCTGAGTACAACTCCGGAGCTTAAGCCGTTTGTCTTCTTGTAATGCGAAACCACCTTCCGATTGCGGATCAGTGCAATACCATTACCGTCTGTTCCTGCCAGGATACTTCCGTCCTTCTGCTCCAGCATACAGAGCACCTTTGGATTAGCAAGACCATTCTCTGTGCCGATCGTTCCTGTGATCTTTTCGTTTTTGACAAAACTGATGCCGATGTCGCCCGCCAGAGCAATGGTTCCATCCGTGAGCTCCATCGCAGTTCTGAACTTATCGCCGAGCAGCCCTTCCTTCTCTGTATAGCTGTGCATGGTTCCATCCGTGGCAAGCTCCAGCACACCGGAACCGGAGGTACAGATCCACAGATGGTTGCGGCTGTCCACCATCAGACAGCGTATCCGGATGCCCTGCAGTTTTTTAGTCAGTGCATTCTCCCGAACCTCTGTCATACGTCCATTTACAATGTCAAGACCACTGTCTGTACCAAAATACAGATTACCGTCCCACTTTGTCACGGTATTTACGACATCCTCATCCAGTCCTACCTCAGTAAATATCTCCGTAAACACAGACTTACACATCCGAAACAGACCAAGTCTTGATGAGGTAAACCAGAGGTTTCCCTGATAATCAATCAGCATGTGATCGATCGAGCTGTTAAACTTGTTGGTATTGATATCCTGATAAACATTCTTTGCATTCAGATAACCGGCTCCATTGTCCGCACAAATAAAGATCTCACCATCCTCGGAGCGTTTTAATGACTTAATATTGGACAAGGAACCGCATTTGATCACCTGCGTGTTCTTCCAGATCTTGCCGGAGGGTTCATAGACCTCGATCACATTGTCGGTTCTTCCAACATACAGCTTGCCGGACTGGTCAAACATACAACAGGAATATGCTGCCTGCATCGGTCTTTTCTCCCACTGTGCGATGATCTCTCCGTTACGGAGAAGGTACAGACCTCCCTCATCCGTAACTGCAGCCACATGACCTTCCTGATCCGCCGAAAGACTTCTGGCATAGGTGATCTCCGGGATCATATCCGTAACTGCCAGACCACCGGATAAGGATACAACGGCAAGCGCATCTGTTGTACCGATGTAAAAAGTTCCATCGGAATTTTCTGTAATGCATCGCACCGAATCGGAGGGAAGTCCGTGCATGGAATCTATAACATTGGAAATTTCTTCATTAATGCTGATCGAAACACCACTGTCATTTGTTCCGATCCAGAGTCTTCCTGCCTCATCCGTATAAAGGCAGTTGACATTTTTGACCGACTCGTATTCATTCATCCATCGAAAGCGGCTTCCATTGTAGCGGTACAGTCCGCCATAAGTTCCGACCCACAGGATACCGTCCTTTGTCTGTGCAATATCATTCGCCTTGCCACCCAGCAGCCCGTTTCCATCGTTATATATCGTCTGGACATATGTGTTATAACGCTCTTCTGCTGCCGCCTTCATATCACAGCCCGGCTGCCATGCGGCAAGCAGAACAAGGATTCCTGCAAAGATTCCCGTCTTCACATGATTCGGACGTATCTTCGGATTCTTTGTCTCCTGCTTTCTCTGTCTCCGGTCATGAAACAGCTTCAGCACGGCAAAAAACGCCACCAGCGTCACAACCTTATCCAGAAAGTCCACGTAAAACTCTCCAATCACATAACAGAGCCAATGGATCAGTCCCATCTGTCCCAGCAGATCGATCACACCGTCTCCCCAGATATTCCCGGTTCTGCCATCGGAGAAAAGGATATTTAACGGAACCGATACTGCCACCGACACCACGGTAACCAGAAAGCTGAGTGTCATCGTCCGGAACAGATTCTGCAGATATCCCCTTGCCGCGCAGTGTCCTACCAGAATCCCAAGTGCCACATTGGTGATGGCATAGATACAGGAAACCGGATAGGAAAAACCGTAGATCACATTCGTCGCTGCACCGACGATTCCACCGCACACCGGTCCCAGTGCATACGCACTGCAGACTGTGCCAAAGGAATCCAGCCAGAGCGGAAGCTGCATCTTTGCTGCCGCATACTTGCCGATACAGTTGATCAGAATGCATCCGATTACGAATAGACTTATTTCGTAGTTCTTTTTATGCTGCATTTTTTCATACCTCTTTCTATTTGTTCATTCTTCTCGTAATTACGATAATTATAATGGTATTATTTTATCGAGACAAGTCGTTTTGTGAATTTTTTTATATAATCATGAAAAAGTCTCATATTAGAAAAGAATATGCCGATAATATCTATCATGATACACAGAATAAAAGATGCTTTTTAAGGACATCTGTGATAAACTGTCCACAAACAGACAGAAAAGAGGTTGCAACTATGATTCAGATTGATTTGATCACGGGATTTCTCGGCTCCGGCAAGACAACGTTTATCCGCAGATATGCGAAATATCTGATCGATCAGGGGCTAAACATCGGAATACTTGAAAATGATTTTGGTGCAGTCAATGTCGATGCCCTGCTGCTGCAGGATATCCTCGGTGACAACTGTACTCTGGAGATGGTCGCCGGCGGCTGTGATGCCGACTGCCACCGCAGACGTTTTAAAACAAAGCTGATCGCGATGGGAATGTGCGGCTACGACCGTGTACTGGTGGAGCCCTCAGGCATCTTTGATATGGACGAATTCTTTGATGCCCTCCATGAGGAGCCTTTAGACCGCTGGTATGCAATCAGCAATGTGATCACGATCATCGATGCAGCTCTGGATCAGGAGCTCTCTAAAGACTCCCGCTATATTCTGGCATCACAGACGGCACAAGCCGGTACCGTCCTCTACAGTCATGTGCAGGAGGTTTCACCGGCGCAGCTTGAAGAGACCAGACAGTTCGTAACCGGTGTTATGAATGAGCTTCATATGACGCTTCCCGCCGGACAGACTGTTTTCCAAAAGGACTGGACCGATCTGACCACACAGGATTTCCGTCAGATCATGAGCAGTGGATATCACGGTGCCGATTACGCCAAGCTCTGGATGGACAGTCAGAAGACCTATGACAGCCTTTATTTTATGAATATGGAATTTACCGAAGATTTTCTTCAAAAGTCCTGCCACGAAATATTAAATGACCCCGCCTGCGGCAAGGTCTTCCGGATCAAGGGCTTCCAGAAGCTTCCGGATGAAAGCTGGATTGCTGTCAATGCAACGCTAAAACAGACGCAGATCCATCCGATCGCTGTCGGCCAGGCGATCCTGATCGTCATCGGCGAAAACCTGAACCGGGAAGCGATCGAAGGCTACTGGGGCAGATCCAGACCTTAGGGTTCAGAAGGACTTAGATAAATACAGGCAGAACGGTAAGCTTTACCATTCTGCCTGTATTTTATTTCTGAATATGCTTTTCGTTATTAATATTCCTTACGATGCCCCGGCACCGCCATACCGTTTAATCGTCCGGAATAACTCCTCGAAATCAAGCGGCTTTGAAAGATGGGCATTCATACCCGCCGCCTTGCTCCTTGTAATATCATCTGCAAAGGCATTGGCGGACATGGCGATGATCGGAACACTTCCGGCATCCTCTCTTGACAGACCCCGGATCGCTTTGGTTGTCTCAAGACCGTCCATCTCCGGCATCATAATATCCATCAGGATCACATCAAAACTGCCGGGGTCTGACGCTTCAAACTTCTCCAGTGCTTCCCTGCCATTATATGCCTTCGTCACAACAGCACCCTTGTCGGTCAGCATATATTCTGCAATCTCCATATTCAGTTCGTTATCCTCCACTAAAAGCACGCGGAGATCCTGAATGGATACATCGCCGGTCTTTGATTCACCTTCCCCACTACAATATTTCCGGTCAATCTGCAGCGGCAGATGAACCGTAAAGGTTGTTCCCTTCCCCTGCTCACTGACAAAGGAAATGGTACCTCCCATATGTTCTACCAGCTTTTTGGCGATCGGAAGTCCAAGTCCCGATCCGGAATAGGTTGTCCTGACAGCGTCTGACTCCTGTGCGAAGGTATCAAAGGCATGCTTCTGAAACTCCTGACTCATACCGATTCCTGTATCCTCACAGCCAAATTCAAAGGTCGCATATCCGGCATCCACGGACATCTGGCGGCACCATACACGAACGGAACCATTTTCTTTATTGTATTTGATCGCATTAGAAACAATATTCTGGAAAACCTGCTTCAGGTGAAGCGGGTTTCCCACAAAATGCCAGTAATTGCCCTCCGCTGCATCCCTGTGGATCGTGATTCCGTGCTGTGCCGCCTGACTTTCCACCACCAGAAGCGAATCCTTCATAAGCTCCTTAAGATCAAACGGCTTATGCTCCATTTCAATCTCTCCCGCCTCCAGCTTACTCATATCCAGCACGTTATTGACCAGATCCAGCAGGAAATCAGACGCCCCAAGGATCTTATCATAGCACTCATCCGTTTTCTGCACATCCTTCTCACAGGACTTTCCGATTTCTACCATACCACGGATGCCGTTGATCGGCGTGCGGATATCGTGACTCATCCGGCGTAGGAAATCTGTCTTGGCATCATCGGCACGTTTCGCTTCCTCTGCTGTCACACGAAGCTGCTTCTGATACTCCATTTCCTTTCTCTTCTGATCCGTCACATTGCGAAATACCAACATCACAGACTGCAGGCTTCCCCCGGCATCTCTCTGCGGAATGAACAGCGACAGATACCAGTGCCCCTGCTTGCTCTCATATGAATATCCGATAAATGTCTTCCCACGAAGGCGTTCATCCAGCGTATCAAGCTCTGCAAAGCTCGTAAAGCCCTCCTGATATGTATCCTGTACCAGTCTGTCCGTAAATACCTTTAACATCTCTCTTGCCGATGGCGTTCCATCAATCACCTCACTGAAACGCTCAGACTTTACAACCGCCTCCCAGCTATCCTCCTTCAGGCGTATCAGCAGATTGGCCTCATAGATACTGGCGATCGTGCTGACCAGATGATACTCCTTCTCCATATGTTTAAGACGCAGCTTTCTGGTATGCTCCAGCAGATTGGCAAGCAGCACACATACCACCATGTATCCCGCACATGCGATCAGCATATAATAGATACGATTGGCAAAAACATTCTTGTCGCTGTAAACAACATATAAATAATAACTGCGATAAAACTCTTGCTTTCCGTACCAGCTTTTCCCGCTATCACGCAGTTCAAACAATTTCCTGTCGTTCTGCACCTTGTCCTGTCCGTAAGCACTGATGACCGGACATTGATCCACCGCAAGTCCCTGCAGATCGGATACATTGGTTCCGACAACCGTTTTTCCATCTGTTACTATGATCTGTGCATCACCCTCAAAGGTATCCCCCGCCAGAAGTGAGCCAAGCGAAAGTTCATTCTTATCTGCGATCGTCCTCGTAATATCATCGTAACACAGGATCACACCGGGCTTTTTCGTTCTTGCCACCAGCGCATAATTATAATAACGTCCCTCCAGCTCGATCTGATCCGCATAGGTTTTCCTGGAATCCTGAATAATGCTTTTCAGATTACGCTCCTTACGGATCGCCTTAAGAAGTGCTTTCTCCTCCAGCGGACGCTGTCCCGACCGGAGTACTACCTTCGCATCCGCATCCAGAATACAGCTTCCCGTTAGATCCTGCATATCCGTATATTCTTCTAACGATGCCTGAGTCTCCTTCACATATGAACTTAAGGTCCTTGATTTATTGATCACTATCTGAAGGTCTCTTGTCAGATTTCCAAGCCGATAATCATCGTATTTGCGGCACAGTGAACGCACAAACTGCAGTGTTGTCTCCGCATTTTTCTTTACCTGACTGCACTCAGCATTTGTCACCGCCCCATACACAATTACAAGAAACAGGATTCCAATAACACTAAATATTCCCCCTATTTTGAACGGGCTGTATTCCTGTATCTTCTCATCAGTCTTCCCCATCAGTCAGCCCCTCCATATACATTTCTGTCCACATCTAATCCGTACTTTTCAATAATATTTCCCGTTGTCCCATCCTCTGACATCTCATTTAATACTGTCGTCAGCCGTCCGGCAAGCTTTTCATCGCCGTTTTTGGCAAAGGCAACGCCAAGTTTTGCCTGATGCAGCGTCATATCCAGATAACGGTACTGTCCCGGATAATCCTGTGTATAAACAAGAAGTGCGCCCTCATGTCCTGCAATCGCATCCACGTACCCCTTACGCAGTGCCGTAAATACCTCTCCAAAGGTTCGGTAGGATGCAATTCTTGATACCTCCGGTATCTGATGATTGACCCTCTTCATAAATATCTTCTCTGAAGTAGAATTGGACTGAACCGCAATCGATCTGCCCTTCAGATCGGCAAGTCTCGTCACATCACTGTCTCCCCGTACCACAACAACACGGCGGCTGTAAAGATACGGTCCTGCCCACAGATAATCATCATTATTGTCATCAATACTAAAACAGCTCCACATACAATCGATCTTCCCACTCTGCAACAACTCCTTTCGCTGTCCCAGATCGATCTCTTTAAAAACCGGACGATAGCCTAAACGTGCACAGGCTTCCTTTGCCAACTCCACATCTATGCCTGTATAATTTTCTTCGACGTCCTTATAAAAGTACGGTTTATAGATGGCCCCGCCAATCGTAATCTTTGGCAGTGTCTTCTCTCCCGTCTTCGCACTTTCCAGACTGCATGCTGTCAGGAGCACTCCCGCCAATATGCACGCAATAACCGCTGATATTCGATGTTTCATACTGCCTCCGCAACTTTCTTTTCTTTCAAGTATAATCGAACTTTCATTTTCTCTACTTTATCTGTAAGCATTGTCGTGATCCATACTATGCCGGGATCTTCTGTATGATCGTCCGGTAGATCCGGATCAGGAATATCGTGGAAACAATAAATGAGATCACCTCTGCAATCGGGAAGGACCACCATACCATATGAAGTCCTCCGACTCTGGCAAGAACATATGCTGCCGGGATCAGTACCACAAGCTGGCGCATGATCGATACGATCATACTGAATACTGCCTTTCCAAGTGCCTGGAACACAGTACCCGCAATAATACAGAACCATGCGATCAGGTAATGGATACCAATAATCCGAAGTGCCGTCACACCGATCGTCAGCATATCCGCAGAAGCATTGAACATTCCAAGAAGCACCTGTGGAATTGTCTCAAACAAAATAAAACCGATGCAGGTCAGGCAGAACGCCACTGTCATACTTAATCTTATCGTGTGAACCATTCTCTTTCTCTTGCGAGCGCCGTAATTGTATGCAATGATCGGAGTAATTCCGTTGTTCAGTCCAAACACCGGCATAAAGAAAAAGCTCTGCAGCTTGAAATATACGCCGAATACTGCTGTTGCCGTCGATGAAAAATCGATCAGGATACGGTTCATGCAATAGGTCATCACAGAACCGATCGACTGCATAATAATAGAAGGAATACCAACCGCATAGATTGTGCCGATGATCCTTCCATTCGGACGAAAGCCCTTCAGATGTACATTCACCTCATGGTTAAACTTATGATGACAGGTTCCGGCGACAATTCCGGCAACACACTGACCGATCACTGTTGCAACTGCTGCTCCGGCAACCCCCATCTTCGGTGCACCACACAGACCAAAGATCAGAATCGGATCAAGAACAATATTGGTAACCGCTCCACTCATCTGCGAGATCATACTGAATATGGTCTTACCGGTAGAGGTCAAAAGACGTTCAAAAAAGAACTGGGAAAGCAATCCAAAGGAGAAGATCATAACGGTACTCAGATACTCAATCCCCATAGTCATGATCTCTGCATCTGCCTTTCCAGCCTGACTCACATAAAACGGTCTGACCACGGTAAAACCAAGGATCAGAAATAAAATATAACTCATGGCATAAATAAATGCGCCGTTTGCAGCGATCTTATCCGCCTTCTCATGTTCCTTCTCTCCAAGCGCCCTCGACACCAGCGCATTCATACCGACGCCGGTACCGGCTCCGACAGCGATCAGAAGTGTCTGAAGCGGAAATGCTAAAGATACGGCTGTCAACGCATTTTCTGACAGTTTTGCCACAAAGATACTGTCCACAATATTGTACAGTGCCTGTACCAGCATAGAGATCATCATCGGCAAAGACATATTAAATACTAATTTTCCAATTGGCATTGTCCCCATTTTATTTTCTGCGATTGGGGACGAAGTCTGATTTTCACTCATAAATATTTCCTCCATCAATCATCCTTATTTGCGACCAAATATTAATTTTAACACGAATCCAACTTATATTGCAATATCTAATCTTAATAAGACAGTCCCCTGTCTGCCGCTATGACCGCTTCACATAATTAGCACAAAAACGGCAGCCCTCCTTCTGACCGATACAGCCTGCACAGTCACCACAGTCCGACAATATATCCTCTGTACTGATCAGATAAAGTCCGACCAGACTCATCATTGGCTGCAGCATGCCATCCTCACAACTAATACCGGCATCTGCCGGATCCATAACATCCGTCAGCTTCTCCACCGCCGAAAGCTCCATGCCATAATAGCCCGGTCCAAAGGAATCCGAACAGTAATGCGGTGACGTAACACTGTGCTTTCGTGCCAGATAGTCCCGCACCCACTCTCTCACCACATCCATACATGCGATCTGAAAGGTTTCCAGATAATACTGTGACAATAGGGAGGAAGCCTCCTCCACCGGAAAGTCCGGTGCATGAAAGGCATAAAGGTATCCTTCCGTGATCTTACTGCGGTCGATCCGTTCCAGCACCGTACAGAAAATCTCCTGCTTTCCAAAGGAAAAACGGTCATTCTGTACACAAGCTGCATCAAACGGCTGCAGCTTGATCGTCACACGGTAAAGATATTTGTGCTTTTCCATCATATTGGTGACACTGCTGATCGCGGCTCCCCGGTGCTGCCAGAACAGCTCCGCCTCCATCTGATCCCAGGAGGCGATCTGTGCCATTCTCCGCCAGATCTCATTTCTGAAATTCCAGACGTTGACCGAAACCGTAAAGTCCTGCCTGCAAAGCTGCGCGAGTACCTTATCATACATTTCCGGTCTGTGAACTACCATGCAGTTGCTGCAATCCTTGATCTTCTGTCCTTTTCCGCTTAATATCCATTCCGGACTGCCAAGGCATTTTTCCTGCAGATATAACGGACAATAGCAGAACAGACAGTTAAACGAATCCGGATCGTCCACCGGATGACACGGGAAATATTCACACGCTTTATTCTGATAAAAACGATAGCTTTCTTTCATGGAAAAATCCTCCTTTGCGTACATTATATCATGAATTCGTAACGCGTCATCAAAAGGTTCAAAAAAGCTCTGCTTTTTATCGCTCGCGGGCGCGTTCGCTTTTGCCTCCGCAATATTTTGTTGAAAAAAAAACAAAAAAACGATATAGTATATTAGGGTTTTTATTTTTATGCCCTAAATCACTCACAGGAAGGATAAAAAAATGTGGAAAACAATCAATGATGTACTCGCAAATATTGACAATCTCGTATGGGGTGTCCCACTTATGGTACTGATCTTATCCGGTGGTATCCTGCTTACTTTACGTCTGGGACTTCTCCAGATCCGTAAGCTTCCTCTTGCCTTAAAATGGATGATCAAAAACGAGGAGGGCGGTGAAGGTGAAATCTCCAGTTTCTCCGCTCTTTGTACCGCTCTGAGTGCAACGATCGGAACAGGTAATATCGTCGGCGTTGCAACTGCTGTTGGCACCGGTGGTCCCGGAGCACTGTTCTGGATGATCGTCGCCGCCTTCTTCGGTATGGCAACGAAGTTTTCAGAGGGACTGCTCGCTGTCAAATATCGTATCGTAGGCGAGGACGGACACAGTCTCGGCGGACCATTCTACTACATTGAGCAGGGAATGGGAAAGAAATGGAAATGGCTTGCAAAGCTGTTCGCATTCTTTGGTGTCTGTGTTGGTCTTTTCGGTATCGGTACCTTCAGTCAGGTAAACGGTATCTCCAGTGCCGTTCACGGCTTCTTTGATCCAAACAACAAGCACTGTGTCAACATCATGTTTTTAGGAAAATACTCCTGGTCGGTTGTTATTGCATCCCTGATCCTCGCGTTCTGCGTGGCAGCGGTACTGATCGGTGGTATCAAACGAATCGCCAGTGTCAGCCAGGTTATCGTGCCATTTATGGCAATCATTTATTTCCTGTTTGCCGCTATTTTGATCATCACCAATATTACACAGGTACCTGCAGCGATCAGGATCATCGTCAAAGCAGCTTTCACTCCAAAGGCGGTGACCGGTGGTGCTGTCGGAAGTATGTTTGTTGCAATGCAAAAGGGTGTTGCCCGTGGTATCTTCTCCAACGAGGCAGGTCTTGGTAGTGCTCCGATCGCAGCAGCTGCCGCACAGACAAAGGAGCCTGTCCGCCAGGGTCTTGTCAGCATGACTGGTACCTTTATCGATACCATTGTGATCTGTACACTGACCGGACTTTCCATTATACTGACCGGTGCATGGAAGGTAGAGGGACTCGAAGGTGTTGCCGTAACTACATATGCATTCCAGAAGGGACTTCCGTTCCCTGCTGAAGTATCCTCCTTCATCCTGATGCTCTGTCTTGTATTCTTCGCATTCACAACGATCCTCGGCTGGGACTACTACAGCGAGCGTTGTCTGGAATACTTAAGCGGCGGTAACATGAAGCACGTCAAGATCTACCGCTGGTTATATATCTTTGCCGTATTTATCGGACCGTACATGACAGTAAGTGCTGTATGGACGATTGCTGATATCTTTAACGGACTGATGGCTATTCCGAATATGATCGCCATCTTCGCCTTAAACGGTGTCATTGTCAAGGAGACAAAGGACTTCTTCCAGAGACATAAAAACGGCGAGTTTAATTAAATGCGGTAAAGGAGCCATATCAATCATTGATATGGCTCCTTTTTGATTACAATCATTTCCGATTATTTTCCTATGGATTTTGTCCACTTCTTAACAGACTTAAGAGAAACTTCTGTCAGATCCTTTCCCTCGATCACATTTGCTCCCTTGGCAGATTCTCTGATCTCAGACATACTTCCGGAGATTCCGCTTCCACCGCTTGTGCAGAACGGAATAATCTTTTTGCCCCTCAGATCATAGGACTCCAAAAATGTGCGGATGATCTTAGGCTCCTTGCCCCACCAGATCGGATATCCTATATAGATCGTTTCGTACTCACTCATATTCTTGATGCTTCCCGCGATCTCCGGTCTTGCATTGTCATCGTTCTGCTCTTTTTGTGCCCTGCAGTTATCCTTGGTGTAATAGTCCAGATCCTCCCGCGTATATGGCTGTGCCGCTTTGATACGATACAGCTTTCCTTTCGTCGCCTTCTTCACCTTTCTGGCAGCTTTCTTTGTTGTACCCGTTGCCGAAAAATAGACAACCAGAGTTGTTGTTTTCTTATTTGCCTTTGCCTCCTGCCGGCGTCCCCCGTAAATCTGCACCATAACAGATGCCACCACAAGGGCAACTGCCAGAATACCACATAAAACACCAATGACTGCTTTTGATTTCTTCATGATTATTTGCTCCCTTTTATTTCTTATTTTTTACAACTACCCTGCACCATTTTGTTCTTTTTCCACTCTTTACAGTAATGCGTGCTTTTCCTGCTTTCTTCGCTTTAATAACACCATTTTTAGACACCGTTGCAACCTTTTTATTGGATGACTTAAACGTAATCTTGTCTACGCTTCCGGCATTTACCGTCACTTTTAAGCGGTAAGTTTTGCCTTTCTTTAACGTCACTCTTATCTTGCTCAGCGTCATTTTTGTGGTGTGAACGGTTTCGTCTTTATTATCGTCTTTTTTATCATCTTTATTATCGTTTTGATTATCGCCTTTTTTATCGTTCTGATTGTCACCTCTGTTAGCAGACTGCTTATTTTCTATAATTTTGAAAACTTCTGTTCTTTGTCCGCTAAAATTGCCTTTTCCCTGAATCTTAACCACGCCATTTCCAGGTCCTATGTTACTGCTGTATACAGCTACATAATCAACTTTCTCTGTTAATGTTTTTCCATTATAAGTCAGTTTCAGCTTCGGTGTAAGCTTCTTCCCTGTATATTCCTGAGTATCAATTGTTTCAACACTGACCTCTTTGATCGGACGGGATACGATCCGAAATGTCTTACTGGCAGTTCCCTCATAAGAGCCAATTCCGGTAACAGTAACCGTTGCAGTTCCTACATTGATATTGTCAGCATAAGAAACCTTGTAGTCCACATCCTTTGTTAACTTTTTCGTTCCCTTCCGCACAGAAACTGCCGGTGTAATCTCCGCTCCTGTAAATGTCTGATCAGAAATCATGCCAACCGTAATCTTAACAGTACTTTCTACAATTTTAAAGCTTACTGTGGTTGTTCCCGTAAAATTGCCGATTCCTGTAATAGTTGCTGTCGCAGTTCCTACATTAATATTGTTATCATAGGAAACAGTATAATCCGTTCCTTTTTTCAAACTCTCATTCGCATAGGTAAGTTTAACAGATGGTTCAATTTCCTTTCCGCTGTATGTCTTATCTGCAATTTTTCCTATAGTAACCTGACTGATCGCACATGGAAGGATCTTAAAAGTTGTTGTACAGGAACCGCCATAATCTCCTCTTCCTGTGATTTTTACAGTGGCAGTTCCTACATTTGTATTGTCGCTGTAAGAAACATAATAATCCACACTTTTTCTAAGTACCTTTGTGCCTTCTTTTACAACAACCTCCGGCTTCAATGCAGAACCGGTGTATGTCTGGTCTGCAATTGCATCTACCGAAATATCTGATGGCTTTGTAATCTTAAATGTTATCTCTTTGTTTCCCTCAAAGTTTCCTTTTCCGGTAATGATAATGGTTGCCGTTCCGACATTGACATTATTCTTAAAAGATATTGTGTAATCTGTTCCTTTTACCAATGTCTTATTATTATAAGTAACGGTAAATGATGGCCGAATTGCATCCCCGGTATAAGTCTGGTCTGCAATTCTGCTGCAGGTCGCCTGTCCTATCGCACACGAAACGATTTTAAAGTTCGTCGTATAAGAACCTTCATATGTTCCATTTCCCATAATTTTTACAGAAGCAGTTCCAACATTTGTATTATTACTGTATGAAACAGTATAATCTATATCTTTTACGAGTACCTTTGAACCGTCTTTTACGACCACATCCGGCATCAAAGCATAACCGGTATATATCTGATCCTCGATCGGCTCCACAGAAATATCTGTTTTGCCCACATCCGGACTCGCTGTATGATCATCTTTTGGTCCTGTTTCCTCGCTGACTGTGATCGTACGGCAAAAATCATCTCCGAATGGGTTGGATATCCAGATTTTAGTCGTACCACTCTTTAATCCGATAATCAAACCGTCATCCGACAGGCTTGCAATGGTTTCATCTTCAATTTTTGCAGTACAGATATTCTCTATCACACAATCCTTCTGATACCCCCATTGATCCCGCACATTTATTGCAAGTGAAAAATCTGCTGTCGTTGCTTTCTCTCCGACTGTCAGACTGACATCATCCAGATTTGTTTTTACTGCTGTGATATAAGACGGTGAAACATCTACATCCTCAATCTGCGTACTGTCATTCGCTGCTGAAGCCGTCCCATCCATGACCTTATCACCAAACTCCTGCACCCAGTAATGGCATCCCTGATATACGACATGCCCGATTCCAATAGCCTTAAAATTAGAACTGAGCATATTTCTTCTGTGTCCCTGTCCGCCATAAGGTTCATTCTCTTCCTTCCATCCGTCAAACACCTCTGCTGCACTCTTATAACCGGCAGCAATATTTTCTCCCACCATCTTATATCCGGACGGATATGCAGTCAAATAACTCGTGCCGTTTGATCTGGTATGATCGTAGGAAAGCGCAATCTCTGCTGCCCTTTTCATTGCAACACGCTCTAACTCATAATCATACTGTAACTCCGTGGTCCGCCACGACTCCTTTATACTATCGGTTTTATCCCAGCACCACGCCTCCGTATCCGACGTTCGGAATTCATTGATATCGGCAAGCATCGTCCGTGCTTCTGTCTGTCCATATGTCACCTTGATCTTTACAGGCGGTGTCGCAGCTGAAACCCTCATCTCCCCCCAATATAGGGAGGTAAAAATCATCATCACAGCCATAAACACGCTGCATCTTTGTTTCCATCGGTTTCTTTTACTCATAACTATACCTCCTTACCTTTTAATCTATCATAATTGTAACATATCTCTTAGGAAATATATATCATTAATTCCTTTTTTCTAATGATTACATTTCCTTTGATAAACTTTTACAAATAAGAATAAGCAGGAAAACACAGACAAATGTTTTCCTGCTGACAACACATATTATTTTCTTATTAATAATCTGATTTCAACAAATCAGCAAATAGGTTGCAAATTCATTAGCAGCCCGATACTTCCTCTGCAACTTCCTTCACAAGCGCAAGCTTTGCCCACTGCTGCTCTTCGGTCAGCTTGTTTCCGATCTCACAGGAAGCAAAGCCACACTGCGGACTCAGATAGAGTCTGTCTAACGGGATGTACTTCTCTGCCTCATGAATACGCTTGATCACCTCATCCTTATCCTCAAGCTCCGGTGATTTTGTTGTAACAAGTCCAAGAACGACCTTCTTGTCTCCGGACACCTTGGAAAGCGGCTCGAATCCGCCGGATCTCTCATCGTCAAACTCCAGGAAATATGCATTGACATTTTCCTCTCCGAATAACACCTCTGCCACCGGATCATAGGCACCGCTGTTTGCATAGGTAGAGTGGAAATTACCACGGCACACATGTGTGTTGATGATCATGTCCTTCGGCGCATTTGCAATGACCTGATTGTTGATATCCTTATGACGCTTCTGAACCTCCACAGCACCCTCCGGTGTTGTACCGTAAAGCATTGGTCCTGTCTTATCGGCAAGCATGCCCCAGGTACAGTCGTCAAGCTGAATGTTACGGCAGCCTGCCGCATAGAGATCATCGATCACCTTTCCGTACGCCTTAACGATATCTGCTGCTAACTCCTCGTCTGTCGCATAGAACTTCTCTGTCTGCTCATGGTTAAACGGCATTGTAAACTGTGCATAAAACTGTGCCGGTGATGGCATTGTCTGCTTTGCCACGGTGTTCTCATCCTCGAATGCCTTCACAAAACGAAAATGTTCTACAAACGGATGCTCTCCGGAAATTCCAACCTTTCCATCGATAAATGTATCATCTACCATGGCAGCCTCTCCGTGAAACGGAAGTCCGGTTGTTGTCGGTGTATGACCGATTCCGTCAAATCCCCACATAAAATCAAGATGCCAGGTTGCACGGCGAAACTCTCCATCCGTGATCACATGATAGCCAAGCTCCTTTGTCTTTTCGATCAGCTCTGTGATCGCATCGTCTTCTACTTTTTTTAACTCTTCATAAGAGACCTTTCCTTCATCAAAGCTTCTTCTCGCCTTCTTTAAACGTGCCGGTCTCAAAAAGCTTCCTACAAAATCATATCTGCATGGTGTTGTTACATTACTCATTTTCTCGTCCTCCATCTTTGTAATAAGGACAGTCTAACACTCTCTTTCCAAAAAGAATAATACATATTTCATGCGTTTGTTCATAGTTTCAAACTATGATAGTTCATTTTACCATATTATGACGAAAATGCACAGTCAAAAAGCGATAAGATTAAGCAAAATCACAGTTTTTCTTCCATTTTTCACGAATTTATTGTATAATATGAAGCAGAAAATAAACAGGAGAGGTGAATTCTATGTTTAGTCAATTATTTGGAACATACCTTGTAGAAAAACAAATCATTACAAAGGATGAGTACCGTGCAGCCATTGAGAAGCAGCTTTCTGTACGTGTAAAGCTTGGTACCATTGCCATCGCAGATGGATTACTTTCTGAGGAAGACGTAGAAATGATCAATCAGCTGCAGATGCAGTTCGATAAGCGTTTCGGAGATATTGCTCAGGAGAAAGGACTTCTGACCGCTGAGCAGATCGATGCCTTACTGGCAAAGCAGGGAAATCCTTACATGCAGTTTACACAGTCTCTGACAGAATGTACGGAGCTGACCGCTACCGTTATCGACAAGACACTGGCTGCATTTCAGAAGGAGCACGGTTTCTCCGATGCTGATATGACCGCATTAAAAGCAGATGATCTTGATGCACTGATCCCTGTTTTTGCATGTGCCGCCAATCCTCTGATCACAGAGCTTGCCGGTCTCGTTGTCCGCAATATCAACCGTTTCGTATCCAGAGATTTCTATATCGGCCGGATCCGGCATGTAAAGTCTCTGCCATACAGTGCACTTGCCGGTCAGAAGCTGACAGGCAGTACAAATCTCTGTCTCGCACTCGCAGAGGAGTCTTCCGATCAGGCATTTTCTCTGATCGCCGATAATTTCTCCGGTGTTGCTCAGAATGATGCAGCCGATACACTGGATGCTGTGTGTGAGTTTATCAACGTCAATAACGGATTGTTCGCATCTGATCAGAGTGAACACGATAAGGAATTTGAACTGGAACCGGTATTTGCTTATAAGGATCAGTCCGTGGAGGGTGATTTCCATATCCTGCCGATCTTCATTGAGGATCATAAAGTAACTCTTGTGATCGCAGACAATGATGCAGTGAAACCGGGCACTACCCCATACCACTCCTCTTCCAACGAGAAGAAGGTTTATGAAGTCAGTGCCGATGCAAAGGGATCCATCCTTGTGGTTGACGATTCCAGAATGTCCCGTGTAATCCTCAAAAACCTTCTTGAGGAGGAAGGCTATTCCGTAGTCGCAGAGGCTACCAACGGCGAGGAAGCCGTAGAGATGTTTGAACAGCATCCGGTCGATCTTGTCACTCTCGATATCACAATGCCGAAGATGGACGGTATTGAGGCACTGCAGAAGATCCTTGCGATCAATGCGGATGCAAAGGTCATCATGATCACCGCCGCCGGTCAGCAGTCCAAGGTTTTAGAAGCCTTAAAATACGGTGCAAAACAGTTTATCACAAAACCATTCGAAAAGGATGTAGTATTAAACAGTATAAAAGAAGTTCTTGGCAAGTAGACATTTCTCATGTATACAACGTCATGATATTCCATAAGAAAGCACACAAGAGCGAAACATTTTACCGGATGTTTCGCTCTTACTCTTTCCAGAGATATTTATACAGCGAGCCTTTATCGTTTGATGAACTTGGAGCAGTGGCGAAACAAACGCCAGCCACGAAAACACAAAAGATCCACAAAGCATCAACCGGTAAGCTGCCAGCCCTCCGATCTTTTCCGGATATCCACAAAGTCTCTGTATTTGCCCGGTACCTTGACAAGCTCCTGATGCGTTCCGCACTGAACCACCCGACCGTCGTCCACAACAAGGATCTGGTCCGCCTGCTCGATCGTTGCCAGACGATGTGCGATCGTCACGATCGTCTTGCCTTTTGTCAGCTCTGAGATTGCTGCCTGAATCAGATGCTCATTCTCCGGATCCACACTCGCCGTTGCCTCATCCAGTATGATGATCGGGGCGTCTTTAAGGATCGCTCTTGCAATGGAAATACGCTGCTTCTCGCCACCGGACAGACTGCCGCCGCCCTCGCCGATCACGGTATCGTAGCCTTCCGGCAGTGCCATGATAAAATCGTGGCAGCATGCTTTCTTTGCTGCGTCGATCATTTCCTCCTCTGTTGCATCCGGCTTACCAAAGCAAATATTGTTCCTTACCGTATCATGGAACAGATATACATTCTGAAATACCATCGATATATTGGACAACAGACTGTCACAGGTAAATTCCCGCACGTCATGTCCTCCCACACGGACACTGCCATTGTCCACATCGTAAAATCTGGCGATCAGATTACAGATCGTAGATTTACCGCTTCCGGACGGACCAACCACTGCCGTAACCGTATTCTCCGGAATCGTCACCGTAACATCCTTTAATACCTGTCTGCGTTCCTCTCCCTCTCCATAGGAGAAATCAACATGCTCTAACTCGATATCATACCTGGAAAGAGGAATGTCTTTTCCGTCCGCATCAATAAAGGATTCGCCGGTCAGGGCGTCCAAATGATCCAGTGCGTCATCGATCACCGCCAGCACATGCGCACAGTCGGAAATCGGCTCCAGCGAACCAAAAATATGGAAGGACAACAGCACGACAAGGATCACGGACGTAAAATCAAGCTGTCCCATCACCCCAAAGGAAAATGCTGTGATCACAATAAATACACTTGCCGTTTTCAGTGCCAGCAGATGAAGTGCGTTATATGGAATATAACCCCACTCTATTTTCAGATTGATGTCTCTGCTGCCACGGCACGCCTTCGTCATGGCATCCATGGATGCTCCTGCCCTGCCAAAGGATTTCACGACCGCAAGACCTCTGGCATACTCCAGAGTCGCTCCGGTCAGATCCCTGTTTGCCTGCGCAAGCACCGGTGCATTCCGTGTGCTGTACCGGGAGATTACCAGCAGAAATACAAAAGAAACCGCTGCTCCTGTGATGGCGATCAGACCTATCTGCCATTTAATATAAAACAACCACAGAAGAATACATATGAAATTAAGATATCCTCCGACAAAATTGTCGATCATACGGATTCCCATGCCCTCCAGCGTATGAAGTCCGGTTGTGATCGAATTCAGGATCGTGCTTGTATTCATATTCTGAAAATATCCAAGGGATACTCTCTTTAACGCGTCACCTACTGCCAGACGGTCTCTCGCGATCAGTTCATAGCTGATCGCCTCCTGAAATCTTGCCCGCAGATAATCAAACAGAAATCTTAAGAATACAAAGAGTAACAGTATACCGATGCTTCTACTGACCCACGCCGTGGTGAGCATCTTTCCTTTCCCGGTGTATTCCACCAGCTTTCCGATCATGTACGCCGCCCAGAACACCGGCATGGCAGCAAACCATCCGGAGAAGAAGGAGAATACAAAGCCGATATAAAGATTCTTACGAAAGTCTCCACACCATGCAATAATTCTTTTTACTGTTCCAAACATACTTCTCCGCCTCCTTTCTTTTCTCCGACAGCCCAGTGTCTCGCACCCACATGTGCCTGCCACATTCTCTGATAAAGTGCACAATTGTCAAGCAGTTCTTCCTGCGTTCCCTTTGCCTCCACACAGCCGTTTTTCAGAACAACAATCTGATCCGCATCGGCAATCGTGGACAGACGGTGCGCGATCACAAGAAGCGTCTTTCCCTTTGTCAGGGCTTCAATGCTCTTCTGCAGCTTATCCTCATTTTCCGGATCGGTAAATGCCGTCGCCTCATCCAGAATAACGATCGGCGCATTTTTCAGCATGATACGTGCGATCGCAATACGCTGCTTCTCGCCGCCGGACAGACATTTTCCTGCCTCTCCTGCCGGTGTATCATAGCCCATCGGAAGCTTCTTGATAAACTCCTCACAGCACGCCTTTCTTGCCGCCTCCTTCACCTGCTCATCCGTCGCATTCGGATCGCCCAGGCGGATATTTTCCAGAATAGAGCACCGGAATAAGAAGTTATCCTGCGTAACAAAGCTTACCATTTCCGAGAGCTGCTGAAGCGGCATATCCTTCACATTAACACCGCCGATCGTGATACTACCCTCTGTCACATCCCAGAAACGGGAGATCAGCTTGGCAACCGTTGACTTGCCGCCGCCACTTGGTCCGACCAGTGCCGTGTAGCTGCCCTCCGGCATCGCCAGATCAATTCCGTGAAGCACCTCATCCTTCTGATCGCCCGTATAAGAGAAATGTACCTCCGACATTACAATATCATGACTCTTTAAATCCACGCGCTTCTCCGGCTGCGGCAGTGTTCTCATATTTAACAGTCCTTCAATGCTTTCGATGTTAAATTTCATTTCACGGATATTTTCCATGAAGACTTCGATCTTGGCAAAGGAAGTGACCATTGACATGGATAACATCACTGCAAGAAGCAGCTCAGATATCGTGATCCTTCCGCGGATCGTCAGATACAGACCAACCGGCAGCGTTCCAAGGATCGTAGACGGAAACAGTGCAAAGGTCAGCTTCATTGTAATCCAGGTCGAGGATAACCACTTTACTACGAACTTTTTGTAATCAAGGATCGCCTTGGAATATTTCTCATAGGAGGTTCCGGCTCTGCCAAATGCCTTGATCACCTCAATACCTTCTATGTATTCCACGATCGTGCTGTTCATATGAGCATTGGACTCATCGTACTTCGTAAAGCTCTTGCCACTGATCACCATCGTCAGGCTCATCAGCACCATCGAAAACGGCAACGTCACCAACGCCGCCAGTGCAATCCGAACATCTACAAAGCAAAGCGCAGCCAGACTGACAACCGGCAGGAGAATATGACCGCTGCCCTCCGGGATCATATGTGCCAACGGAGGCTCCATATTCTCGATCTTTTCCACCATAATGCTTTTAATCTCACCGATACTGTGTCCCTCGACATCTCCCAGAGGTGCCTTTAAAAAACGGTCCGTCAGCCGGAGACGCAGCCCCTCCAGAATATGGTATGCTGCAATATGCGATATCCATGTGGACGCCGAGAAGCATACGATCTTTACAACATAAAAAACCAGTGCAAGGATACACCACCGGATAATCTCATGCACCGGAACCTGTCCCATATTTCGGATATACAGGTCTGCTCCCCGATAAATGCAATAATACGGGACAAGCCCACCGATCACACTGATAATGGAAAGGATCACGGACAACCCCATCCTGCGTTCACTGCCATCGGTATAGCGAAACAGCACCTTAAGCCAGCTATCCTTCTTTTCCTGTTTGTTTTCTGACATATTAATCCAACCTTCCTTCTTTCCTGATTCTGTATTCTGCCGGAGAAACTCCCATCACACTGCGAAATGCCACGGAAAATTTTCCGGGATTTTCATAACCGACACATGAGGCGATCTCCTG
>ERZ835051.1308-NODE-1308-length-26251-cov-6.384181_pt1 | contig 26251 bp, 26 predicted proteins | sample MGYA00519575_ERZ835051 | MGnify/ENA primary metagenome ERZ835051 (study PRJEB31850, sample SAMEA3708769) | human gut metagenome | biome: human gut; feature: human-associated habitat; material: faeces | place: China | collected 2014 ... | reverse complement strand
AAATATTCTTCATCGTATCCTCCACACTTGTCATCACAAGGATACTATAACATAAAAAATTCTGCTGTTCAATCATTAATTTTGATAAACTGAGAAAAAAATGACAAAGAGCGGGTGTTTGTATGCCTGGCAGTTGAGCAAACTTTACTCTTGCCAAGTCAGGGATTTCAGTGCATTATTTAACGCATTAAAAATAACGTTAAATAAGAGAAATATTTTATGGCTTTAAAATTTGAAATTTTAAAAACAATAGGAAAAACTCGCCGCGGGAAACTTTACACAAAGCATGGTGTAGTTAATACACCGGCTTTTATGCCGGTCGGAACCTGCGGAACGGTCAAGGCGATGATGCCGGAGTCTGTTGCCGCGACCGGTGCGGAAATTCTTCTTGGCAATACCTACCACCTGATGCTTCGCCCGGGGGCTGATTTGGTTGAAAAAATGGGTGGCCTGCATAAATTTATGAATTGGGATAAGCCGATTTTAACAGATTCCGGCGGTTTTCAGGTAATGAGCCTGACCGGTCTGCGTAAGCTGACTGAAGAGGGTGTGACCTTTAGTTCTCATGTTGATGGCAAAAAGTTTTTTCTTAGTCCCGAAGAGTCTATGAAAATCCAGCATAAACTGGATTCTAACATTACGATGTGTTTGGATGAATGTACGCCGTTTCCGGCAACTTATGAACAGGCGCAAAAGTCCATGCAGATGTCCATGCGCTGGGCTCGGCGTAGTCGGAATGCTTTTGTTGACCGTGACGGTTACGGTATTTTTGGTATTCAGCAGGGCAGTGTCTTTAAGGACCTTCGCGAAGAATCTGCCGAAAAGTTAAAAGCTATCGGTTTTGACGGTTATGCTATCGGCGGTCTGGCTGTTGGCGAAGGACAGGAAAAAATGTTTGAAGTTCTGGATTATGCGCCGGGATGCTTGCCCGAGGACAAACCTCGTTACCTGATGGGGGTCGGACGCCCGGATGATATCGTCGGTGGTGTTTTGCGCGGCGTCGATATGTTTGACTGCGTTATGCCGACGCGTTCGGGGCGGACAGCTCAGGCTTTTACGGCATACGGTCCCGTTAATATTCGTAATGCCCGCCACCGGGAAGATCCTCGGCCGCTTGAAGCCGGATGTGATTGTCCTTTGTGCAGCCATTACAGCCGTGCTTATATTCACCACTTGCAAAAGTGTAATGAGATTTTAGCCGTCATGCTTCTGACATGGCACAATGTCCGTTATTATGAACGCCTGATGCAGGGATTGAGAAAAGCGATTGAAGACGACAGGCTTCAGGAGTTTGCCGATGAGTTTTATCAAAAACAGGCGATGGGCGATATTAAGGAGTTATGAAATGGCCGGAGAATGTAATTTAGATCAGAAAGTTGTCGATTCGTTTATTGCTCAAAACCGTAAGGAAGGGTTGCGGGTTTTTGTTGCCGGCGGACATCGCGGAGGGAATGATCCTGTTTACGAGAATGAAGCTTATAATCTGGGACGTCAGATTATCAAAATGGACTTTCGCCTGGACTTTGGCTTATCCAATTCCGGAATTATGGGAGCTGTTGCCCGCGGCGTTCTTGACGGTTGGAATAAAAAACAATGTAAAATAGAAGGACTGCCTATTCAGGCTGTAACGACGCAGGCTTACTATGATCTTTATCCGCAGGATGATGAATTGGTTAAGCAGATTGAAAATGTTATTTTGGCCAAAACGCTGGAAGAACGGAAACAAAAGCTTTTGGAGGCTGATTTTGTCGTCTTTGCGCCGGGCGGTGTCGGTACGCTTGACGAATTGGCTTACGACTGCGTTGCCATGCAGGATGGCCTGCTTCCGGTCAAGCCTTTTATTATGTATAATGTAAACGGTTTCTTTCATCATATCCTTGAATTTCTGAAAGAAATTGCCAACAAGGGGTTTTCGGACCCAATACCGTTTATCGTCGTAGATAACAGCAACGATCTGGCAATCGTGTTCCGTTTGCTCAAGTTTCGCTATGATAAGAATCATACGACAGCAGAGGCTTATGCCAATGCCCGTCAGCTCGCTTATGAACTGCCTTATTTCATCAAACATAAAACCGATAGTTCGGTTCATGTCGAAGATATTATCGCGAACATGAATTATATTAATCAAAACGGTACGGAAGAAGAAAAGCGCAATCTGGCGGGAGAAATTGATCAGGCTTATCTTGAGCGGGAGATTGAACGCATGTATGAGCGCCTGGCCAAGACCGGACGCGATACCGCAAACGTAAGTGATAAGCTGACAGCCTTGAAACAACGCCGTCAGAAAAAATAATTTCAGGAGAGTTAAACATGTGCCGCCATCCCGGTTTTTCCTTTATTATGCCGACGTATAACCGCGCTTTCTGTATTGCCGGTGCTGTCGATTCGGTCTTAGCGCAGAATTATGATAATCTGGAACTGATAATTGTTGATGACGGTTCAACGGATGGAACTGAAGATTTTATTCGTTCGCGTTATGCCCGGGAACTGGCCTGTGGCAGGATAAAATATCTGCATGGTGAACACCGGGGAGTTTGCCCGGCGCGCAATATCGGTTTGAAACAGGCGTCAAAAGAGTGGATTGCTTACATTGACAGTGATAACGCCATTGTTCCCGATTTTATTGCCACCTATTTGAAAGCAATGCGCTGGCACCCCTGGACAAAGATATTTTACGCCCAGTATCGCGGAAATTCCTCAGGTGTTGTCAGTGGTAAAAAATTTAGCCGCAAATCTTTGATTAAGGGAAATTATATTGACATGGGCGCATTGGTGCATGCCCGTGAGGTATATCAAAAACTGGGCGGCTTTGATGAAAATTTAACCCGCCTTGTCGACTATGATTTGGTCTTGACTTATACTGAACATTATAAGCCGCATTTTATAAAGAAGGTTGTTTTGAATTACGACGATTCCAATAACCATAAGCGAATTTCCAACAGCGGCTATGAGATTGCCGTTGAAAATGCCAAAAAAATTATCGCCAAACATTTTACCAAACGCGAAATTGATAAATATTTGGGCGATAACTTTTTTGAACAGTTCCGCGGTGAAAATTAGAGGAACGTCAGCGCCTCTTTGTTTGCCTTGTCCATGATTTCCGCGCTTTCTTTCAGCTTACTTTTTTCTTCATCGGAAAGGCTCGGAACAAAAGCGTTATGAGCGCCGTCTTTGTCAATAATGGTTGGCAGGGACAAACAAACGTCCTTAATTCCTTCAACATCTTTGTGCCGGGTCGATACCGTTAAAATTTCTTTGGTATTATGGGCAATCGCCGTAATGATTTTGACCAGAGAACTGGCGATGCCGTAATAAGTGGCTTTTTTGCCGCGGTAAATTTTAAAGCCGGCATCAATAACGTCATGAGCGATTTTTTCTTTGTCTTTTGCACTGAGCTTTTTATTGAAAGATTTTTCAAAATCTTCGATTCTGGCACCGCCGACATCGGCTGTCGACCAGGAAACCAGAGAAGAATTGCCGTGCTCGCCCAAAACATAGGCATGAATGGATTTCGGCGAGATATTGCCCAGCTGTTCCGCCAGAATTTCTCTGAACCGGGCGGTGTCAAGTACAGTTCCTGAGCCGATAACTCGGTTTGTCGGAAATTTTGAAAGTTCCAGAACCACGCGGGTAATGACATCAACCGGATTTGTGGCGATGAGAATAATAGATTTGGGAGCATATTTAACGATTCCCGGCACAACCTCTTTCATAATTTTGGTGTTGCTTTCCAAAAGAGCCAAACGGTCGCCGTTTAAAGATTTTTGAGAGTCGACAGTAATGACAACGACGTCGGCATGAGCCAAATCGGCATAATCGCCGAACGTAATGTCACAGCCGCAATTCATCGCCGCCGCATGTAAAATATCCAGTGCTTCTGCTTCAGCTTTTGTCTGGTTAATGTCAATCATGACAATTTGCTGAACCAAATCCTTGACCGCCAGGGTGTAAGCCGTTGTTGAACCGACAAAACCGGCACCGATAATCCCTACTTTCATCTTTTTTAGCTCCTTAAAATATTATTGATATTACATATTTAATATCAGTCTGCAAATTTGTTAAGTACTTTTGTTGTTTTTTATCTTTATTTATGCTAACGGAACAGATAAAGTAATTCAGGATAAAGTTTAAAGGAGCGGAAATGACGGATAAAGTTTTTGGATTTTTGTGGAAATACCTGTCCCGGTTAAAATTTTTGTTTTTATGCGTCCTCTTCTCGGTTGTACTGGGCGAAGCTTTTGTCCGCGTGGCCTTGTATTACGGTTCTCAGATTGTGGAAATATTGTCTTCTTCGCTGCCGCGGGAGGATATTCTGCGCCAAACACTGTTCTTAGCCGGTCTGACGGCTGTGTTCCTGTTTTTGAAAGGGATTTTGCTTAATGCCGTTTTGTTTGTCGAAGCTCGTTTTATTCCCAAATACAATACGTTGATTGCCAAGGATTTGTTCAACTACGCGCATCAGCATTCAACGGCATTTTTTGCCGAAGAAATGGCCGGCAATATTTCTGCCAAAATCAAAACCATTTTGGACAACTGCAATATGATTTATTACAATCTTTTGTGGGGGTTTATTTCTCCGGCAATCGGCATTATCGTAAGTTTTGCCTTTATCCTGGATATTAATATTGAGTTGGGAGCAATCCTGATCGTGCTTAACCTGTTTCTGATTGCTGCAATTTATTGGCTCAGCCAAAGGATTGCACCGTATTCGGAAAAACGTTCAAAGCTGATGTCAGAAGCGAACGGCGTATTGGTTGACAGCATTTCCAATGCCGCTTTAGTGAAAAATTTCAGCAATTATGTTTATGAAAAAAGATATTACTTTCGCGAAATGAAAAAGGCAGCGCTGGCTGACCGTGCTGAAACCAACCAATACGGGATTTTGTTTGTCGGCCAGGGCGTGTTGCGCGCCTTGATGGAAGCTGTTTCTTATGCGTTGCCGATATGGTATTGGTATATCGGCGAAATCAATGTCGGGCAGTTTGTTTTAATTCAGTCGTTGGTGGCAACTTTAAACAATATTTATAATATGCTGTCGTTTAACTTTATGAATTTCTTCAAACTCTACGGTGGTATCCGCGATGGTTTGAAATTACTGTCCCGCCCGCGGGAAGTTGTCGATGTGCCGGGAGCAGCGGTATTTAACGGAGATTCTGCTGCCATAGAGTTCAAAGACGTAACCTATCATTACAAGGGAACCGAACCGCTCTTCAAAAACTTTAATTTGAAAATTAAAGACGGCGAGAAGGTAGGGTTGGTTGGCCGTTCGGGCTCCGGAAAATCAACCCTGATTAAATTAATCTGCCGTTACTATGATATTCAAAGCGGGGAAATAAGCTTAGGCGAACAAAACATCGCTGCGTTAAAGCAGGATTCTCTGCGCCGCAATATTGCTCTGATTCCGCAGGAGCCCAGTCTTTTTAATCGTTCGATAATGGATAATATCCGCTATGGCAATTTAAAAGCCTCTGACGAAGAAGTCTTTGCCGCCGCCAAAAAAGCCTTTTGTCATGACTTTATTATGGCCTTGCCTGAAGGCTATGCCAGCCGTGTCGGTGATCGCGGCGTTATGCTCTCCGGCGGTGAGCGGCAGCGCATTGCCATTGCCCGCGCCATTCTCAAAAATGCGCCGGTACTGATTTTGGACGAGGCGACGTCGGCTTTGGACAGCGAAAGCGAAAAATATATTCAGGATTCACTGCAAAACCTGATGAAAGGCAAAACGGTAATTGCTATTGCCCACCGTTTGTCAACGCTGAAAGAAATGGATACGATTGTCGTTATGGATAAAGGCATTATTGCCGAACAGGGTTCTCATCAAAACCTTGTTCGCAAAAAGGGTGTTTATTATAATTTTTATAATATGCAGTCGTCCGGTTTTCTTAAAGAAGCCTAAACGGCAAACGGGTCGCCTTCATTCTCAAAAAATGTCGATACCTCAGACATAAAAGCTTCCTGATATGTATAAGGATTGAAATTATACAGATAAGGGAGCTTTTGATATTTGGTCAGACGTCCGTTTTCAACATATTGAAACACAACAGTCAAAGGCATTGTCAAATTATAATTTTCGGCAAAATTGTAGTTGCCGTTTTCTTCCTGACTTTCATAGTTAATAAGATAGAAGTCATAAATCCCCTGATAGTTCTCATTATAAACCTGTTCTATCAGCTCAATGGCTTCTCCGCAGCTGGGGCAATCATCATTGTTGTAAAAGACAAAGATAATCGGTTTTCCGTCATATTCAAAGCTTTGATTGTCCGGTCCCGTTTCGCCGTAGTACCCTGAATAAGGGGAAAACTGCGCTGCTGCGGAAAATGTATATAAGAAGGCAGCCGCTGCCAATAACCATAATTTTTTCATGTGTCAGCCTTTCTGTATTAAAGTTGATATAAAAATAAGCCTTAAAAAGCAAAAATCAATATCAGCCAAAAACAATCTCACAAGTTGCAATCCCTCGTTGACTTAAAGGTGCTCTCCTGATAACACTATAATTATAAGCAAATAAAATTTTTTACAAAGGTTTGAGTGATGTTTCAAAGGATAGATGCCTGGCTTGCCAATATTGCCGTCTTTATTGCGCCCTTGTTTAAGTTGTTTGAGCCGTTGTACATAAAATTGAAGCCTTTTCAGGATAAAATCGTTGCCAAATTTTATAAGTATTTAAAAAAATACCTGAAAATATCGCCTTGTGACAAAGAACGGATTAATTCCGGGAATATTGTTAAGATTTTTCGGTTCTATGCGGTTTTAGCTGTTGTCTTTCGTATTTTGTTTTCTGTGATTATTGCCGGCGGCAGTATGCTGATTGTCTGGAGTACGCTGGTTATTAATCTTCCGCTTGTTTATCTGGTTTGTAAAGGGTATCGCCTGGCTTACCTATTGCTGATTTTGAGCAATACGGTCTATTCTGTTCTGACTTTGGTGCAGGATCCGAAAAGCATATTGTTTATCGGTATTTGGTGGTTTATTGCCTGTTCGGTTTATTTCTTTGGCTTTCGCTTTGAAAATGCCCGTGTTGAAATGGCGCGAAACGGCGAAACCAAACCCTTGTTCTACCATCTGCAAAAAGACATTGTTGCCGTTATTCTGATTATGATACTGACGTCTCTTTTGTCCCGTCTGGTATCTTATGTCAGTATGCCGGATATGCCGGCCAGTCATTCTGATTTAAGGATGAACCAGCAGCTTAATTATAAAGCCGGCATTATTTCCCGCAGCCTTTATGCCTATTCTGATTTTTGCCGGGAGCAGGGATATGAGCTGAAAGTTTATCCGAAGATTTTTGCTAAGCGTTTTGCCCAGGAAATTGAAGAAGTTGAAAACGAGTTGGAACAGCGTGATTCAAGCCTGTCTGATTATTACAACAATGCCAAACGCATTTATGGGCGCCGCCTGAGTGAAAGCATTGGCAGTGAGTTGGATATCCTGCGCCGTCAGGCAACGATTGATTGGGTCGCTCAGAATAAAAATATCCGGGCATCCCAAATTAAATGGACGCAGGATATGGACAACTACATCAGCATGGTTGAAGCCTGTACCCTTTTTGATGATATTGCCCGGAATACAGTGGAACTTGCCGGACAGAAACTGCTTTCCGTACCGCCGTCCGCTCCAAAAAATAATTAGAGGGTTGGATGCTGAATATTCTCTGGGCCGGATTTTTTCTTGTTGCTTTTTTAGCGGCATTGGGGCAAACATTTAACGGAACGCCTGAGATATGGAATGAATTGGTTGCCGTTCTTTTCTCTTCTTCCAAAACGGCATTTTCAATAGCCCTTAATTTAACCGGCATTCTTTGTCTGTGGATGGGGCTTTTAAAAATTGCCGAACTGTCTGGACTGACGCTGGTGCTGGCAAAACTGCTGCGTCCGTTGTTTCGCCGCATTTTTCCTGAAGTCCCGTCGGATTCTCCTGCTTTTGGTTCGATAATTATGAATATTGCTGCCAATTTTTTAGGTTTGGATAACGCGGCGACGCCGATGGGGTTGAAAGCAATGGAACAGCTTCAGGAACTGAATCCCCGAAAAGATACGGCAAGTAATGCGCAGATTTTGTTTATGGTCATTAATTCTTCAGCAGTAACTTTGATTCCCATAACGATTCTCATGTATCGTTCAGAGCTTGGTTCCGCCAATCCGAGCGCTGTTTTTCTACCGATTTTGTTTGCAACGTCAGCTTCGACGCTGGTTGGTTTTTTCAGTGTTGCCTTCGTGCAAAAACTTAATATTTTTAACCGTGTGGTTATGGGGTATCTGTTGGCGTTTCTGATGGTTGTCTTGTCTGCAGCTTGGTATTTCAGCGCATTGCCGGATACATTGCGCCTGCGTTATTCCTCAATATTCAGTAATGCTTTGTTGTTTGGCATTGTTACTCTGTTTATTGTTTTTGGCTTAATAAAGCGCCTTAATGTTTATGAAGCTTTCATCAGCGGTGCCAAAGAAGGATTTGAGGTTGCGGTGCGGATTATTCCCTATTTGGTTGCCATGCTGGTTGGTATAGCCGTTTTCAGGGCTTCCGGCGCCTTAACTTACATCATAGAACTTCTGGCCTCCTGTTTTGCCTGGTTGGGAATGGATACCGGGTTTGTTCCGGCTTTGCCGACGGCTCTGTTAAAACCGCTTTCCGGCAGCGGCGCGCGGGCAATGATGATTGAAACAATGACGACTTACGGTGCCGACAGTTTTCCGGCATTCGTTTCCTGCATTGTCCAGGGATCGACGGAAACGACATTCTATGTGTTGGCCGTTTATTTTGGTGCGGTCAAAGTAACAAAAACCCGATCTGCTTTGCCTTGCGCCTTATTGGCTGACGCCGCCGGGATAGGCGCGGCAATTTATTGCGCTTACCTGTTTTATTAAAACCACCTGAGCTTCTTCATCAGGTAAACCAGTAAGATTGTAATGCCAAGCATTATCAGGCAGACAAATGCAAAAGCATAATCGTTTTCAGCATAGGGAATACCTTGAACATTGACGCCGAGCAGGCCTGTTAAAACCGTGAGCGGCGTGAAGATGACTGTTACAATGGAAATAATATACATGATTTTCGTCATGCTGATTGTCATCTTGCTTTGCAGTTCTTCATGAAAAACCGCCAGATGATCTCGACTGTAGTCAAGGTCTTCAACCGCTTTGGTGATGTCATTATAAATTTCTCGTATGTCGCTGCGGTCATCTTGTGTCAGCAAGTCCCACCTGTCATTTTGCAGACTGATGAATATTTCTTTCTGTGGTGCTGTATAGCGGCGGATTGAGATAATGCGCCGGCGTAAATCGCTTATCTCGTCGCGCAGGGAAAAATTGCCGAGCGAGTCCGTATCAATCACTTTTTCCTCAAGGACGGAAGTTGCTTCGGTTATGTCGATAATGGCGTCATTGATTTCATCAACCATTTTTTGAGCCAGAGTCAGAAAAAATTGCATACTTGTGTCCGGTGCTTGATTTTTTTCAAGCATTTGCCGCATCATGTTGGTAATTTTCAAACGGCGGTGGGAAAGTGTGATTATTTTGTCTTTATCTAGCCAGACACGTATGGAAACCATGTCTTCCGGATCACTTCCCTGATTATAATTTATACCGCGCATAATCAGAACAATTCCTTCACCGTATCTGAAATACCGCGGCCGGGTGCTTTCATCGCAAAGAGCTTCCGCCACTTCTTCGGAAAGATTGTATTTCTGTGTCAGAATCTCGTAAGTGTCAGCATCCTGATAATCCAGATTCAGCCATAGATAAGCCCCTTTTTTCTGCAAAGAGATTTTGCTTTTGACATCTTTGAAAGATGTACTGCCGTTTGGGCTGACTAAAGCTGCATAGGGAATAGCATAAATTTCGCAGCTGGATACTTCGTCCATTATTCTTTCTCCCGGCTATTTGTTAAGTTTAATAAAGTTGCACTTTGCTTCCAAAATCTTGTCATTTTGAAAATCAACGGTTCCTTTGGATATAATCTCAATAACGCGTTTGTCATTGTCATATTCCGTATGAGCTGCGACCGGATTGACAACGCCAACGCCGAAAGCAGAAATAATGTCGGCAATGTTAATGTCTACGTTGGTAACGGACGGACATATTCTGGAATCAATATAATTGTCCACAAAATCCTGAGTTATGCCGTAACTGAGCAAATCGTTTGGATCTGAAAAGGCAATAATTTTGACCTGTTTGAAAACGCGTGATTTGTACATTTTGCTTTTAGGCGAACAATAAGCGTCTATTTTGTTGGTAACGGAGGGTTTAGGACGGCCGATTTGCAACAAGGGAAGCTGGTTGGCCAACATAAATACCGTAATTTCTTTGTTTTTCAGTATTTCCAGGATTCGCTGAACTTCTTCCGCATTGTCAGCCTGCGGGTCAAAATAAAGGTTGGAAACCTGATCAGCCACGTCTATAACGCTGTCCAGCAGGATTCGGCTTCCCAGACTGTGTGTAATATAAACAATGTTTTCATGGCTCAGGTTTTTAATCTGATCATAAGACGATACCCGGCAGACGGCGCGTTGTTTGTATTTTAAATCTTTCCAGTTCTTGCTGAGCATCCAGCAGGTCGACTGTTTGGCCGCGTTAAGAATCAAATTGTTTTTGTCGACCAGATAAATCATCGGGTCAGGAACCGTATCGTTTAAAAAGGCTTTCATCGAATTGTTAAAAGCAGCGCGTTTATAAGAATATGTCCCGGAATTGTCATAAAGCAGAATTTGTTTTTCCTTTGAGGTAATACCCGACCAGGTAAGTTCATAAAACAACATGGTTTTGCTCAAATCTTCATTTTGCATTCTGGTAATAACCAGCGTGCCGATGTCTGTCTTTTCATCATCGGGATTAACCAGGGTAATTTGTTTGGATTTGTTTGACCAAACGGTCAGGTTCAGGGCTTTTGCCAGATTTTCCCGAATTCTGGTCGAGTATCCCGGCGTATGGGTGCCGACCCCGTGAATCATCATAACCTTGACCGTGTTGTTTTGAGTCAGATAGCCGTCAATTCCGATAATAGAGTCGCCGACAATTTCACATTTCCGATTGTCTTTGGCTTCTTCGTTTTCCAAAAATGCCTGCGCAACGCCTTTCCCAAAAGATTCACATCCGCCCAGCAAAAAAACAATCCCGGCCAACGCCCAAAACTTTTTCATATTTTTATAGTTCCTTAAATTATTTTCAGTATAATTATGTTTAAGCAACATAGTAAGTTATAACAATTTCAAATTCAACAGAATTAACAAATTTGGTTGAAAACAGGGAATGTAAATTATGAAGGCACTGGTGCAAAGAGTCAGGCAGGCGTCCGTAACTATAGAAAATAAAATCTATTCCGAAATAAAACAGGGTTTTTTGGTCTTGCTCGGCGTTGAAAAAAATGACAGCGAGGCGGAAGCCGTGTATTTGGCTAATAAAGTAGCGGCGCTTCGTGTTTTTGAAGATGAGCAGGGGAAAATGAACTTGTCTGTCAGGGATATTGGTGGAAGCCTGCTGGTTGTTTCACAGTTTACGCTTGCCGGAGATACCAGCCGCGGTAACCGTCCCGGTTTTGAAACGGCCGCCCGGCCGGAAACGGCGCTGCCTTTATATGAATTTTTTGTGCAGGAACTGAAAAACAAAGGGCTTCCCGTTGCTACCGGCGTTTTTCAGGCAGATATGCAGGTGGCTCTGGTTAATGACGGGCCTGTAACGTTTATGCTGGAGAAACATTGTGGATAATATCGGCTATCAGGAACCTGTTTCCCGCTTGGAGGATGCGCTTCTGCTCCGGCGCCTGAAAAAAATTCCGGCAGCTGATACAGCCGGGATTTTGGCTTTGGAACAGGAGATTTATGAAGGGATTAAGCAGAAACCGGATAACGTCAATTATCGGATTTTGTTGCTTTATATCCAACTTATGCAGGGTAACCGTGAACGGGCCAAAGCATTAAGCTATGCCGTTTGGGAGGAAGACGGTGTAACGGAATATGACATCCGGTTGCTCTATGCGCGCTGTCTGACCGGATTAGGGCTGTTGGAAATGGCAAAAATGCTGTTGCTTCCTCAGTTGGCGTCAATGTCGGAAATCTCATTTGAAGAGGGATTGCCCTTTATTGAATATGCCCTGGCTGCCGGAGATGAAGTCCTGCTGGGGCAGGCCGCGGCTTTGCTGAAAGACGAAAACATTTATATGGCTCTGCATAGTTTTAATGATTTTTACAAAAGCCGCAGCTATTGGCCGCATTACTGCAAGTTTCAGGAGATAATTTTTAAGGCGTTAAAAGACACTCTGTGCCGTTATATTGCCCGGATTGAAAATGACCGCGGCTTTACGGATATTATTGCCGAATTTTATCTCACGCTTTCCGAAGAAGAATGCGCGGAACGCGAAGATGAAATTAATCAGAAAATTATAGACTATTGCGCGGCACAAAAAATAAAAAAGTACTACAACTACACAATCAGCCTTAAAAATGTCAAAAGTCTTCCAGCTCTTGCTGATTCAGTCCTGACGGTGTAATGACCGGCGGCAGCGTTGAAATATTTCCGTTTTGCCGTTCATCTTTCTGCATATAGACTTCCAATTGCTCGCAGGCATTATATAATAATTTTTTCAAAAGCTTATTTGCTGCCGTCTGCTCGTTTTCCGTATTGTCAAAAAGCACAAATCTGTTTTGGTGAATGGTCTTGCTGTCTTTTCCGTCAGCAAATGACAATTCGACGGATACAACCATTTGCAGTCTGTTTGACGTGTTGTTAATCGCGTCAATTTTCGCACGCAGAATTTTGCTGTGAATGGAATAGGTCGCTTCTGAAGGATTTTCGGTCGTTTCAAAATTGCCGGTGTGCTCAAACCATTCCGCAATAATTTTGGCATGTTCGGGAGATTGCGTGTTATTGAAAAATGCAACGGGCGCAATATAAACACGGCTGAGATGTTTTGCCGTCGGCTCTTCAGAGCCGTTCTCCGCAGAAGCCGGAGCAGCAGGCGCCGCAATCTCGCTTAAAGCTGTTTCCGGCATTTCATTTTGCAAATGCTCCGTAATGTCAGCCGATAATTCTGCGGCGGTTTCGGTTGCCCGGTCATCAGAAACGGTTTCTTCCTCGGCCTGTTGCTGTAAAAAAGCCTCAACAACTCTGTTAACGTTTTGCGGCATAACGTAACCGTTGATTTGAACGCAGATTTTGTCGTCGGTTTGTTCGGTTGTCTTAACAGACAAATCTTCAATATAATCATCGACGATGCCGTAAACCATAACGTTAAAATCATGACTGTCCAGCTGCTCTTTATAAACTTTAAGTTGGGAAAGGCTGCTGACGGCATTGAACGAAGCCTTGTCTGTCACCCGGACTCTGGCTGTAGATTTGGCTTCATCATCTTTAATCGTTTCGCAGGCATAACCGCTTATTGCCATGGCGCCGCCGTCAGCCCGCGCCGGACAGGATATATTCACAAGCGCGCCAAAAGCAAATATACAGAATGTCAACAGTCTGAATTTCATTGTTTTCCAGCTCAAAAACCTTTTATAAGGCAAGTATAGAACGATAAAAATAAATCTCACTTACATTTTTGCACTTATTCACTAATTGCATTTATTTATTTATATGCTAAATTACCAAAAGCTTTGACGGAAAATGGAGCTTAATAAAAATGGTAATTGCTTTTTCTGTAATTTTAATCGGGCTTTTGCTTTTGATTAAACCGCTTCAGCGAAATACGTTTTACGTTTTGCACTGTGCAATCGTGATTCTTTCCGCTTATTATGTTGAAACGCATTATTTCCGGATTCCGCCTTTGTTGAAAAATTATTCTTTTATTTTATACTACAAAACTTTTCTGCTGTTTTTGGTTTTTCATTTTGTTTCCATAAACATTGTGACTGTTTTGGCCTATTGGAAAGATAAACGCGCGGCGGTGAACGGCAGTTGGCGCGTTCCCGAAATCCAGCTGCATACGCTTGAGCTTCTCGGCGGTTGGAGCGGCGCTTTCCTGGCTCAGAAAATGTTTCGCCATAAAACCAAAAAGAAAAGTTTTCGCGCCGTATTTTGGCTGATGCTGGTTTTCCAGCTGATTGTCTTGTATGCGATATTGACATATCTGCGCTTAATTTAAGGATTCGAATTATATGATTGAAGAAGAATTACAGTCTGCCCCGCAAATTAAATTTACGGAACACTACAAAAAGATGTGGCCGTACGTCAAACCTTATTGGTTCCGGGCGTTGTTGGCCGTTTTGATAAGTGTTCCCATCGGCGCGCTGGATGCGGTTGTCGCCCTGGCTTTGAAACCTTATATGGACATCGTCTTAATTGACAAATCGCATGAGTCTCCGGTTTATATTCCGTTGTTGATTGTGGCTTTCACGTCGCTTCAGGGTTTTTTGAATTATTTTGCTACTTATTTAAATACCTGGGTTGGCACGAAAATCGACCAGGACTTGAAACGCAATTTATATCGCAAACTGCTGTTTCTGGAACCGTCTTATTTCGACAAGCACAGTTCAGGTTATGTTTTGCAGCGCTTTGGCAACGATTCTTCCGTTGCCTGCAGTGGTCTGCTTGATAATCTGAAACTTTTTGTTTCCCGCTTTTTCTCTTCGGTATCTTTGATTTGTGTTTTGATTTATAATTCCTGGCAGCTGTCGATTATTGCGATTCTGGTGCTGTTTTTTGCACTTTTGCCGCTGGCATCCGTCCGCCGCCGGATTAAAAATCTGGTTTTAAAAAGCGTTGCGGAAAACTCCAAAATTTTTACTAATTACAATGAAGCCTATTCCGGCAATAAGACAATTGCCGCCTATAATATGCAGGAACATGAGTTTAGCCGCTTTGACACGGTCTTGACCAAGATTTTCAAAATCACCATAAAAATGGTACAGAAAGTCGGCTGGATGACGCCGATGATGCATATTATCGTTTCAATCGGTATCGGTGGCGTCATTGGCTACGGCAGCTACCTGATTGTCAACGGGGATATCACCAGCGGTAACTTTGTGTCATTTATCACGGCTTTGGTCATGCTTTATAATCCGATAAAAAGCCTTGGCAAAAACTTCCAGGCCGTGCAGGTTTCTTTCCTGGCGATTGAGCGTGTGGCCGAAATTCTGGAAGTTGAACCGACAATCGGTGACAAACCCGGAGCCAAAGAACTTCCTGCGGTCAAAAAGTCCATTGATTATAAAAATGTCGATTTTGAATATACCCCGGGAGTCCCTGTGCTTAAAAATGTCAGTTTCAGTGTTAAACCGGGCATGAGGGTTGCTTTTGTCGGCAATTCAGGCGGCGGTAAAAGTACGCTTGTGAACCTTTTGCCGCGTTTTTATGAAGTTACCGGAGGGAAAATCAGCATAGATGGTATTGATATTCGCGATTATAAACTGCATTCTCTGCGCGATAATATTGCTGTTGTCTTTCAGGATAATTTTCTTTTTGCCGGAACGATTCGTGATAACATCATGATTGGCAAAGCTGATGCAACGGACGAAGAAGTCAGGCGTGCCGTGAAAATGGCATATCTTGATGATTTCATCAATGATTTGGAAAAAGGGCTTGATACGGACATCGGCGAACGTGGCGCATTGCTCTCTGGCGGACAGCGCCAGCGTTTGGCAATAGCCCGTGCCTTTCTCAAAAATTCTCAGATTGTTGTTTTGGATGAAGCAACCTCGGCACTGGATAATAAGGCGGAAGCCGTGGTGCAGAAAGCGATTGACAACCTGATGCAGGATCGAACGGTGTTTGTGATTGCACACCGCCTGTCAACGGTGCAGAATGCCGATTTGATTATGGTGGTGAATGACGGAGAAATTGTTGAAAGCGGCCGTCATGAAGAATTACTGCAAATAGAAAACGGTGCTTATAAAGCTTTGTATAACGCCCAGTTTAAAAACAAGCACAAATAAGAAAATCCAAAAACGGCTGAGATTTCTCAGCCGTTTTATCTGTTTGACTAAATGTATGTACCTGGGCGGCATTGGAAAGAACTTTGGTAGCTCGAAAGCTCACTGTTGCAGTTGCTAAGACAACCACTCATCCAAAATCCGTCGGAAGAAGTTGTTACCCTGCCATCTTGGTACATAGTTTTTATTGTTGTACTGACCCAAACACGGTCACAATGCATATTTCCTGAATCATAAGAACATGAGCAACCGTTTGAAATGGTTACATTTTTAGAATAAATACAGCAATACCGGGTTCCGCCACAGCCATCTGAACAGGATTCTGTTCCCAGAGAACATCCGCTTTCATTTGCTTCAGGAATACACTGTCTTTGACAAATTCCGTTGTTCCATACATATCCGCTGGTACAGCTGCATGATGTATATTTCCCGTTGCAGGCGCCTGTTGAAGGTTTTGCCTGATTTGCCCCGGTGCAAGTATATTTGTAGGAAGAATCACAGCTTGGTTCGATTTTAGGCGGGCAAAAATAGTAATTTCCGGTTGGGCATTTAAGACAGTTACCGGTGTTTACGCCACTGGTATATCCCATGCTTGAACAGCTTGGCGTTGTTGTGCATTGCGCTGAAGCTTCGCCGATTTCGCCCAACATGAAAGGAGCTGCCAGCAAAACAGAACTTAATAAAATAACTTTTTTCATAATGTTGCTCCTTTTCTACATCTGGATGCATAATTGGCATCAAGCCAGTTATAACAAGCATTTTCTGTTGAAAATGAAATTTCGTCTTTAGAATGAGAAAAAATTCCTTCATCAAAATAATAACCGGAACTGCTCGTTTGTTGACTTCCGTCAGAATATTCGGAAACAATAGTTACTTTTCCATAAGGGGTATAGAAAGAGTTTCCTGTAAATTTAATACATTCACATCCGGCAGATTTTCTGTACTCGTTTACCAATGTAATCCCTCCTCCAGACGAACTTCCGCCATTGGATGTATTGTTTTTCGGACAAGCCCAGTAATTCCCGAAAGGGCATTTGACGCAGTTTCCTGTATTCGAAGCCGAGGTATATCCCAGTGTAGGGCAGTCCTGCGTAACGCAGTCAGCCGCGAAAACATTGCTGCTCAGCACAAAAGGAGTAACAAACAAGACAGAACTCAATAAGCGCATTTTTCTTAACATTTTTTAGCCCTCCAAACCAGAATTATAAATCACTACAGTTGATCGGTTCGTAAACAGGAGTAGTCAATTGGTAACTTTCTTTAGCCTTATACTCTAAACATTGCTCCATGCTGTTATAAATGAAAAAACGGGTCTCCCTAAAACCGGGGATTTCTTTTGATTTATTTTCGTCGTAATAAAGTGCAGTTGTTGTATAAAGCGGATATTGACTTCCTTGTTGTTTACATTCCATAGATATTGCGAACCTATACGCTCTGCATGTTTCTGCTTCATTTCCTCCGGTATTTCCGCCGGAAGATCCTCCGGTACTTCCGTTGTCCAAACAGAAGACGTAAGATGTATCAAAGGGGCACTTGACCGTTGTGCCGGTACATGTTTTCCTGGCATAGCCCAAAGCACCGCAGTTCTGGTTCACCGTGCACCAGTCCGTCCCCGAGCAGACACAAGAGCCGGACGCCGCGTTCCAAGTGTATCCCGTCGCGCATTTGCATTTGCTGTATTTGTTGTCGCAGGCATTTCCCTCGCCGCCGGCATAGCCCGTGCCGTTGCAGGCATATTTGAAACTTGTTGCGCAGACGCATTTCTTCTGTCCCGCGTTCCACTCGTAATTATTCGGGCAGTTGCATTGTTTGTAATGCGTGCCGCTGTCGTCCGAACAACTGCCGCCGCTGCCGCCGTAACTCCCGCAAACGGCCGAGGTCTGCGGATAAACCGAGGTGTCGCATTTGACTTTATACTTCATGCCGTTGCAGGACTGGCATTCTCCGGCTTTGACATAGCCCGAAGGAACGGATGTGTAAGTATAATCCGAACAGATGTTGCAGCATTCTTTGTATTTTCCGCCGCAAGTGTCATTAGCGTTAACGGGTTTTAACCCGGCGGCGGCATCGCATGTTTTGTTATATGCATCCGAGCATTTGCATCTGGAATGGTATGAAGAATCAACCGGGCAGAAGTCTTCCGGTATAGAACCAGAGGGACATAGAGTGTTTGTGTATCCGGCTTTCTGACAAAACTCGCCCGGCGTCGGAGTGGCAGGATTTCCGCCTTTGCCGGGATCTTCGGAATTTCCAAACTTCTCACCCGAACAAGCTCCCGTATCGGTAATAAAACATACTGAAGCAAGCTTGTATTTTTTTTCGGAAAAAACATCTTTGTTGTTAGTTGAGAAAACGGCAGGCCGCAACAAGTCATCGGCGGCCGGCCGTGCAGGTAAGCGTGTCACATCAGCAAGGTTGAGTTGTGTGTAGACTGTGTGAGTACCTGGCTTAGGGATACCTTTGACAGTATTGGTTGAAGCACAAGACAAACGCCCCGTCAGGCAAAACGCGCTGACAGCTGCGCACAAAAACACCTTAGAAATACTAGTCATAGTACCCTCCACACTTAACACTACAAGGATACTATATCACATAATTACAACGGATACAACAATTAATTTAAGCCAATGACTGAAAAATCGACGCAAAAAAATACTCGGAAAACTTCAAAGAAAAGAGTAAATAAAAAGCTAGCGGCGAGGTATCTGATTTTTATTAAGTTCTGTACCCCATTCTTCTGCCAGCTTTTCCAATCGTTCGTTGATTTTTTCAATTCTTTTTTGATGAGATGTTTTAATATGAGCAGCGTAAATGCCGGGAACTTCATTATAAAGGACCAAACCGATTCCCGCAGATACCAACATCAGTATCAGGTTAAAAATATCTCCGATCAGGGTGACGGCATGATGAACCGAAAAATTATTGAGAATATTGAACAAATAGAAAAACACGCCGGCAATATTAAAGCAGCCGACAATCATCTGCTTGTCATAATTTTGTTTATCTGTAATCATAATTGTGATTGTCGGCAGTAAGCCGATTAACAAAACGAGAACAATCGGGAAGGACGAAAAAGCCAGCAACATGATCGACAGAATGAGAATAGCCTTTTGCAGTCTGTTAAGTTTCTTAAAAGATTTTCCAAACTGTATACCGTTTCTTTTAGAATTTGGTTTCATTGCAATACCCATGTCATTAAGTTATAACCGAATGAGGCCAGCATGACAAAAACGGCAATGGCGGAAACAGCCTTAATAGATGTTTCTCTTGTTTCGGTATCCAGATGTTCGTCAGCGGCCAGATACTTGTTTTTTTCCAAAATAAGGTTATTTGCTTCGCTCAACGCGGCAGTATAATCCATTTTGTCTTTGTAAAGGGCATCTTCATTTTCAAGCAGAGAAATAATTTCATACAAACGTCCCTTTTTATATATTTTCAGCAGCTCTCTTTCCAGATACTTTTGGTAACGCTTGTTATGGTAAATCTGTACAATAGGTTTACAGAAAATAGCCAGCCATTGTGCCAAATTAATCAGTATGGCCGGGCCGTGTTTGTTTTGAATGCTGGAATATAAATGAAGAATAGCACTGGCTCTTATTTCTTCCCGGGCAGAATTTAAATCAACAATGACGTTTTCGATTTTTTTGCCGATTTTGCAACGCAGATAGGCAATAATCGTCCGATCATAAGGAAGGTTGCTTTTTTGAGAATCCTTATAAGTGTTGTTTAAGGCGCGAAGTAAAGGAGCCGGTCCGTCGACAAATTCTTTTCCGAGCAGCGGGCTGGTACAGGGCAGGTCATCGTCAAAATCATAAATAATACGCTCAATACCGTAACCGATGTCCCGGCGGTTAATGTAGCTTCTGAACTCGGTTGCGTTTGCCGGAGAACGGAGTTTGTCCTGTTCTTGATACCAGATTTTAACCAAATCCGAGTTGAAAATGTCAATAAACAGTTTCAGTGGCTGCTGTTTTTTCATATGCATATAAACGATTTTGGACAGTCCGTTCGGAAAAAAGGTAATTTCTTTATAACGAATGGGAAAGTTGGGATTAATTGTAATGCATATTTTGGCGACAATCAAATCTTTGTCCGGTGCACCGATTGACGCTTGTCCGACAATAGTTTCAACCTTGTTGCGCAGTTTTTCGTTATCTAAAACGTTTTTGACCCATTCGGTAATCTTGCCGCTGATAATCATATCATAGGCTTCGTCAATGTTGCCGTATAAAGCATGAACGATTTCATCCGGCGTATAATACTTTTCTTTGCCGATAGTCAGAGCGCGTTTGGGCTTTTCCAGCGAAACCTGCGCGGAATGTGAAGTCGCTTTCCCTTCCAAAGAAGCATAAACCTGTGAATAATTCCAGCGGTTTTCCGGAATATCGTTGAGCAGCCCTTTAAGCGCGGGAACATAAGCTGTAGGCACTTTCAGTTTTTCTGCCAGAAACAGATAGCTGCTTTTCTTCATCTTTTGATACATCATTTCCGCTGCCGGCATTTCAATTTCCAGCTCTTTACCGAGCGCCAGACATAAGGCTGTAACGCCGGTGGAATAAATATCGTCGCGTTCCGTACCGTCTCCGCGCGCGGAAAGGGTTGCATAAAGGCTTTCAATCGGTTCAAAGGCCGGTGGCTGATGATAGGCGGGAAATGAAGCGGCACAGTCGCCCAAAATTATTTCTGTTTTGTTTAAATCTTTGAAATACAGGTTGTCTGTACGAATGGCGCGATGGGTAATGCCGTGTCCTTTTAAAGTATCTATAACGCCAAGCAGGCCCAAAACAGTGCTTTTAAAAAGTTCCGGCGCCAGATTGTCAATAATGGAAACCCCGTTTACAAAAACCTTTCCGCCTTGGGGCATGACATAAATCAACGCCATATTTTGAGATTTTTCCAACGGATAATCCACAACCCCGTAATCGACAAGCTTCATCAGATGAGAATTGTCGGCCGATTTCAGAAAAGATAAAATAGAAAGGCGCGGTGCTGTTTCATTGCTGCAAATCAGAGCAAACAGCTTTTTTGAAGCGTCAATTCTGTCAATGACGCTGTAAGCCCTGGCCGAATTGTTGTCCAGCCAGGCTAAATGAGAAGAAAAGTCGATTTCATAACGTTCTTTCAGCAAAAACCTTCCGTTAATACTGGCATCTTCTGCCTTTGTCTCGTTTTCGGCATAAATTTCAACTTCCTGTTCAATATCCTCAGGGGTTGCCTCAGGCGTATTTTCCGCTATGTTTTCCTGATTTTCGTTTTCTTCGGCATCCATTGCAGTTACTCTTCATAAACTATCCTACAGGCTTACTATAATTTAATTTTATTAATAAACCGCAAATTTTTATTTAATTGTTTTTTAAAAAAAAAGAATTAATATGGATTACAGTTTATGTGAGGAAACGTTTTATGAGTAGTGATAATCATCTGGATGACGTATCATTGTCCTTTTTGGAAGGGTTTGACGATACGCCGGAACAAAACGGAGCGTCAGATTCTTCCGTATTGGAAAAAGCTCTGGATTATAATGTAAATCTGGAAGATATGGAAAACATATCTCCCGCTGACAATTTGCAATTTGGCGTTCCTTCCGAAGAAGTGAAAATTGTTTCCGCTCCGGTCATAGATGATTATATTGAAGACGTTCCTCAGAAAAATTTGTTTGAAAAAATAGATGTCCACCTACAGGATATTATTGATAAATGTTTTCGCAATTCTGAACGGCCGATTGTCATCATTCGGGATGATAAAGTCATATACGGTAACGCCGCTTTTTTAAGATTGGTTAATATTGATAATCCGACAAAAATTCTCAACCATAATTTTATGGAATATGTTGTAAAAGACTATTGGAACATTGTTGCCGAAAATATCGGAGAAGCGTTGACAACGACCAAAAGTATCCAAATCGGCATTAAAGATTCGGTCAATAACCTGCATAAGGTTAATTTTGACGCCGTTTATATTCCCGATAACCATACTTTCAGCTTTATTTTGATCGGCGAACATCAGGAAGTCCGGCAAAGCGAAGCCTTATGTTTGTATGATACTGTTACAGGGCTGCCGACTTATTATCTGCTGGAAGACCGGATTCAGACAATTATCAACAGTAAAAACAACAAAGATATCAGCTTTGGCAAGGAAATTACGGCGCTCATCGGTATTGCCATTGACAATATTGATAACTTTGACCGTCTCGGCAACACTAATCTGATTTTAAAACGTCTGACATCCCGCGTTGGTCTTAGCCTGAATAAAAACTATACCTTGGCGCGCGGGCTGAAATTTCAGTTTTGGGTTCTCATTCCCAATATTGATGATTATGAAAGCCTGGAAACCGAAGTAAATAATATCAAAACATTGTTCGATGACCCGGTAGAAGATAATTTCAGTCGTTATGAAATCAAGACCAGTATCGGGGTCAGTACTTTCCCCGAACCGGCGACTTCCGGCAAAAAACTGATTGAACAGGCAACGATGTCTGTTGAAAAAGCGCAAAAAGACGGCGGCAATAAAGTTATTATCTTCGGCGCTTAAAAAATCTCGTCAAAAGCTTTTCCGTCGCGCAGAATTTGTTCTGCCTGCGCTGTGTAGTTTCCGTTTGCATCATGAATAATCAACCCGCGGTGAATTACTGCCGGAGCTTTTGAATCTTTTTGTGCCGTGACAATGACGCGTTTGGCGTTCTGGTTTTCCTTGGAAAAAAGCGGAATAATTCTTATCCGCCCCATTTTCCCGTGCAGGGCTGTGATAATTTCATCAACGGCTTCCGCCCGGTTAATAATGTAAAAATATCCCTGCGGCGCTGTCATCTTGATACAAAAATTAATCCATTCCCTGAGGCAGAAACCGTTCAGGTTATGCGCTGTTGCCTTGCTCTCATTGGGGGAGGGCAGGTCTTGCTCTGCATAAGGCGGGTTGGTGATAACATGCTGAAAACTGCAATTATCCAAAATTCCGGCAGTACTGCTGCGAATGTCTGCATTCAGATATTGCAGGAAATCAAATCCGTTGGCTTGAGCACTGAGATTGGAAAGCTCTGCCAAATGTGCCTGTATTTCTACCCCGCGGATATCAATGCCGCACTCTTTGAATCTTTCCGCCAAACATAAGGATATCGCCCCCGTTCCGGAGCCAACATCCAGAATTCTCTGCCCTTTGCGCACTTGGGAAATCATGGACGACAGCAGCACGGCGTCCGTCGAAGCCCGGTAACCGTTGACCGGTTGAAAAATTTTAACTTGCTTGTTCAGGAGATAATCGTTTGTGTAATTATACATAAAGCCAAAACTTTCGGGTTGTTTTTTGCCAAGATTTTGAGTAAGATAACCTAAATTTTTCAAGAAAGGAAGTAAAATAATGAAAACTCTTATCGGAATTCCTGCCCGCTATGCTTCAACCCGTTTCCCCGGAAAACCTCTGGCTAAAATCGCCGGAAAGGAAATGCTGGCGCGTGTTTGGGAAAATGCCGTCAAAACGGCTGCCAAATTTGACGATTGCCGCCCCGTTGTCGCCACGGATGACGAGCGGATTGTTGCATTCTGCAAAGCGCATGGTATGGATGTTGTCATGACATCTTCCGACTGCCGTACCGGAACCGACCGTATTGTTGAATTGGCAGACAGCTTTGCCGATAAGCCTGAGTTCGTTGTCAATTTGCAGGGCGATAATCCGATTTGCCCGCCTTGGTTTGTTGAGGCTGTTATTGCCGCTTATTATAACGACAATACCGTTGAAACCGTAACGCCGGTTGTCAATCTGAGCTGGGAAGAGTTAGATCGCCTTCGTGAAAACAAAAAGGCAACGCCGTTTAGCGGAACGACAGCGGTATTTGATGCCGAAGGAAATGCTTTTTATTTTTCAAAAAACATTATTCCGGCTATCCGCAAGGAGGATAAAATCCGTGCTTCATTGCCGATGTCGCCGGTTTTCCGCCAGGTCGGGCTTTATGGCTACCGTTATGACGTATTGAAAAAAATTGCGGCTCTGCCGGAAGGCGTTTATGAAAAACTGGAGGGATTGGAGCAATTGCGCTGGATTGAAAATCATATCCGGGTGAAATGCGTCAAAGTCGATTATCGCAATTTTGAGAAAATGTCGTCTTTGTCCGGTGTCGATTCGCCGGAAGATGTTGCCCGTGTTGAAGCCGTTTTAGCTGAATGTGGAGAATTTTAACATGACAACGCGCATTATCATTGCCCGCCACGGCAACACTTTTACCAAAGAGCAGACCCCAACCCGTGTCGGCTGTCGGACAGATTTGCCGCTGGTCGAAAGTGAACGCGGAACAAATGTCGGCCGTTATCTGAAAGCCCGGAATCTTGTTCCTGCTTATGTTTATGCCGCGCCGTTGAAACGGACAACGGAAACTGCCAAACTGGCCATTGCCGCTCTGGAAAAGGATATTCCTCTGGAAATGGATGATTCTTTTGTGGAAATAGATTATGGCCCGGATGAAAACAAGACGGAAGATGAGGTCATAGCCCGCATCGGACAGGAAGCTATTAACAAATGGAATAAAGAAGCCATTGCGCCAGATGGGTGGAAAGTTTCCGTAGACGGGATTATTAAAGCTTGGCAGAATTTTGCCGCCAAAGTTGAAAAACAGCATAAGAACCAAAATATTTTGGTCGTGTCCAGTAACGGCATTATCCGTTTTGCGCCTTATCTGACCGGTGATTTCAAAAAATTTACCGCGGAACGGGATATCAAAGTCGGTACGGGCTCTGTTTGCGTTTTTGAAAAGGAAGACGGTGCTGAAAATTGGACCTGTACGGAATGGAATACGAAACCCAAAGACTATTTCAAAGCGCAGGAAATGTAAAAACAAGGGGGCGAAAGCCCCTTGTTTTATTGTTTCTTTTCAGCAAATAAATCTTTGGCCTTGTCTAGAATAGTGTCTTCTTGAGCCAGCTCATGAAAAACATGAGTTGGCGCAGTTGGCATTGGCGCGGACGGCGTAACATTAAGATAGTTAACATCGCGGGAAGCGATATAACGGAATGCAAACAGAACAAAGCTTCCCGAAACGGCTGAAAAACACATGACAAAACTAATTGCGCCGAACCGCTGCATCATAAAGGAAATAACTACCGGTCCGCAAATCATGCCGATACTTTGCAGCATAATCAGCATACCGCTGGCCTTAACGCGGTTAGTGTCGTCAATCTGATCATTGACATGTGAAACGCATATCGGATAAATAACAAAAGTACAGGCGCCCAGTAGAAAAGACGAAATAATCAAAGCGATGTTCCCCATGGTAATAAACCAGTCAATCCATGGCGCAATCAAAAACATCGTGCCGCAAATCCACATCATGACGTAACGGCGATCCATTTTGTCGGAGATTTTTCCGATAGGAATCTGTGCCGTCATTCCGCCTAAGATTCCGATAAACATAAATAATGAGGTTTGCGCCAAATCAAGTCCGCTTTCCGTTGCATAAATCGTGCCCAAAATATAAAAAGAACCGACAAAAACCCCGCTGCACAAACAGCCGCTGACACCGACCGGGGAAATTTTAAATAATTCCCTGAGCTTCATGCTCTTGGCTGCCGAAATATCCGGTGTCGGCAACGCCGTCAGGGAAATGGGAACCAAGGCCACGGAAAAAATAACTGAAACAATAACATAAATAACAACGCCGCTTTTATCCGGGACATTTAACAAAAGCTGGCCTAATCCGGAACCGAGATAAGTCGTCACCATATATAAAGACATAATCAACCCGCGGTTTTTGTTGTTGGCGCGTGCATTCAGCCAGCTTTCCAAACACATCATAGATGCGCCGATACAATATCCTTCCAGGATTCGCAAAACGCCCCAAAAATATGGTTCCGTTGAGAATATATGCATTAAAGCCAATGCCGAAAACAGCGAAACATAAGTGGAAAAAGCGCGAATATGGCCGACCTTGTTAACGATTTTAAAAGCAGTTAATGAAGCAATGATATATCCGACATAGTAAAGGGACAGGATGATACCGACCATTGACGTTGAAACCCCGTTGGCATTCATGCGAATAGAGAGGATTGAAGTCAAAAGGGCATAGCCGACACAGGTAAAAGTCGTCCCGGCGAAGAACGCGGACAATGGCGAAACAATAGCCTTAACCGGCGCAATGTAACTGCTTAAATTCATCATGCCCGGACTATAAAAGGTAAAGATTAATAATTGGATAAATTAAAAGGCAAAAAAGAATTTTTAATAAAAAGAAAGATTGCTTCATGAAAGAGGCAATCTTTTTTATTTTCAGAAATAGTAGCTAAGAATACTAATTGTGTCTTTGTCATTTTTCTCTCCTCACATCAAAATTAATGATTGAATACTAAGAAAAGTTATGATATAGTATCCTTGTGATGACAAGTGTGGAGGATACGATGAAGAATATTTCCCAAG
>ERZ835051.1295-NODE-1295-length-26412-cov-7.942520_pt1 | contig 26412 bp, 27 predicted proteins | sample MGYA00519575_ERZ835051 | MGnify/ENA primary metagenome ERZ835051 (study PRJEB31850, sample SAMEA3708769) | human gut metagenome | biome: human gut; feature: human-associated habitat; material: faeces | place: China | collected 2014 ... | reverse complement strand
ATTACAACAAAAGCCGCCCGGCGGTCATACCGGGCGGCGGAGGAAGATGCACGCTGCTGCGCGCAAAACAGAAGATTTTTACAGAATGTCGATGTACTCACCGGCCAGCGCCTTGTTCATGCTGCGCACAGCACAGAACTTGCCGCACATGCTGCAGGTGTCGCTGTGGTCGTCCTCCGGCAGGCGGGCATCGCGGATGGCCTTTGCGGTCTCCGGGTCCAGTGCGCAGGCGAACTGTGCATCCCAGTCCAGCACACGGCGGGCATCGCCCATCTTATCGTCGATGTCCCGGGCGTGGGGGATGCCCTTGGCGATATCGGCGGCGTGGGCAGCGATCTTGGAGGCCACGATGCCCTGCTTCACATCGTCCACATTGGGCAGAGCCAGATGCTCGGCGGGGGTCACATAGCACAGGAAAGCTGCACCGCTGGCTGCAGCCACAGCGCCGCCGATGGCAGCGGTGATGTGGTCGTAACCGGGGGCGATATCGGTGACGAGGGGTCCCAGCACATAGAAGGGTGCGCCCATGCAGATGCTCTTCTGCACCTCCATGTTGGCAGCCACCTGATTCAGGGGCACATGGCCGGGGCCTTCCACCATCACCTGCACGTTGTGTGCCCATGCGCGCTTGGTCAACTCGCCCAGACGCACCAGCTCCTCGATCTGGCACACATCGGTGGCGTCAGCCAGACAGCCGGGACGGCAGGCATCGCCCAGCGAGATGGTCACATCGTGCTCGGCGCAGATCTCGCAGATCTCGTCAAAGTGCTCGTAGAAGGGGTTCTCGTTGCCGGTCATGCTCATCCATGCAAACACCAGAGAGCCACCGCGGCTGACAATGTTCATCTTGCGCTTGTGCTTGCGGATCTGCTCGATGGTCTTGCGGGTGATGCCGCAGTGCAGGGTGACAAAGTCCACACCGTCCTCTGCATGCAGACGCACCACATCGATGAAGTCCTGTGCGGTCAGCTCAGCCAGATCGCGCTGGTAGTGGATGACCGAATCGTACACCGGCACGGTGCCGATCATCACCGGGCACTCGTGGGTCAGCTTCTGGCGGAAGGGCTGGGTGTTGCCGTGGCTGGACAGATCCATAATGGCTTCGGCACCCATGTTGACGGCGCTCATCACCTTCTGCATCTCCACGTTGTAGTCCTTGCAGTCGCGGGAGACACCAAGGTTCACGTTGATCTTGGTGCGCAGCATGGAGCCGACACCCTCGGGGTTCAAACACTCGTGGTGCTTGTTGGCCGGGATGGCAACCTTGCCCTCGGCCACCCACTGGCGGATCTCCTCGGTGGTGCGATACTCTTTTTTAGCCACGATCTCCATCTGCGGCGTGATGATGCCCTTGCGGGCAGCATCCATCTGAGTGGTATAAGTCTGCATACGCTCTGTTCCTCCAAATGACAGTTTATCTCTGAACAGCAGGGTGCTGGTCATACAAGGGTAGGGAAAGGCAGCCGTCATTCAGAAAAAACAGAACGTTCTGGATGCCGGCACCTGCGCAAAATACGCTTTTCATGTTGGTTTTCTCCATGAATTTTATAACGCGGCCCAAGGTGGTGTCCCCGGTTTGCCGCGGGATCGGTCAGATGATCTGCTCCGACAGGGCTTTCAACTCTTTGCACTCGGTCTCGATGTCGTCTGCTGCAAAGATGGCGCTCACAAGGGCCACGCCATCCACACCGGTGCCCTTGAGCTGCAGGATGTTCTCCTTGTGGATGCCGCCAATGGCCACCACCGGGATGTCCACGGCATCACAGATGGCCTTCAGGGTCTCGTGGGGCAGAACGTCCACATCGGTCTTGGTGTGGGTGGCAAAGGCCGCGCCCACGCCAAGGCAGTCTGCGCCATGCTTGACGGCTTCCCGTGCTTCCTCCACACTGTGGACGGAAACGCCGATCATCATTCCCTCGCCCACACGGGCGCGCACCTGCGCTGCGGCCATATCCTCCTGTCCCACGTGCACACCCTCGGCGTGGCAGCGGATGGCAATGTCCACATTGTCGTTCACAAAGAACGGCACGCCGTAGCGCTGGCACAGAGCATGGATCTCCACAGCCTCTTTCAGAAAGGCTTCGTCGTCCAGCTCTTTTTCACGCAGCTGCACACAGGTGACACCGCCCTTCAGGGCGCTCTCCACCTGTTCATAGAGGGTCTGCTTTCCCACCCATGCGCGGTCGGTGACGGCATACAGAAGCATGTTCTGCTTATCGCACTTCATAGTTTGCTCCTTCTTCCAGCTGATCCGGGGTCATATTGTAAATGGCATCGATGATATAATTGCGGTAGGTGGAGTTGCCGTCCAGCGGGGTCAGGCGCTTGTGGGCGGTCTCGCCCGCAAGGCCCATGGCGCACACTGCAGCTGCAGCGGCTTCCAGCGGATGGCCGGGGTTGGCGGTAACGAACGCCGCCGTCAGGGCCGAAAGCTGGCAGCCCGTACCGGTGATGCTGCTCATCATGGCATTGCCGTTGCGGATGCAGTAGGCTTTTTCGGCATCGGCCACGATGTCGATGGCACCGGTAATGGCAATAACGGCACCCGTCTGGGCTGCAAAGGCCTTGGCAAAGGCCACGGCACTGTCCAGATTGGCCTCAGTAACTTTATCGGCCACATCGGCATCCACGCCCTTGGTGGTTCCCGCGCCGGAGGCCAGCGTTTTGATCTCCGAGATGTTGCCGCGGATCACGGTGAACTTTACGTCCCGGAGCAGGCGGAAAGCCGTGTCGGTGCGCAGGCGGGATGCACCCGCACCCACCGGGTCCAGCACCACAGGATGTCCCAGCTGGTTTGCCTTTTTGCCCGCCAGCAGCATGCTGGTGATGGTGCGGCTGTTCAGGGTGCCGATGTTGATGTTCAGACCGCCGCAGATGGTGGTGATGTCCTCCACCTCGGCGGCATCGTCGGCCATGATGGGCGAAGCACCGCAGGCCAGCACCATGTTGGCGCAGTCGTTCACGGTGACGTAGTTGGTAATGTTATGGATGAGCGGGCAGGTGCGGCGGACATTTTCAAACTCTGTTTTAAACATTTGCACGCACCTTTATTAAGAAAGGCTGTTCTGCATGGAGCGCAGTGCGCCGGAGCGCTGCAGGCTGTACACCAGCACGCCCGCAATGATGGAACCCACTGCAGTGGAGATGAGGAACGGCACGATGTAGGCATAGAACGCGATGTCGCCGGCGCTCTTGCCCATGAGGAAGATGGCCACCGGGTAAGCGCACAGGCCGCCCAGAATGCTGGTGCCGAACACCTCGCCCACCATGGTGGCAAGGATGTTTTTGGTCTTATGGTACACAAGGCCGCACAGCAGTGCGCCGAACATGCTGCCGGGGAAGGCCATCAGGCTGCCCAGACCCAGCAGATTGCGCAGCAGCGAGGCCACAAAGGCCACGCCCACGCCCCACCACGGGCCAAGCAGCACCGCGCAGGTCACATTGACCATGTGCTGGATGGGTGCACATTTGCTGCCGAACATGGGGAAGCTGAATACGCTGCCCACCACGCACAGAGCGCACAGCATGCCGGCCAGCGCCAGCTTTTTCACAGAGAGTTTTTTCATAAGGCAAGGCTCCTTTCCAAACCTGCGGAAGCAGCAAAAACCATACAGCGCCTCCGCAAACAGCCCGCACCCGGTGCCAGACCCGGCGCAGGAACTATAAGAAGCGGTCGAGACTTGCTGGTCTCCTCTCACGCCGGAACACGGCTTCCCATCGCTGACGGTCACAAAGCTCAGGGCGCTCCCCCTCAGCCCGCTGCGGCACTTCCGCAGAAAAGTACAAGGCATCCTCCTTAATGGTAATAGGTACACAACAAAAAAACAGGAGACACCTTCCGCGGTGCCTCCTGCAAAAAATCATCCATTCTGACTTCCTACGGCGGCATTATCCGCATCAGGTAAAAGGGTCGAAGTTTAGGTACTTCCTCTCAGCCTGCTTTACAAGCTCCCCTGTATTTGATTGTGACTGTATTCTACACCCTTTGCGCACAAATTGCAAGAGGGGACAAAGGCGCGCACAGCGGTGCAAAACGTTTTTCACGCAGTTTTTGGGGCGTTTCACGCAGGTTTTATTGAAAAAGAAGGTGAAATATGGTATTTTCAAGGTGGACACAGCACGGATATTGTTCTGGTCTGCACCAATGATACACGAATGGACGGTGGCCTGGGCCTTACCATTACGGGTATGCGCAATGTTACAATCACGGGAAGCAATGCAAAAGGCTCGATGCTGGTGTGGAACACCGCAGGCAGGCCCGAACCCGCAGGCGCACCCGCCTTTGCGGATATGACCGACCCTGATATGGCCAAGGCCGCACAGTGGTGCACCGAGCAGGGCACCATGGGTGCCAAGGGCGACCGCTTTGAGCCCGAAGGCTGGACCCCGAAGTTCAAGGTGATCGAAGTGTGGAACAAGGCATTCCCCGCAGCCTGATGCCGGCAGTGTGGATGCCGTGCTCGGTTCGGACCTTTTCCGTGAAAATGGGGCTGTTGCAAAATAGCTCTCTGAAAAAATCATGAACAAAACCCGGAACCTTTTCTCGGCCAAAACGGCTCAAAAAGGGTTCCGGGTTTTTGATGTTATGCTGTTTCCGCCTTATCCGTTCCATCCTCTGGCAGAGGGGTCCAGCATTTCGGCGGCAGAGTAAATGAGGGCGTTGCAGATGGCTGCAGCCACATTGCTGCCGCCCTTGCGGCCCATGGCGGCGATGGCAGGTACGCCGTATCGCTCGCAGGCGGCAAACAGTACTTCCTTGCTTTCCACCACATTCACAAACCCCACCGGCACACCAATGACCAGTGCAGGCCGCAGACCGGCTTCCATTTCCTCCGCAATGGTCAAAAGGGCCGTGGGCGCATTGCCAATGGCCAGAATGGCCCCCGGGTGCTCCCGGGCAGCGCGGTGCATGGCGGCAACGGCACGGGTGGTGCCCGCCTGCTTTGCGGCTTCGGCCACAGCGGGGTCTGCCATGTAGCAGATGGCTTCACCGTTCAGTTTTTTCAGGCCCGGCTTTGTGATGCCCGCCAGCGCCATATTGGTGTCGGTAACGATGAAAGCACCCGCGTGCAGGGCCTTGACTGCGGCTTCCACCGCGCCGGGTGTAAAGCGCAGATTTTTGGCATAGTCGAAATCCGCGGTGGTGTGGATGACCCGCTTGACCACCGCAGCCGTCTCCGGCGGCGGGGTCAGGCCCAGCTCGTCCAGTTCCCTTGTGATAATGGAGATGCTCGTCCGTTCAATGTCGGCGGGCAGATGATGCTGCGGTGTCATGTGTTGTCTCCTTTTTGCATTCCCATAGCGGCATAGATGGCGGGCATATCCAGTGCCGCGCGCACACCATCGGCAAGCAGATCAAACTGCTGCTGACGGTACTGCTCCATGGGGATAAGCTCGGCCCCGGCCGGATCGATGCCCTTCCGTTTGCACAAAAATGCGGTCAGTTTTTCGGTCAGTTCGCCGGTGTCGAACAGGCCGTGCAGGTAGGTACCGAATACACTGTCCTGCACACAGCCCTCCGGCGTGCCGTCTGCAAGGATGCAGAACGCACTGCCCCGCACCTCGGTGCGGCCTGCGTGGATCTCGTAGCCCGTCAGCTTTGCGCCTGCAAAGGGTTCTGTGGTCACACAGGCTGCGGTCTGGGTCAGGTGCTTTTCGGTGCCGAACACCGTCGTGGTGGGCAGCAGGCCAAGGCCCCGCAGGGTGCAGGGGGTGCCGCTCTCCTCCCCTGCCGGGTCGCAGAGCTGTTCGCCCAGCATCTGATAGCCGCCGCACACGCCCAGCACCGGCGTACCGGCTGCCGAAAGCCTGAGCACCGCCGCTTCCAGTCCGCTTTCCCGCAGCCAGCGCAGGTCGTCCATGGTGTTCTTGGTACCGGGCAGGACGACGAGATCCGGTGCACCCAGCTGGCGGGTGCGCTGCACATACCGCACGCCCAGCAGCGGGTGCTGTTCCAGCGGGATAAAGTCGGTGAAGTTGGATACATGCGGCAGGCGCAGGATGGCGATATCCAGCGGCTTGACCGCAGCTTTTGTATCCAGCCGGTCGGAGAGGGAGTCCTCGTCCTCGATCTCCACCCGCAGGTACGGCACTACGCCCAGCACGGGCAGCTGCGTTTTTTCTTCCAGCATGGCAAGGCCGGGCCGCAGGATCTCCACATCGCCCCGGAACTTGTTGATGATCAGGCCCCTGATGCGGGCACGCTCGTCGGCTTCCAGCAGCTCCACAGTGCCGTACAGCTGGGCGAATACGCCGCCCCGGTCGATATCGCCCGCCAGCAGCACCGGCGCATCCACCAGCTTTGCAAGGCCCATGTTCACGATATCGTCGGCTTTCAGGTTGATCTCCGCCGGGCTGCCCGCGCCTTCGATCACGATAATGTCGTTCTCGGCGGCAAGGCTGTTGTAGGCTTCCAGAATGTCCGGGATAAGGCTGCGCTTCATTTTAAAGTAGGCGGCGGCAGGCATCTGGCCCCGGGCCTTGCCGTTCACGATCACCTGACTGCCCACATCGCTGCTGGGCTTGAGCAGGATGGGGTTCATGCGCACATCCGGCTCCACGCCTGCAGCCTGTGCCTGCACCACCTGCGCACGGCCCATCTCTGCACCGTTGCGGGTGACGAAGCTGTTCAGGGCCATGTTCTGGCTTTTGAAAGGGGCCACGCGGTAGCCATCCTGCGCAAAGATGCGGCACAGCGCCGCGCACAGCAGGCTTTTGCCCGCACCGCTCATGGTGCCCTGCACCATAATGCATTTTGCCTTGCTCATTGTGCCACCTCCGGCAGGGTCTCGGCCAGCAGTGCAAGCAGCTGCCGGTTCTCGTTTTCTGTGCGCACGGCGGTGCGGTACCAGCTGGCATCAAGGCCCGGATAATTGCCGCAGCTGCGCAGTACCGCACCCTTGCGGCGCAGCGCTTCGCCCAGCGCTTCCGGCGCGCGGAACAGCAGATAGTTAGCCCGGCCCTCGATCACCCGCAGGCCCAGCGCCCGCAGGCCGTCTGCCAGCACAGGCCGCTGTGCTTCGATCAATGCACGCACCTTCGCCACATATTCCGTCTCGTCCAGCGCAGCAATGCCCGCCGCCTGTGCCAGACTGGAAACCGCCCACGGCTGGCCCGCTGCCCGCATCCGGGCAAGCAGCTCTGTGTCAGAGCACAGGCAATAGCCCAGACGCACGCCTGCCATGCCGTAAAGCTTGGTGAAGGCTTTTAAAATAATCAGTTTTTTGCTGTTTTTCAGCAGATGCTTTGCCGAAAGGCCTTCGCCCTCCGGCAGAAAATCCAGAAAGCATTCGTCCACGGCCAGCACCGCACCCACGGCTTCGCATCTGCGCAGCAGCGCTTCCACAAGGGCAGGCTCTGCCAGCTGGCCGGTGGGGTTGTTGGGCTGACAGAGGAACACCATATTTGTACCCGGGTGCACCGCGTTCAGGAGATCTTTCGTCACCGCAAAATCGTTTTCTTCCCGCAAAAAATGCCGTTTCACCGTGCAGCCTGCCGTTTCAAGGGCGGTGGCATACTCGGCAAAAGTGGGGGCCGTTACCAGTGCAGTGCGGGGCTTTGCAGCCAGCGCCAGCCGGAAGATGAGGTCTGCCGCGCCGTTGCCGCACAGCAGCCATTCGGCGGGCACTCCCTCAGCCACCGCCAGTTTTTCACGCAGGGCCCGGCACAGCGGGTCGGGGTAGCGGTCGGCCGTGGCAAGCGCTGCCGTAATGGCCTTTGCCACCCCTTCCGGCAGCCCCAGCGGACTGACATTGGCCGAAAAATCCAGCGGGTCGCGGCCAAACTCGGCGCGATAGCCCGCCCAGTCGCCGCCATGGGTCAATTGTTTCATGCAAGGAACCCCCGTATTGCTGCACCCCATGCCAGCGCAAAGCCGCTTGCCACATACATCATGCGGTTGGCGCGCAGGATGTCCTGCGGCTCAATGGGGCGCAGGGCATCACCGATGGTGGGCTTGGGGTAATATTCGCCAAAATAGTAAGCCGGGCCGGCCAGCTGCACGCCCAGTGCACCGGCGCAGGCGCTTTCGGTCTGGGCGCTGTTGGGGCTGGCGTGGTTGTGCCGGTCCCGCCGCCAGATGCGCCATGCACCCTTGGCATCGTTGCCGGTAAAGGCCGCAGCGGCCACCCACAAAAGGGCGGCAATGCGGCTGGGGATGTAGTTGGCCACATCGTCCAGCTTCGCGGCTGCGCGTCCAAAGTAAAGATACTTCTCGTTTTTGTAGCCCAGCATGCTGTCCATGGTATTGATAGCCTTGTAGGTCAGCGCCAGCGGTGCCCCGCCGATGAGCATATACAGCAACGGCGCAATGACGCCGTCGCTGGCATTTTCGGCCACCGTTTCCACCGCAGCTTTGGTCACACCCTCTGCGGTCAGGTTCTGGGTGTCGCGGCCCACGATGCGGCTCACGGCTTTGCGAGCGGCGGGCAGGTCGTTCCGAACCAGCTCGTTATACACATTTGTGCTCTCCTGCGCAAGGCCCCTTGCCGCCAGCGCCTGCCCGCACCAGAACATCTGCACCGCAAGGCCCAGCCACGGGCTGAGCTTTGCCGCCGCCAGACACACAAGGCTCGTGACCAGAAAGGTGCCCACCGGCAGGCAGAACGCCGTCACGGCACCGCCCAGCAGCTCGCCCTGCGGGGTGCCGGGCAGGCGGGCGCGCAGGAATTTTTCCAGCCGGGAGATGCATCTTCCCATAAGCACTACCGGGTGCGGCAGCCACGCCGGGTCGCCAAAGAGCGCGTCCAGCACAAAGCCGCCGACAACTGCCTGAAGGATCATGCCTTGCTCTCCTTTGTGTACTGGACGGTCTTCACGAGATACAGCAGATGCTTTTCCGTCCAGTCCTTTGCATCCAGCACAAAGCCGCCCGCGTTGGGCCCGCACCATGCGTAATAGTCCCTGTGGGGGACGGCAAACCGCTCCATGGCGGCCATCTGGGTGCCGCCGTGGGCCAGAATGACCAGCCGCTCTTCGCCTGCGGCAAGAGCTTTATCGATCAGCTCTGCCACGGTGCGGCAGATGCGGTCTGAAAAATCTGTCTTGCGCTCTCCGTCCGGGCAGGGGCTTTCGCAGTTGGCCTTCACCCATGCCTGATACTCGGGGTCCTTTTCCATCTCGATGAAATTGCGGCCCTCAAAGCTGCCAAAGCACATCTCTTTCAGGCCGTCCACCGGCACAAGCTTTGCCTCCGGGAACAGGATGCGCGCCGTCTGGCTGGTGCGCTGCAGGGTGGAAACATAGACCACATCGGGGTCAAAATCTGCCCGGCGCAGCTGAGCAGCGCCTTCGGGTGAGAGCGGGATGTCGCGCTGGCCCTGATAACGCTTCTGGGCGTTGTATTCCGTCTGGCCATGACGTAGAAGATAGATCAGCATTGAGACAATTCTCCTTTCAAAACCGTGGGGATGCCGCAGAACATCTGCACCACGCACTCTGCCCGTGCGGCCAGCAGGCAGGCAAGCCTGCCCGCCGCCTCGCGGTCTGCGCGCTGTTTGACATCCATCGGCACAACACCGCCGCCTACCTCGGTGGCGATGAGGATATCGTATTCATGGGCAAGCTTGTCTGCCAAGGCAGGCAGGTCGGCGGCATCGGCAGCCAATACCTGCACGTCCGAAAGACGCTTGCCGGGAAGTGTTTGCGCAAAGGTGCGCTTGCCGCTGTAGAGCGGCCCGGTAATAAAGATCATAGCAGCCCTCCCCACTGGCAGGCACACAGCGCCGCCAGCATCCAGAGCTCGGCCTTTTGCAAAAACCATCCGGCAAGGTCGCCGGTGATGCCGCCGAACTGTTTCCGGCTCACGGCATGGTAGCGCCAGAGCACCGCCAGCGCTGCCAGCACCAGCGCCCAGCCGCCCAGCGCCGCCATACCCACGCACAGCACTGCGGCCAGCACCGCCAGCACCCGGCGCACCACAGTTTTGTCTGCTGCAGTGGCAAAGGTGTGTGCAAGACCGGTGTTTTTTGCCATGGGGAACGATGCCACCGCAAGGCCCGAAAGCGCCCGTTCCAGCACCAGTGCCAGAACCCACAGCACACCCACGCGGGGTGTAAAACTCACACAGGTGCACAGGGCAAAATAAGCCAGAAAATAGCTGCACAGTCGGATGACCGCAAAGGCGCCGCAATGGGGGTCTTTTAATATTTCCAGCTTCTTTTCTCGGTCGCCGTAGCTGGAAAGGGCATCGCAGGTGTCGGCATAGCCGTCCAGATGGATGCCGCCGGTGATCCATACCGGGATCAGCGCAAAGCCCGCCGCCTTGGCAAAGCCCGGCAGGGGCAGCGCGCCACACACACACCACGCCGCACCAATAACGACACCAATGAGCGGGAAGGCGCACATGGCATAACGCATATTCTTTTCGTTCCAGTCGAACTGCGGCACCGGGATGGCTGAAAACATGGCAAAGGCCACCGCAATGGTCTGCAAAACGATCATTTTTCCACTCCTTTATAGTACACGGGGATGCCGCATACCACCCGCACCACCGCATCTGCCCGGGCGGCAAAGGCATTGTTTACCTGCGCCAGTGCCAGCAGATAGCGGCCTGTGTCACCGGCATAGTCGGCCCCGCCGCTGAACACCTCGTTGGAAACAACGATGAGGTTTTCGCACTGGGCTGCAAGGCTTTCCAGCCCGTGCAGGATGGCTCTGGCCGCATTTTCCCCTGCTCCCGCCGGGTCGTACAGCTCGTTGGCGGCAAGGTTGCCAAGGTCTTCCAGCAAGGCGGTGCCCCGCGCAGGCAGGCGCACATTGTCCAGATGCAAGGGACACTCCACCGTCACAAACTGCTTTGCGGCCCGCATTTTGCGGTGCTTTTCCACCCGGGCGGCACACTCGGCATCCCACACCTGCATGGTGGCAAGATAGTAGCGCGGGCCGGTGGTCCTGAGCACAAGGCTCTCGGCATATTCACTTTTGCCGCTGGCCGCGCCGCCCAGAACCAGCGTCAACATTGGGGCGTATACGGCGCAATGCCGCCCTCCGCAAAGGAGTAGCACCCGCCGTATACGGCCAGTGCCATATCCCACAGCGGGATGCTGGCCACCGCGCCGGTGCCCTCGCCCAGATGCAGCCCCGCCGTAATGATGGGTGCCTTGCCCAGTGCTTCCAGCACGATGCGCGCGGCAGGCTCTGCCGAGCAGTGGCTTGCAAACACAGCCTTTGCCGCCGCCGGGCACAGCCGCACGGCGCACAGCGCGGCCACTCCGCTGATAAAGCCATCTGCCAGCACCGGCACACCGGCCAGTGCACCGCCCAGAAACACACCGCACAGGCCCGCGATATCAAAGCCGCCAAGCTTTGCAAGAACATCCAATGTGTCTTCCGGGTCCGGCTCATTGCAAAGGATGCCGCGGCAGATGGCATCCACCTTACGGGCAAGCCCTTCGTCCGAGAGGCCCGCACCGCGCCCGGTCATAAGCTCCACGGGCTGGCCCAGCAGCACTGTCGCCACCGCGCTGGAGGTGGTGGTATTGCCAATGCCCATTTCACCGGTGGCGATGAGCCTGTAGCCATCCTCTGCCAGTTCCCGGGCAAGGGCAATGCCCTCCCCAACGGCCTGCACGGCCTCGGCCCGGCTCATGGCAGGGCCTTGGGTAAAATCCGCCGTGCCTGCAGCAATGCGGCAGCTGCGCACGCCGGGCACCGGTTCGCCTGCCATGCCCATATCCACGGGCAGAACATCGCAGTGGGCCGTGCGGGCCATCTGGCACACACTGGTGCGCCGCATGGCAAGGTTTTCGGCCACGGCACGGGTCACTTCCTGCCCGGTCTGGCTCACGCCCTGCGCCACCACGCCGTTATCCGCGCAGAGCACCACCACCACCCGGCGGGAAAGATCAAGCTCCGCACTGCCGGTAAGGGCGGCGGCATCCTCCAGCATGGTCTCCAGCCGGCCCAACCCGCCCAGAGGCTTTGCAAGGCTGGCCCAGTGGACGTGTGCCGCCGCGCGGGCAGCTTCGTTGGCCGGGGTGATACCCGCCAAAAGTGCATTCAGTTCAGTTTCGGTCATTTTGGTCATCCTTTTGTTTTGCTGTATCGTTCTGCCGCGCGCACAAAGCGGCCCGGCAGGGGCGTGCCCGCCCAGTATAAATGCGGGAACCCCGCATAGAAATTCTCGTTTGCAAAGCCGCATTCCCACTGCATTTTTTCGTTTTTGCAGGCAGTAAATGCAGTGCCGTTTGCGGTGGAATCCCAGTGGTGGAATTCGTGGATGGGAAGCGTTTCTCCGGCGCAGAAGAGCATACTGTCCGCCTTGGCGGTCATTTCGGCATAGCCAAAGCGCACCAGCCTTCCCACCCGGATGCCATCGCCCGGCAGAACGTCTGCCATGGGCCACACCTTACCGTCGGCATCCTCAAGACTCCGGCCCAGATACAAAAAGCCGCCGCATTCGGCCGCTGTGGGCAGGCCCGCCTGCACGGCCTGCCGGATGGAAGCCAGCATGGTTTTGTTTTCACTCAGAGTTTTGGCGTACAGCTCCGGGTAGCCGCCGGGCAGATACAGCCCGCCTATATTTTCCGGCAAAACCGCATCCTGCACCGGGCTGAAAAGCACAAGCTCCGCCCCGGCATCCCGCAGTGCGTCCAGCGTTTCGGCATAGGTAAAGCAGAACGCCTCGTCCTTTGCCACCGCAATGCGGACGGATGTGGGTGCAGCTGCTCCCGGCAAAGCTTCCGGCGCAGGCTTTTCGGTCAGCACGGCAAGGCGCTGCCAATCCAGCACCAGTGCATCGGCCAGCAGGGCGATCTTTTCCTGCAGGTCGGCAATTTCATCTGCAGTCTTCAGGCCGAGGTGTCGGCTTTCTACCGCTGCCTGCGGCAAATGGGGCAGATAGCCCAGCACCGGCAGGCCGGTCTCCCTTTCCAGCAGGGCCTTGAGCATTTTATACAGCTTTTCGGAACAATCATTGAGCAGGATGCCCGAAACATGGCTGTTTTTGCGGAAGCTCACAAGGCCCTGAATTTGTGCGGCCAGCGTCACGCTGGCACCCTTGGGCTGTACCACCAGCAGCACCGGCAGGCCCAGCGTATCCGCCAGTTCCCAAGCGCTGGCACGGGTGGTCAGGCCCTGACCATCATAAAAGCCCATAGCGCCCTCGCACACGGCGGCACCATGCCCGGCGGCATAGCGGGCAAAAATGGCCCGCACCATATCCCTGTTGGAAAGAAACAGATCCAGATTGTGGCTGTCCACCTGCAGAGCCGAGCGGTGGAACATGGGGTCGATGTAGTCCGGCCCGCTTTTGAACGCACAGGGGTCGGCCCCGCGCTTTTTCAGCGCCGCCAGCACTGCGCAGGCAACAGTGGTCTTGCCGCTGCCGGAAGAAGGCGCAGCGATGAGGAATTGCATCATTTGCGTGTACCCGTAATGAGGAAGATGGGGTTATTGGCCATGAGCAGGTGCAGTCGGCCCGCCGGTTTTGTGCGGCTGACGGCGATCTGCGTTACCTCTGCGGTCAGGCCCCGGGCCGTGAGGGCGGCAATAGCAGCGCCCAGCGTTTCCAGCGCAATGGCCGAAATGCAGATGCGCGCGTTCGGATTCTTGCCGAGCACTTCATCCAGCACGGCTTCCATGCCGCCTTTGGTGCCGCCGATGAACACGGCATCCGGCGCAGGCAGGTCTGCCAGCACATCCGGTGCGCGGCCCTCGATGAGGATGAGGTTGCAAGCATGGAACTTTGCCCGGTTTTTACGGATCAGTTCACAGGCATCCGGTTCACACTCCACGGCGTAAACGCGGCCTTTGGGTGCCGCCAGCGCCAGCTCCACGCTCACACTGCCGGTGCCTGCGCCCACATCCCACAGAGTGTCGGTGGGCATTACCGCCAGCTTTGCCAGCGCAGCAGCGCGCACCTCCTGCTTGGTCATGGGCACCTCGCTCCGGATGAAGCTTTCGTCCGGGAAGCCCGGCGCACGCAGCTGCGGCAGATCAAAGTTTTCCACCAGAAGCACGCTGAGTGGTGCAAAGCTCCGCCCCGCCAGCTCTGCAGCAGAGCCGTAGCGGATGGCTTCCGCCTCGGTGCCAAGGTTTTCGCCCACCACGCCGTGGGCTTCGCCCATACCGGCATCGGTCAGCTTCTGGCACAGAGAGGCGGGCGTTTCAGTGCCGCCGGTGAGGAAGAACACCGAACGGTTCATCATGCACTCGGCCACCGGGTCGCAGGCGCAGCCATGGGCCGAGACCAGCTTCCAGTCCTGCCACGGTCGGCCCAGCGCCGCTGAAAGCAGCTGGATGCTGGAAACGCCCGGATACACCCGCGCGGGGATGCCCAGCGCCCGCAGCGGCGTGAGCAGACCGGACGCACCGGAGTAAAATCCGGTATCGCCGCTGTAAAGCACGGCAGCATCCTGCCCGGGGTTTTGTGCCAGTGTTTCCAGAATGTCAGCGGGCTGGTAGCGCGCGAACTGCCGGGCCGTGCAGTCTGCAGGCAGGCCCGCCAGCAGCCGCTTTGCACCGAACACAAGGCCCGCGCTGCGCACAGCCTGCTGTGCCTGCGCCGAAAGGGCTTCCCATTTTCCGCTGCCCATGCCGATCAGTGTAACCATTGCAAAATCTCCTTGCAATACGCTAAAATTTGTGTTTCCGTCTCGCCAGTTTCCGGCGGGCGGCGCAGCACCACCAGCTGTGCGCCGGTATCGGCAGCGGCCTGCACCTTCTCGGCAAAGCCGCCCGCTGCGCCGCCGTCCTTGGTGACGAGGTACCGGATCTGGAACTGTGTGATCAATGCCTTATTCAGCGCCAGACTGAACGGCCCCTGCATGGCAATGATGTTCCGGTGCGGGACATTGGCCGCTTCACAGGCGGCAATGCCCTCCGGCGTGGGCAGGACGCGCGGGTAAAGCCGCGCCGGTTCCAGCCCGGCAAACACAGCCAGCTCCTTGGCACCGGTGGCAAGCAGGATATTGCCCTCTGTCCCGGTCAGATATTCTGCAGCCTGCGCTGCTGTTTCAAACACCGCACAGCCGGGCGGCAAGGGGCTTTGCGCACGCAGCAGGCGGCGGTATTCCACGCCCGCCTGCACCGCTGCAGCGCGGATGTTCCTGGTGGCATCCACTGCATAAGGGTGGGTGGCATCCACGCAGAGATCAGCTCCCGCCAGCAATGCCGCCATGGCATCCGGCTGCAGCCGCCCGGCGTGCACCGTGATGCCCGCCATTTCGCCCTGCTCCTCGGCACCCAGCGGCGTTGCCACGCACACCGTTACCGCAACGCCAAGCTCTGCCAGCTTTTTGGAGAAGCGACGGCCCTCGGTGGTGCCGCTGAACACGACCGCCTTCACTTACGGTACCCCCGCGGCGTGACCATCCGGCCCGAAAGGGCGCGGGTATTGCTGTTGCCGATATACACGGTGGTGAACATATCCACCGGCGTGTTTTCCAGCTCGGCCAGCGTCAGCACCCGGGCACTCTGGCCCTCGCGGCCAATGTTGCGCACAAGGCCGCAGACGGTATCATCCGCCTTGCCGTTTGCGCGCAGGATGCGCACTGCCTTTTGCAGGTAGTCCGGCCTGCCCTTGGAGGAAGGATTATAGAGTGCAGCGCAGAAATCGCCCTGCGCTGCGCAGGCCAGCCGCTTTTCGATGACCTCCCACGGGGTAAGCCGGTCGGAAAGGGAGATCACGCAGAAATCGTGGGCCAGCGGCGCGCCCAGCACAGCCCCGCCGCTGAGGGCGGCCGTAAGGCCGGGCACCACTTCTACGGCAACGTCCGGGTAATCCTGCGCCAGTTCCAGCACAGGGCTGGCCATGCCGTAAACGCCTGCGTCGCCGCTGCACACCATCACCACGCGCCTGCCGGTATCCGCCTTTTCCAGCGCCCAGCGGCAGCGGTCGATCTCCTTGGTCATGCCGGTGGAATAATATTCCTCACATGGGAACTCCGGCTCGATCAGATCAAGATAAAGTTTATAGCCGCAGATGGCATCTGCGTGTTCCAGAACATTCCGGGCTTCCTGCGTCAGGTAATAAACATCTCCGGGGCCAATGCCCACCACGTAGACTACCTTTTCCGGTTCGTCGATCTCAAATTCCATCGGGTCAAACATTCTGCCACCTCCAGTCCGGGGCATAGGGCCGCACGGCCAGCGCAAAGGTCACGCCGGTATGAGCATATTTGTGAAAAACGAGTGTCCCGCCTGCGGCCAGCACTGCCGACCGTTCACAGACATTGTCCACGCCGGTAACGCTCTGCACAAAGGCCGAAGACGTAAAGCTGCCGGGGGCGGCACGCAGCTGTTCCGCTGTGAAAAACTGCACCGGCCAGCTGTGGCTCTTACAGAAGGTCAGCAGGCCCGTCTCGTTTTGTTTTAAGTCGATGCTTGCCGCCGCCGTGATGCATTGCGGCGCAAGGCGGTTCTGGGCACAGAAAGCTGCAAAGGCTTCGGCCAGCGTTTCGGTGCTGGTGCCGCGTTTGCAGCCCACGCCCAGCACGCCGATGCGCGGCACCAGATGCAGCGCATCCCCCGCCGGGCAGAGGGTGAGGGCAAAGTCCGGGGCATCTCCCGCCGTGATCCCATCAGGCGGTGCACCCGCAATGGGCCAGTCGGATGCAAACTGCACCGTTTTGCCCGCCAGCAGTGCACCGCTGACAAGCTTGATGCGCTCCGGCTCCAGCACGGTGCAGTTCTGGTGCTTTGCCCACTCGTCCACCGCAAACACACCGTTTGCGTCGGTGGCTGTGGTGATCACCGGCACCGCACCGCACACAGCGGCAAGCGCCCGGGCAAGGTCGTTGGAACCGCCTAGGTGGCCTGAGAGGATGGGCACGGCAAAGCGGCCGCACTCGTCCAGCACCACAACGGCAGGGTCCTGTGCCTTGCTTTGGCAGTGGGGCGCAATGGCCCGCACCGCAATGCCCACAGCGCCTACAAAAACGAGGGCATCGCTCCCGGCAAACTGGCGGGCCGTCCAATCGGCAAGGTGCACCTGCCCGGCTTCATGGCCGCAGCGGGCCACGCTGCCGGGATATGCCGCCGCCAGTTTTTGGGCCAGTGCAAGGCCCTTTGCCGTAAAGGCCAGATAGGCGCGGGTCACTGGTCTGTCCCCTTGCGGAACTCGGTGGTAAAGGCCGGGTCGTAGAGCTTGCTGCGCTCATAATTCCGCCCCAGAAAGCCGCCTGCCACAATGAGCGCCGTTTTGGTGATGCCCGCTGCATGAACGCTTTCCGCCAGCGTACCTACGGTGCAGCGCACCGTTTTTTCCTCCGGCCATGTGGCCTTATACACCACCGCTGCCGGGGTATCCGGCGTATAGGCACCGCCTTCCAGAAGCGCCTGCTGTACTTTGTCCACAAGGCCGATGGATAGGAAAATGACCATCGTTGCCCCGTGGGCGGCAAGGCTTGCCAGCTTTTCTTTTTCCGGCACCGGGGTGCGGCCCTCCATGCGGGTGATGATGACGGTCTGGCTGACGGTGGGCAGCGTGTACTCTGCATTCAGTGCCGCCGCTGCGCCGCAGAAGCTGGACACACCGGGGGTATCATCGTAGGGAATGCCCTCGGCGTCCAGCACATCCATCTGCTCCCGGATGGCACCGTAAAGGCAGGGGTCGCCGGTGTGCAGGCGCACGGTGATCTTACCCGCAGCTTCCATCTGCCGCATCACATCCAGCACCTGCTCCAGCGTCATTTCAGCGCTGTTATAAATGGCGCAGTCTGCCTTTGCAAGGCCCAGCAGGGCCGGGTTTACCAGACTGCCCGCATAGATGATGCAGTCGGCTTTCTGCAGCAGGGCCGCGCCCCGCCGGGTGATGAGGTCCGGTGCGCCGGGGCCTGCACCAACAAAATGTACCATAACGTTACTCCTTTACCAAAACGGTGGCAAAATAACCGGCCTGTTCCTGCGGCCGCTCAAGGGAAAGATCCGGGTAGACCCGCTCGTCCGGCAGACCGCAGTTGCACACAAGTGCGCTTTTTTTCAGCTTATCTGCCTGCTGCAGGGTATCCAATAAGACAGGCAATTGCCTTCCGGTTTTCATCAATACCTTGGTGCCGGGCATTTCCAGCACGCGGTCTGTCCAGCCGCCGGGCGCAATGGTAAGCGGCGTATCCATGCCGCCGGTCAGCGGCACATTCAGCCGCGCCGCCGCCGCACAAAAGCTGGGCACGCCTGCCGCCATGGCGGTGGCATAACCCCCGGCCTGCAAGATCTCCTGCAGGTAACCAAAGGTGGCATAGATGGAAACATCACCGATGTTCAGCATGGCAACGTCCTGCCCGGCATCCAGATACTGCTGCACCGCGGCGGCTGCTTTTTCGTGCGAAGCCGCCAGCGCAGCCGGGTCACGGCTCATGGCAAAGTACAGCGGGACGATGGTCTTGCCGTCCAGCGCTTCTCCCAGCGCACTGCGGGCGATGTCCAGCGCCAGCATCTGGCCGGAAGCAGTCTGCGGCGCGGCCAGCACCGGGCACTGCCGGATGAGCCGCACAGCCTGCAGCGTCATCAGCTCCGGGTCGCCGGGGCCGACGCTGACACCGTAAAATGTACCTTTCAGTTCTGCCATTCCTGCATCAGCTCCTTTGCCGTTTTTGTCTCGCCCAGCGGGCCGTGCTGGTTGGAGAACAGCACCGCGCCCACCCGGAACGCCCCGCCTGCCCGTCGGTCCAGATGCATCTGGATGGCGGAAAGGATGCTTTCCAGCACCGGTGCACGCAGCTGTGCGCCGTCCAGAATGTCAAGGCAGGCATCCGTGGTGGCGGCATCCATCAGGGCAGCGCACACTTCGCGCCGGGCCCCGCACAGCGCCGCATGGGCACAGAACACCTCGGCACGGCCATCCGCCGTGTGGGAATGGGTGTTCATGACCCCTGCCGCCAGCTTGCAGAGCTTGCCCACGTGACCTACCAGAAGCACTTCCTCAAATTTGGCCGTGGCAGCCATATCCAGCGTATCCCCGATAAAGTTGGAGGTCTTGACCACCGGGAACCGCTCGAACTGCGGCAGAGCGCTGGCCAGATAATCCAGCCCGTAGTTGCCGGGGGCCAGCACAAGCCGCCGGGGGCCGGGGGCATTTTTTGCACGCAGTGCGGCCTGATTCATTTCCAGCTGGATGGTATCCAGAATGGCCTGCTGGCTCATGGGTTCCACGATGCCGCTGGTGCCCAGAATGGAAAGCCCGCCCTCCACCCCGATGTGCGGGTTGAAGGTGCGCTTTGCCGTCTCGGCACCGCCTTCCACAGAGATGGTCACCGCAAAGCCGCCGGTGTAGGCAGCATTTTCAGCTTCCCGTTCCAGCGCTTCGGCGATCATCTGGCGGGGCACATGGTTGATGGCGGCTTCGCCTACGGGCTGGTCAAGGCCGGGCTTCGTCACACGGCCCACCCCCTCGCCGCCAAGGATGCGCACGCCGGGGGCATCCGGTTCCAGTACCACTGACGCGACCACCGGCAGGCCCGTAGTCACATCCACATCGTCGCCGCCGTCCTTGCGGATGGCACATGCGGCACCTTTGTCCGTGCTGCGGCAGTAAATGGGTGCCACCTCCACCACAATGCCCTTGGGCGTACGCAGAGCCACCGTTTCCGGTTCGCGGCCGGTCAGCAGCAGACGCGCCGCCCCGGCAGCCCCCAGCGCGGCACAGGTGCCGGTGGTATAGCCGCAGCGCAGCAGCTTCTGCCCGCTGCGGACGTAATGCTCAAACTGCGGCTTTCCGGCGGGTGCCTTTTCGGCTTCCGGCTCCGGTGTGCCGAACAGAGCCGTGTACTGCTGTTCGGTCAGGCCGTACAGGGTGCGGATGTTCTCCGGCTGAAACGCCTGTTCCGGGGTCAGCACGCCGGAAACACCACCGGGCGAAACGCACACCACCGTGTCCGCTATTTTTTCGGCCAATTCCAGCTCGTGCAGGCTCAGGATCACCGCCAGCTGACCGGTATGGGCCAGCTCCTTTAAAATGGTGAGCAGCTCGATCTTGCCCTTGATATCCAGAAAAGAGGTCGGCTCGTCCAGCAGGATCACTTCCGGCTGCTGGCACAGTGCCCGGGCCAGCAGGATGCGCTGGCGCTGGCCGTCGCTGATGCGGTTAAAATCCCGGTCTGCCAGCTGCGCCGCACCCACCAGCTCCAAAGCTCTGTGCACCTGCTGCCTGTCCTCAGCAGACAAAATGCCCAGCCGCCCGGTGTAGGGATAGCGCCCCGCCGAAACAAAGTCAAAGCAGGTGGTCAGCTCCATCCGGCGGCTGTGGGGAGCCATGAGAGCCAGCTTTTGGGCCCGCTGGGTACCGGTATAGGCAGTAAGATCCTTCCCCGCCAGCAGCACTGTGCCGCCCATGGGGGCAAGCTGGCCCGCCAGTGTTTTGAGCAGGGTGGATTTTCCTGCGCCGTTCGGCCCGATCAAGGTCAGGATCTGCCCCGGCTGCACCCCGAGGCAAATATCCGAGAGCAGCGGTGTCTTGCCGTAGCCGATGGCAAGCTCCCGCGCAGTGCAAAGTGCTTTTTCGTTCATCATGCGCCCTCCCGCTCTGAATTGCGCCGCACCAGCAGCCAGATGACCACCGGTGCGCCGAACACGGCCGTGACCGAGCTGATGGACAGCTCCGTGGGCGCGAACAGACTGCGGGCCAGCAGGTCGCAGAACAGGCAGAAAGCCGCACCGCCCAAGCAGCACCCGGGCAGCACATGCAGCGGCTTTGCGCTGCCCAGCAGCTGCTTTACAAGGTGCGGCACCGCGATGCCTACAAAGGAGATCGGCCCCGCAAAGGCGGTGACGCAGGCCGCCAGCAGGCTGGATAGCAGCACCAGTGCTACCGAGAAAGGCTTGACATTCACGCCCACGCTGCGGGCATATGCTTCGCCCATCTGGTAGGCGGCCATGGGCTTGGAAAGCAGAAAGGATGCCGCCAGCGCAGGCAGCACCACCAGTGCCGCAGCCTGCACATTGGCCCATGTCACGCCGGAAAAGCTGCCCTGCGACCAGTTGTGCAGATTGACGATGTTGGAATCCTGCGCAAAGGCCACCACGATATCGGTGATGGCGGAGCAGATATAGCCGATCATCACACCGCAGATGACCAGAATGCTCATGCGCTGCACCCGCCGGGCCACCGCCAGCACAAAGGCCATGGAAGCCATGGCACCCGCAAAGGCAGCCGCGATCATCGTGGCCGAGCTGGTCAGCATCCCGCGGTCCAGAAACACCACCATGGTCAGGGCCACCGCCAGCTTTGCGCCGCTGGAAACGCCCATAACAAATGGCCCGGCAATGGGGTTTGCAAAAAAGGTCTGCAGAAGGTATCCCGCTGCACTGAGGGCTGCCCCCAGCAGCGCCGCCATGACCGCGCGGGGCAGGCGCAGCTGCAGGATGATGTTCCCCGCAAGCGCATCGCCGCCCTTGCCCAGCAGCGCCGTCAGCACCGAACCCGGTGCAAGGGATACGCTGCCCCAGAACAGGTTCAGCGCAAAGAGCACCGCCACGGCTGCCGCAAGGGCAATATAGGCGGCTGCAAGGCGTCTGGTACGGGTCATAGGCTTTCCTCTCTGTAAAGTTTTTCTTCTTTAATCCACATGGGTGAGAAATTTCAGGGTACTGGCGGCAGGTGTGCCCTTAGTAAACACCCGGTTCATATCCACGATCAGGTCTGCCAGCTCCATGCTCTGCTGGAACAGGCTCTGGGTGGTGCACCACACCTGACCGTTCTGCACCGCTTTGAACTCGTTCAACAGTGGGAAACGCTCGGTCAGCTGGCTCACCGATGCGATCATGCCCTCGATGGCGCTGTTGTAGATGAGCACATCGGCATCCTTTGCACCTGCATAGAAGTCCTCAAGCGGCAGGTTCATGGTAGCAAGGCTGTTGCCATTGTCCGTCAGGTCCGCAAAGACATAGCTGCCGCCTGCCATTTCGATCATGCGGGCCACATAGTCACTGCCCTTGCGCACAGTGGCAAGGTTGTTGGTGGTCAGCGAGAAGAAGGCGCAGCTTTTTCCCGTGGGTTTCTGCGAGAGGATGGGCTGAACGGCTGTCTCCTGCGCGGAAAACACCTGCTCGGCCTGTTCTTCCCTGCCCAGCAGGATGCCGTAAAGCTTGATCCACTCCATGCGGGCCAGCGGGTCGCTCTCGTAGCTGGAACGCTCCACCAGCACCGGGATGCCAAAGTGTTCCAGCTGTTCCTTTACCTCCGGCGTATGCAGGATCATGGTATTCTCAATGGCAAGGCGGCAGCCCGCTGCCAGGATCTGCTCGTAATCCGGGGCGCTGTACTTGCCTGCATACGCGATTTTTCCCTCTTCCATGGCCTGCTTCACCTCGGGCAGATACCAGCCCTCGGCCTTGGTGCCGGAAAAGGCCACGCTGTCCAGTGCGTCCAGATGTAAAAGCAGATCCATCACCGAGGTGGAGACCAGATAAATATTCTCCACCGGCTGGCGCAGCACAGTCACATCAGCGGGCAGGCTGTCCACCTCCGCAGCATCTTCCGGCACAACAAGGAACTGTGCATCCGACTCCGCGATGGTCAGCATGGTATAGCCGCCCTCATAGCAGTCCGCTGTGAACTGCTGTGCATAGTCCAGCTTGTAATGATGGGAGAAAACAAGACTTTCCGTATTGGCAGGCTGAGCCTTGCTGCCGCAGCCGGTCAGCGTCAGCGCCGCAGCGGAGATCAGTTTCAGAAATTGGTTGCGAGTGATCTTCATAGGTAACTCCTTCCGTCACGGCTTACGCCGTGCCACCTCCCTCATAGAGGGAGGCTTTGGCAGTACGGTAAAGTTTATCTTTTTGCCAAAGAAGGTGACTGGAGGAGTCACTTCAGACTTGCAGAATCAAAGGTCAGCGTATACTCGATCTCGTGGGGGGTGCTCATGGCAACGGTATCGGCGGTGACATCCAGTACGGTATCCAGCGCCGATACCGGAATTTCAAAGGTGGAATTGCCCTCGGTGTTGGTGGGCAGATACTTCTCGCCGTCCACGATCATATAATCATAGTTCGGGCTGCTCCACACGATGGTGGCGGTCATCTTGCCATCCGCCACGGTCAGGGCTGCGGGGCTGTCCACAGTGGCACGGCCGGAGCCGCCCTCCAGCGTCACATCACAGGTGTAGGTGCCGTCTGCCGGGGTCTCGGCTTCCGCAGCCTTTTCCACGGCATCACGCACGCTGACGACATGGTCGTACCACTTGCCCTTGGTGCCCAGAATGGCCAGATCAAAGTCCGTATCCACAGCAGAGACCGGGATATCAAAGCCGTACACCTCCTCCGAGGTGCCGTCGGAATAGGTGACGGTATCTGTGGTGGGCTGCAGCCAGTCGGCCTCGTGGTCGGCGGCATCGGAAGCCTTGCCCAGATACAGGTTGACGATATGGGTGGAAGCAAGGCTGACATGGAAGGTCATCTGGCCGTTCTCCACGGTCAGGGTGCCCTTGCCGTCGCAGGCTTCGTTGGCGTGGAACATGCTGCTGTCGGTGTCAAACTCGGCGGTATACACACCATCCGGCAAAGCGGCGGTCTCAGCGGCAGAAGAAGCCACAGAGGATGCCGCCTCGGAAGAAGCAGCACTGGAAGCTGCAGAAGATGCCGTGGAAGAAGCGCCGCAGCCCACCAGCAGACTCAGTGCCAGAGAAGCAGCGACAACACAGGAAAAAACGCGTTTCATAGGAAATACCTCTACATTATAAGAAATCAGCTTTTATTATACCATTGTTCAGATAAAAATGAACCCTCTCCACCGGATGCCGCAAAGCGGCCGCGAGACGGAGAGGGTTCGTTTGATCAACCGTTCAGAGAATCGATCGCCGCCTTGGTGTGGGCGACATACAGGTTCTGGACATCCTCGATCTCACCCAGACCAGCGATCTGGCAGTCGATGCTGTCGAAAGCACCGGAAGCCTTGAACTGGCTCAGCCAGGAGTCGGCATCCTCACCGGCCATATCGTTGTTGGCGTGATCGCCGGCAACCACCATCAGCGGGCGCAGGATGACCTTGGTGTAGCCCGCAGCCTTAACAGCCTCGATCACGTTCTCGCAGGCAGTCTCTTCCGGCTTGCCCTCAACGGTGCCAATGAACACATTGTCGTAGCCCAGAGTCTGCATAGTGGTCTGCATCTGGCTGTAGCTCACCTTTGCGGTGTGCGAGGTGCCGTGGCCCATAAAGACAAAGGCGACCTTGTCCGCAGCAGCGGCATCCAGACTGTCGTAGCCGGCTTCCTTCACGGCAGCAGCGGTGACAGCCTTGGCAACGTCTTCCTTATCCTGATTGATGATGGTGGCATCGGAACCGACCTCGCCCAGCAGGGGCTCAGCCACAGCGACAGATTCAAACTTGTCGCGGTAGGTGTCGATCATTTCCATCATCTCGTCGTACTCAGCACCGTGCATCAGGTGGGTGGGCTGGACGACCAGATTCTTCACGCCGTTTTCCACAGCGCGGTCCATGGCCTGCTGCATGTTGTCGATCTTTTCGCCGTCACGAGCCTGCACATGGTTGATGATGATCTGTGCGGTGAATGCGCGGCGCACAGACCAATCCGGGTATGCGGCCTGCAGAGCATCCTCGATGCCCTTGATGTCCTTCACGCGGCTGTCGTTGAAGGAGGTGCCGAAGGAGACCACCAGCAGCTCGTTGTCGCCAATGTCGTCCTGATTGCGGGCATCGTCCTTGGAAGCATCGCCGGTGTCACGGCCAAAGTAGTCGGGGTCGGCGTTCTCACCTTCTACCAGTTCCTTCTGGGTGTCGGTCAGGGCATCCCATGCAGCCTTGGCGGCTTCGCACTGGGCATCGGTATCCTCATTGCGCTCCTGCACATAGATGGCATCGATCAGGTCTGCCACGTTCTTTGCTGCCATTTCGTCAGCCTCCTCGCTGCTCGCTTCGCTGGAAGCGGAAGACGCAGCGGTGCTGGATGCAGTGCCGGAAGCAGCACCGCCGCAGCCGGTGAGCACGCCGGCGCACAGAGCCAGAGCCGTAACAGCTGCGGCCAGCTTTTTGGTTTCGATCTTTCTCATTGTTCTTGTCCTTTCCTGCTGGATAAATTGCGGTTTGAACCAAACAAAGGGTACAGGAAAGAGAGATGAAAAAAGAGGCCCTTCTGTCCTGCGGATGGCATGACAAAAAGACCTCTGTTGTTTCAGGGCTTTTTGGTACAACCAATTCCTCGTGATCTGGGGTTTGCACCCCCGTACCAACAGCAGGCAGGTTTCCTGACTGAAAGATCGCCGCCCGTCATCTCCTTCCCAGAGCAAAAGCTCCAGTGGCTGGTGCAAAGCACCCTGATGCGGACTCCCTTATCACAGTGACGAGATCGTGCGGGATCTGCACCCGCTTCCCTTTTACCCTTTCCGCCGTGCAGTGCATCGGCAAAAGGCACCTGCTGTTTTTCTGTTCAGTTCGTCCGGCATTATATCATAAAACTGCGCAGAATGCAATAAAAAACGGCATCCTGCCTTTTATAAGGAAGGATGCCGTTTGGAGATCGAGCCAAATGCGGAGCTTACTGGAGCGCACGGATCGCATTGATGGTGATTTTGTACTGGCAGGCCACGCTGTCAAACAGCTCCTTGGTACCTTCCAGTGTGCCTGTGCGCAGCACCTCGGTCAAATCGTAGGTGGGCTGATACAGGTTGGTAAAGCCCAGGTTCTGGCACACGCCCTTGAGCGTGTGTGCCGCACGGAATGCTTCCTTCACATTTCCTTCCTTCAATGCCTGCTCCAGTTTCGGATAGCTGTCGTCGTTCAAAAACATCAGCGTAAATCTGCAGATCATGCCTTCGTTGTAAAGCCGCTTGAGCACGTCCTCATAATTTGCGCCCATCTGTCTATAACATTCCTGAATCGTCATGGTTTGTCGCTATGCCTTTCTTTTTCTACTGATCCCGCCTGATTTGCCACAGAGTGACAAAAGCGCTATCCATTTTGTTGCACTTTGTTGCGCTTTTAATATATCACGCCTTACTGCGTTTTTCAATGCAGAGACAAAAAGTCTTGCACTTTTCACATATTGTCCCGAGTTTTTCTTGCAATTTGCCTATCAATTTCTTCCGGCTGGCTTTTTTCTCCGACTTTGCCGTGCCTGCATGGCTGCAGGGCTTTTCCTGCCTTTGCTCTGCCGTTTCTCTGCACGGAAAACGCATTTGAAGAAAAAGGTAAAAAAACAGTTGACAAAAGCCTTTCTGCATGATAGAATAAACAAGTCGTCCGGCGAAGGACACAAAAAGTGAATATGGGCGTGTTCCCGAGTGGCCAATGGGGACAGACTGTAAATCTGCTGCTTTCAGCTTCGGTGGTTCGAATCCACCCGCGCCCACCAAAAGAACCAGCGTAGAAATTACGCTGGTTTTTGTTTTGCCCGGCATCTTAAGTCTCACTCTCGAGGGTGGATTCGAACAGCATCGGCCCGCCGGATAGTCCGGAGGGCAAAAAAGCCCCTGCGGGGCTTTTTTAGCAGCGCGGCTCGCGACATCCACCCGCGCCCACCAAAA